>Ga0181410_1000622_pt1 | contig 15631 bp, 23 predicted proteins | sample 33SPOviralmetaG_FD_130112 | JGI IMG/M metagenome (GOLD analysis project Ga0181410, IMG submission 130112) | Marine viral communities from the oligotrophic San Pedro Time Series (SPOT) site, San Pedro Channel, CA, USA - 33 SPOT_SRF_2012-06-20 | ecosystem: Environmental > Aquatic > Marine > Strait...
ATTTTTGACATCTTTCCTTACCCTATACAGATGTATCTAATGACTAGCCACAACCATTCCTACTGTCCTTTATGCTAGTCGGATAGATATGCAGTTATGGATGGAACTTAATAGACTAGAAGATTAATGAGTATAAGCCTACTATGGCTAGAGCATATACACACACTCGAAACAATAAGTGAGTCGAATGCGAGGGTATCCTACTGTCCAGGTATGTGAGCCTACGCGATGGCATTGAGTCTTCTTTGAATTCTGGTTTATTGTAGGACTCGTGTTCTCTCTGGGTGGGCATACGGGTAGTTATCGTATGAGCCTTTATGGGCATGGAGCATTTGAACTATGCCTGCCATCCTTAGGAAATCTTTACCAAAATTGCTACCTTCGATATAGTATTTCGCATCGTATGAATCGTACGCCCGTGTTGACTCAGATTGGGGGCCTTCGGCCCGCCACCGTATGCACCTTAGTCGCGGCATGTTGGTCTGGAACATTATGAGGTGGGGTCGGTGTCTAGAAGCAGAGCCACATCAGCACTAGGCTAACAAGCAGGGCGGTTGTGTACAGTCGTATGATGAAGTGATCCATGTGTGTGTATGTAGTCTGCCTTTGGGGTGAGGCGGTAAAGAATGGTAATGGCAATATGGTCAGAGGCCGATGTGAGTTTACCAATCCTTACCATATCCCGTGCTCGTCAAGCGAAACCCATTGGTGATTTAGGTTTGGTCTACCATCGCTTACCATGCCTCCATTCTGAGTCGCTCCGCCCATCTGCCGCCTTTACCATCTCCACCTCCGCCTGACACACACAGAACACACAGCACATGACGGGTAGGTCTTTACAAAATTTACAAGGTAGACAGCGTGGGCATGTGAGTATAGCGTGGGGGACCGTATACACACTCAGAAAGGGTCACACGGTGCGGGTCGGTGTCGAAAAGAAAAAAGAAAAAAATCTGACCATGGTCGCATAGCATTTTATGAGCATGGTGGTAAAAGTGGTATGGCAATGCTAAAATACCCCCATATTAAAAAAAATGCACAACCCACCAAAAAGGTCTGTATACCCAGGTTTGCACACCGTGTCGCTTGACCGTTAAATAACCTTATGCTCCTACGTGTATTAGTCATATACTGCTTACTCACCGCGTTTGCTTATGCATTCCATTTGAACACCTTCGCTGTGTTTGAGTTAAAGGAAGAACTACAGATCAGATACATGAACATGTGGGAGTTGCTACAGCAGTTGGAGTACGTGGACGCCGATCAACGAGCCGTGGTATACGAAGAGATCCAGCACATAAGAGAAGAGATACAACGCATAATAGACGAGTTGATACAGCACGATCAAAGCCAACATCCGTAGCATATATACTTTATATGAAGATCGCACTATATGTGTTAGCACTGTTGGTCATGCCCGGCATCATCATGGGCATCATATCCAGTTACAGGGCGGGTCAAAGACCCCATCAGCACCTGTACCGGCAGTTGCAAAAATTTACGCACAGGAAAAAATAAAGGTAGCACTAACCATTCACTGCTGTTATAATGGAACAGTATCAGATGCATGGCAACTGTGGGTGATTGAATGCGAGAGTGGAAGTCACCCAACGCCATTGCATATCACGTATGTGACACGAACACTACAGTTTTGATCTGCAACATGATATATAGTAAGAAACAGAGGAACACACCCACACATGATATACACAGACCAAGAACACGAATGGTTGAGCAAGCCAGCAAAGAAGAAGAGAGTCAGCAACCAGACAGCGGACGGATCAGCACCACAGGAAGAAGATGACAGATTGTGGCAACGTTGCTGGGGCATACAGACCACGATAGAAGTGGACGGCAAGACCTACACTGTGCCCATACAGTTATAACACATTATTTCACGCACCCCGCCCGGACCCATTAAGTAGCACATAATGACTGAGAGCATACACCTAGGCATCGGCGCCAGTTTCGGCATGGACAGCGGCCATGGATCTCCACACGAGATGCTGGCAGAACGCCTGGGCGTGCCATGTGAGAATCGATGCAGGCCGGGACACGGCAACGACTTCATGATAACGGACACACTGCTGTGGTTGGCACAGCGACGCAGGGGCGTCCAGCGGGTCACGGCCAGCGTGGGCATCAGCGACCCCTACAGGCACGACATGGTGGATGAACCCGTGGCCACGGGACTGCACTGGAGCAAGTGGAGGGCCAGCCAACGCTACGGCGCCATGGCACTGAGGAGACTGAGCCGTGAGGCCGACCTTGGACCATACAAATGGAACATACGCCTGACCTATCACTTGCGATACCTCACACAGATACTGACGCTACAGAACATCTTCCGGGCACACCGCATACCCTACCTGATGTGGCAGGTCATGCGGCCCACTGTGGGCAACTACAGCCTCAACGAACGGGCACAGGTGCGTTCACTGGAGAAACAGATAGACACACAGCACTTCTTTGGCCTTGACGACTACACACAGATAGATCACATCAACGAGACCCAGCAGTGGACGGACCCGACGCCACTGGAGCGGCCGCAGGCATATGGCCACACCCGGGTCACGGTCCGGGACGAGCACCCCACCCGCGGTTGCAACGAGCAGTTGGCGGAGATGCTGTGGCGACACCACCTAGAGAATAACAGCCTCACAAGCACAGGATAACAGATGAACACGGTCCAACACACGCATTGGAACCTCAAGCACGGTGAGATACCTGTGACATGGAGACCCGTGGACTACGAGGCGATCCAATGGATCCCACTGCCACCACTGGAGGCACACGAGACCAACAAGGGCTTCCGGGCACACGACGGGGCATATCAGATCTATGGTGAACGCATATCGGGTTGGACACCGGAGTTCCAGCAGGCGGGCGTGGGCACGGTGGTGCCAGAATCGATAGCCGCAGTTTTTGATCCGGTGCGTGATCTGTTTGGCCTTGACCGGATGATATACAGCCTGGGACGATACTCACCAGGACAGATACTGCCATGGCACACTGACCTATATCCCACCTATCGCGACAGGAACAACATCGATGACGTCGGACGAGTGGTAAGGATCATAGTGCTTTTGCATGACCCCGCACCCGGACAGCAGTTGTGGATCCAGGACCAGTTCTGCGGAGGCCGTGCCGGATCATGGTTCTCATGGCAAGGCGCCACAAGGCACATGGCGGCCAACCTGTCCGAGCAGGATCGATACATGATGCAGATAACAGGTGTGGTGAGCTAGAATTTATCCCTACGTAGATCAAGAGTGGTACAGTGGAATCCACCGCCCAGCGTCCTTGAATGAGTCAATGGCATCTCTATTGTTCGGAATCCGTGACTGTTGAGATCCGCTATCAGTGGCTCCTGTATGCTGTCCACCACAACTGTCTCTGGGTTGACTGCGAGCACGTTGATTCCTATCCACTTGGATGCGAATGGGAAACCCGCGAACTCCCTCGGCACCATGTCCTCCACCCAGATGACGTCACAGTGTTTGAGGAAGTTGGGTATGTTCTCCGTGGTCACACGTGTGGCATTTGCCAGTATGGTGTTGCTGTTCAGTATCGCCAACGTGCTGTCTATGTGTGAGAAAGAATACACGTCGGTCCACTTGATCACCTCGTGGGTGTTGCCCAACACAGACTGCAACCAATCAGCACCGGCCTCGTTGCCACTGCTACTGACCAGATACAGGATCTTGTCACCAAATTTCAATATGTTCGCGGCATCGAACATGGGCACGTTGTTGTTGAGATGTACCCGACCATCCCGCGTGAAGTAGTCATCCTCCAGCATACGAGGCCTCGGCGCCGCTATCCATCTCGCACCCGAGCTGATTGCACTCCTCCTGATGCTGTCGAATGCCCTGAATTCGTTCTGCCTACTCACGTAAGGTGTGGGACACTCTATGACCATGTCGTCAATCACCAACAAGAGATCACGTGTGCTGTAGGTGTGCATTCCGGTGGTCGCATGATCCAGGTTGTTTGACACCTGTGACCAGTCCACCACGTCAGGCCTGTGCACCTCTACCCCCATCTTGTCCATGGCCTCCGCCAGGTCGTCCAGTTCGTTGTTTGCACCCTGTATGATGTCCTGAGAGATTGCACCACTCTTGAGCGGTGTTGGCCATGTGCTCACTGCTGTCAGGCTGTCAAAGAAAGGATCGCCCTTGGGCCAGTGTGCATGATCGGCCCGGCCTATCACCATTGATCTCAGGTCCATGAATTCGCTGTTGGTGTATATTTTCATTTAAGTAAGTTAACACTATTTAAAGTCATAAAATCATGGATAGCAAAAAAACCAAATTACCAGATCTCAAGGGCAAAGCATACGGTGGAGCAGTGGCCATAAACGACAACAATTCCCTACAGGCCATGAATCAGATAATAACCAAGAACGGCAACTCACTCTGTGACACCAGTCCGGATCAGTTCGTACACAGTTACAAGGAATGGTTCACATCAACACACAGGATCTCGGGTATTGATACCTTTGACGGGATAACCTGCTCACTGGGAACCACAGAGACCTTTGACAAGTTCTACCTTTATCACAGGAACAAGAGACTTAGGTTATTCCGAGGAGAATACTTCTATCAACAGATGGTTGCCCGGTCATTGTTTGCGGACAACTGGGCATGGATGGACGAGGACGATATCAGACAGGGCGATGTGTTTGTGTTCAGTCTACCGTTCGCGGATACCGGTGGCGTGATAGATGGCATGGACGCAATACTTGACCAATGTGACACACACGGTGTGCCGGTGATGATTGACATGGCCTACATTAATCTTGCACGTGGCTTGGTGATAGATTTGTCCAGAGATTGCATCAAGGTCATTACAACGAGCCTCAGCAAGGTTTTCCCTGTACAGTATCACAGGATAGGATTACGACTGACCAAAGGCATAGACGATGACCTCATGATTGCGTACCAGCAAAACCAGTACGTGAATAAATTTGGATGTGGCCTGGGATTAGAAATGATGAAACAGTTCAATGCGGACTACACGTTCGAGAGCTACAGACCCAAACAGAAAGACATATGTGACGAGCTAGGAATTGATCCATCACCGTGTGTGATATTTGGCGTTGACAGAAATTCAAAGTATCCGGAATACAATCGCGGTGGTGCAACTAACAGGCTCTGCTTTAGTAACCTCTGGAACAAAAAAGACAAAGACTGACATGCGTTTTGACACGGCACACGAGGACTGGCCTGGACACCTAGAACGTATAAAAGGTCTTGGCAAGCGACTTTCACCTGGAATGAGCACCTGCATGTGGGGAGCAATGGCAGGCAACCTGGCATGGGAGATGTGCAAAATTGTGGGCAGGCACGGAAGAGTGTGGGCACAGGAACCCGACAGTTCCTGGACCAAGCAGGCGAAGGACCTCTTTGTGATCCCCAATCTCACATGGTGTGACAGAAGCGACATACAGCGACCTGACTGGAACAGTTGTGATGTGTGTGTCATCGACTGGGTACCTCATGGTGGAGACCTAGTTGTGCTTGAACAAGTACAAGATTGGCCAACACTGGACAAGGTCAGTTCAATAATGACAGAACAACACGATGAGAACATACAGAGTTGGATGGAGGACCATGGATTCAGTCTCGCACCCGACAGTGTAAAATACCATACATGGTGGGATAAGAAATAGGTTGACTAATACTGCGATACAGCGTATTATAACAATATGCCACTTACACCAATAGTAATAGAACAGACATCTAAAGGCGAGAGAAGTTACGATATTTTTAGTAGACTTCTAAAGGATAGAATCATTATGTTGGAAGGACCAATAGAGGAACACACTGCTTCAGTGCTGTGTGCTCAACTGTTATTCTTGGAATCACAAGATGCCGCGAAGGATATCACACTGTATATCAATTCGCCAGGCGGACTGGTAACGGCAGGCATGGCGATATATGACACCATGCAGTATGTAAGATCAGACATACAAACTATAGTGGTGGGCCAAGCATGTTCCATGGGCTCACTCCTAGCAAGTGCGGGAACCAAAGGCAAACGTATGATGTTGCCACACGCACGACACATGATACACCAACCACTAGGCGGAGCAAGTGGACAGGCAACTGATGTCGAGATAAGGGCAAACGAACTACTGCGTTGGAAGAAAGAGCTCACAGAGATATATCAGAAGACAACTGGACAGCCACTAGAGAAGCTCAAAGCGGATATGGAGCGTGACAAGTTCATGAATGCCGAAGAAGCAGTTGCTTACGGACTTGTAGACAAGATAGTTTCCAGCAGGGCCGAAGACGATCAAACTAATTAACAATATATGTTTTACATCTGGCACACACTAATAATCGCCACGTTCATAGCAGTGGCATACTACATGGGATATCATCATGGCGGCAAAAAAGCCAAAGTCAAAGAAACCATACGTAAAAGTTAGACTGGTACCTGAAGATTCTAAAATGAAGGATCACGGGTTCTACTACTATGCGATGAAACCCGGCAAGGGCGAGAAGCAGAATCAGAAACTGCGATTAAGAAAATTTGACCCAATTACGCAAAAACACATATGGTGGGTTGAAAAGAAACTACCACCACACTCCAAGTAGCAATGCTCACGCTGAGTCATATACTAAACTCGGGTGCGGATAATGATGTGGTATTCACTGCACCAGATAGATCACCCATAACATACTCCCAACTTCGATCACAAGTAAAAGATATTGGTGAACAAATATCTAGTCTAGGTTTGCGAAATGGTGATCGTGTAGCGATTGTTTTACCCAACGGACCACAAGCGGCGACATCTTTTTTTTGTGTGGCAAACTATTTTACTGCGGCGCCACTCAATCCTAGTTTTACAAAACAGGAATATGATTTCTATCTGCAGGACATAGCACCTAAGTTGATTATCGTTGAAGAAGGTAGCAAAAATCCAGTGTTGGAATCAGCGTCAGAATTAAATATTCCAGTTGTGGAGACACGAGTGCGTGACACAGATCCCGCAGGTGTTTTCAATCTATTCGATACTAAAGTTGAAGCAACACCAAATGTTGAACAGGACACTGTCCTGGTGTTGCACACAAGTGGCACAACCAGCCGTCCCAAAATGGTTCCTTTATTAAACAGTAATGTGACTAGTGCCGCTCAAGGTATAGTAAACACATTGGAACTGACCAGCAATGACCATGCATTGAATGTAATGCCACTGTTTCATATTCACGGCATAAGCGTACTAATCAGTACTGTGATGCAGGGTGCTAGTATCTGTTGCACTAATGGATTTTTCGCAGTGCGACGATTTTTAGAAATTGCAAGACAAGAAAAGATCACTTGGTACAGTGCTGTGCCTACAATACAACAAGCCGTGCTCAGACAGGCACAACGCAATCCTAGTCTTGCTCATGAACTTGGATTGAGGCTTATCCGTAGCAGTAGTGCAAGTTTACCTCCGAAAGTTTTTAAAAGCATGACAGAATTGTTTCAGTGTCCTGTTCTGGAAGCATATGCAATGACAGAAACAGGAAGTCAAATTATTTGTAATCCAATCAGCAAACAAAAAGCAGGACATGTTGGTGTGGTTACGACAACTGATGTAAAAATTATTGATGGTGAAATATGTGTACGGGGTGCTAACTTGACACCAGGGTATCTGAACAATGTCAAAGCCAACACCGAATGTTTTGTTGATGGTTGGTTTCACACAGGCGATTTAGGAAAGTTTGACGAAGATGGATATCTTAAAATCACAGGCAGAAGCAAAGAAATCATCATTAGGGGTGCTGAAAAAATATCTCCCCTGGAAGTTGACAATGTGCTTACCGGACATCCTAGTGTAGACCAAGCAGTCACATTTGCAGTCAGCCACGAAACACTTGGTGAAGATGTTGCGGCAGTGATTGTGTTACGAGATGGATGCACTGTAACAGAACAAGAGATCAAAGAACATGCCCGTAACCACTTGACAGGATTCAAGGTCCCCAAAACTATAACAATCTTGGACGAGATACCCAAAGGCCCAACGGGGAAAGTCCAACGTATCGGAATGGCAGAAAAATTAGGCCTAGACAAATAATGTTCAAGCCAGGAGAACGTATGGATTATCCGGACCACGCAGAAGTCCGCATCATCGATGACTTTCTACCAAACGATATATTCCGTAAGGCACAGGAGGATTCACAGAAATTGTATGAGCACGGTGAAGGATTTCGCACCAACAGTGACTGGGGTCAACATCTGATCAAGCACAGTGCTCCGGTAATGATAACGAATGTGCTTGATAACAAGATTACCGATGGCATAGCATCTAGCATTGCCAAGATAGGTGAGTATCAACAAAAGACACTGTATCAATACTGGCCCGTGGGCAGTTATATCCCATGGCACAATGACGGTGGCCACAAGGCCGCAATCACCATATACCTCAGCGAGCATGACATCAATGATGGAGGATACTTAATGTACGACGACGGCCGCGGTATTAAGGCAGTGAGACCTAAACCCAACAGGGCGGTGTTCATTACTGGCGGACTCTATCACTGTGTGACCACAGTCAACACAGGTTCAGCAATCAGGCGTAGCATCCAGATCTGGCTGACTGGCCGATAATATTCTATAAATAAATTTACGAAAGGCGGTTGAACCGTATTGTGCGCCTGGCATAAAGCCGAAGCACTTAAAAAGGAGGTGTCCATATGGATACAAATTTTTTCAAGACAACAAGAATATTGGACGGCGGCATGGGCCAAGAGCTGTTAGCCAAAGGCATGAAGACAAGAGGAACACTGTGGAGTGCAAACGCAGTGCTAGATTCAACACAACACAAACTGTTAGTAGACACGCATCTCGACTTCATTGATGCCGGTGCGGAAGTAATTGTTACTGCCACTTTCTGTACACGTAGACAACGCCTACGAGACAATGGAGCAGAGTCGCAATTCGAATATGCTAATCGCAAGGCCGGTGAGCTGGCCGTGAAGGCTCGTGAACTCAGCGGTAAGCAAGTGTTGATAGCAGGAGGATTGCCCCCACAGGATCGGACATACGAGGCAGATAGCCGATCCGATGATGACATAAGACTTAGTTTCCGTGAACAAGCGACACTGTTAGAACCATATGTGGATTTCTTCTATCTCGATGTGTTGAGCAGTGCCCGTGAAATTAAATTGGCAGTTGAAGGGATAAAGGACCTAGGTAAGCCGTATCTTGTGGGCATCCACATATCGGAAGGCACACGGTTACCCAGTGGCGACACAATAACTGATGTTGTTAACGACGTGTTGGGTGTACCCACAAGCAGTCAACTATTAGGTATAATGCTTTCGTGTGTGTCACCGGAAAACTTTTATGCCAATCTTTCGGAGATAAGATCGTTAGGGATTCCTTTTGGATTCAAGGTCAATGCATTCAAAACGACCAAACCAAAGAACGGTTACACGAACACATTCAACAAAACAACTTCAGGGAACCCAAATGAGTTTCTTGGCCAACGCAAGGAACTAACCGCGGATCTTCTAAAAGAAATTGCTCGTGTGTTTGTCAATGCGGGTGTAACAATAGTGGGAGGCTGTTGTGAAACAAGACCATCACACATCCAACAACTGTCGTGCCTTAAGTTTGATCATTCGTCGGTGAAGCCACCGCTACCTATGAATCTCTCGTCCATCTGGTCCTCGTCGAACCATTCCCTGTAAAGGCTCCATTCTGGGGCGTCTGAGGCGTCCCAGTCATACCAGTTTTCCATTTTATTTGAGGTAAGGACCTTTCTGTCCTTTGGGCCTGTTCAATACTTTTTTCTTTATGAACTTCTTTTTGCCTAATACGTAGATAGTGGGTTTAGGTGGATCATATGCATCGAACAAATTTTTCTTCCATGCCTCGAACCATCCTCTGAGTCTTGTGAACATCCTAAACCCTCCATCACTGTCATTATTTCTTGAACCACTTGATAGGGTTGATCTTCTCCCCTAGGTTCTCTACTTTCTCGTTGACCCACCATCCTGCGATGAAACCAACTATGAATCCAATTGTCAAAAACATTTGATTCTCCTTATTGTGCTTCTACTGGTGCAGGTTCGTTAGTGATTAGTATCCATGCGAATACCACAACAATAACAGCAACACCAATCATTGCTTTCTTGTGTTTCTTAATTTCGTCAATTACTTTTTTCATTGTACGCCCTCCTAGATTAAGTTAACCGTATTTATGGTATCTTAACGATCCATTTTCTTCTCTTGTTCACGTGCTTCGCAGGTGTCCGGCGAGAACATGCAAGTGAGTGCTTCAACTATATTGGGTATGTTTTTTACACCTGTTATGGGTTCCTTCACAGAGTCTGCATCTGTTTGTTCCCAATCTTTAGTATTTTCCTCTTGGTATTCTTTGCTTGTCTGGTGTGGAGACTGCTTGTCAGCAAACATCTTTCTAGGAGAGCAGGATGAAAGGATCACTAGGAGCACTACTAAGAAGATGATTAAGTACCATTCTAATTTTTTATTCATACTGGTTATTTACACCAACACGAAGAACTGTGATGTGTGCTATGCCTTATTTGGATTTCTGGAAGCCTTCTGCAACCTTGCCAGTGTTTACACCGCTCTTGATCACATACTTCTGTGTGCCGTTGGCACCCGAGTCAACTTCCTTACGAAGATGTCTTTGCAGTTGCTTCTCCTTGGATGCTCTCTGCTGTTTTGCTATTGCTTCTGTTATTGCTTTTGAATCTCTCATAATACTATTATACAAAATATTTATGCATTGTCAACAGGGCTGACCTGCATTTAGAACATAGCACATAACGGTAGTCCATGTGAATATACAGTTGCTCCTGGTCTGCTTTTACCATGCGTGTGTGTGCTTCTGTGTGCGTCTAATAGGTAGACTTTTACAGGTTTATAGTGTAGTATAATTAATGTGTCGCCGCTTTAGCTCAGTTGGTAGAGCAACTGATTTGTAATCAGTAGGTCCGCGGTTCGAATCCGTGAAGCGGCACCACATATACCAAACATGCCTGAATTACCATTATCACCAAAAGACTCAAAGGCCTTGCATGTAACTTGGTATTTTTGGTCCCTTCGTCTATCGGTTAGGACAGCGGGTTTTCATCTCGCAAAGAGGGGTTCGACTCCCCTAGGGACTACCATGTGTGCCCGTAGTTCAGTTGGATAGAATACGAGTTTCCTAAACTTGGGGTCGGAGGTTCGAATCCTTCCGGGCACACCAAAAACATAATAATTAATTGTGTGAAGAAATTTTATTCCATCAAGTTGAAACAGTTCAAAGAAAACATACCACCAGCACTGGCAGAGACAATGTTGTTGGACGAATCCAAACTTGTGAAGTACCTGTGGAAACACCAGGCGCTGGAGTTCAGGTATCCCAAACACAAGGGCAGACTAGACCTTTACGCAGATGAGAAGTATCTCATGATGGGTAAGTTGAAGCACCCCACAATGTTTGGAAACAGAAAAAGGATGGGCTTCATGGAACTGTACATAGTTCACAGAATCAATCAGAGAATGAACCTAGCGAGAGGTAGCACGTGATAAAGTTTGGTCATTACACAGATAGAGGCCTACCGGATTCAGATGTGGGTTACAGATGCCCTAGTTGGGATCCGATGCCCGATGGCAAAAAGAATGTTGTAGTACTAGGATGTAGTCACACCTACGGTGTGGGGCATGACGACAACACCCACTGGGTGCATTTCCTTTCACAGCACAACAAGGACAGATTAAGATATTGGAACTTGGGACAGCCTGGCGCAAGCGGAGACAAGATAGTGCGTATACTTTATGGCTCGCAGAAATTGTTAGATCCAAGCATAATAATCATTTGCTGGCCTGCTTGGAGTCGCAGGGAAAGATTGGGATCATTTGCTGAAAGTGTTAGTAGCACAGACCAGAGACTAAAGTTCGAAGATGACCACACAGACAAAAATAACTTCTTGGAGAATGTGTTCTTTGTTGAGAAGTTCGCAGAACAAAATCGTTGCCAAACCTTCCATTGCTTCGCACAGGATCCTTATCATGAACACATCAAAGGACTTAATGTTCTAGAAGATTTCACGATCAAAAATTGTTGGCCTTACTGGGACAAGTTCGAACAGCGTACACAGTACAAGGAACCTAGTCTTGCCGCCGACGGCGAACACTACGGGGTAGAACACCATCAGAGATTCGCTGAACTTTTTTTAGATTACTTTGGTCCCAAGTTGAGATAATAATCATACACAGAGATATTACGTAGCCGGTCTTGCTTTTCGATAAATGCTTCCAGTTGTTCGCTGTTGTCTTCGGACACGGCTATCTCGTTTGGTGACATGTGTTTGGCGGGCGATGTGAATTTATTTGTGTACTTTATGTTTAACACACTAGGTTGTTCTAGGAATGCCCAGTCGTGCGGTATGTTTTTATTCTTTGCAAAATTAATGATGTCTGGTAAGTTCTTTATGTTAAGACAACTCACGGTGGTCCAGAAGTCCAATTGCAGAAGTTTGTACTTTTTTTGTAGCATCTGATAAGCGTCAACAGTCTTTTTGTAGTTGTCCCACTTTATTGGCCAGCGTGTGTAGTCATGCACTCTACCTATCCCGTCGAGACTCATAGTGACAATGACCATGATGTTTCTTTTCAACACGTCTTCTATCTCTGGTATCATCCTTGATCCGTTCGTGTTCATCCTTACAATCTTTACATTATCTGGCAACGACTTCAATACCTTCTTGTAGTTCTTGCTGGCCGTGGGCTCACCGCCGTTGACGTCAAACTCTATGATTCTTTCTTGTGGCAATTTCTTAAAGACCTCGTAGTTGTCTACACGCGGATAGTCTTTGGTTTCCAGACTTCCTATCTTTGTGCTCAGGCCAGAGTTGCACGACTGACAAGCACTATTGCAAACATTGTCTAATACACCACCAACTATTAGATAATCGTTTCTGATGGGGTGTAGCATCTTGTGTCTAACAATACTATTGGTACGTATGCTTTCTCCCTTGCTTTTTTCTGAACGCTGACATCTGAAACATTCCATGGGCCATTGTCCCTGCTCCATGGTCTTTCTTATGTTAGACATCCAATCGCTGTGTTCCAGATCCTCATAACTTTCAAAACCTTTCGCATTGATCATGTGTCCACACTTGCCTACAGTGCCATCACGATTCAATCGTATAAAATGATCTATCCTAGGACAGTGCATGTTTATACCTCTTGATCAAGTAACCAATGTTTACAGTTTCGTTGTAATACTTTGTTAGGTGTCGGTCCACGGCAACAAACTGTTCACACACAGGCACATCCTTTTTGGATTTACTTTTGTGCAGATGCACGTCAGTAATGTTGCTTATGTGTTTGAATGGACGTATGGTTATGAAGCCTTTGTAAAATCTGTACAAATGCATCAACCAAATGTACTGAGGAGTGAAGTGCCGGTCGAGTAATTTGCCTTCGTTGATCAACTTCCAAGTAACATCTATATCTAGATTATGTTGTACACAGTATTCGTTGACACCGGAAACAAAACGAGCCTCCGGTTCCCGTATCATAACGTCAATATGATTGCAATGATGTATCTGCTCGTTAACATATTTCGTATCACACACAGACATAAGTGTGCTCTGCCCAACTCTGAATATAGGGTAAACTGTGTGTGGTCCCACGTCCACCACAACACATTCTGTGTTCAACAACTTGTTCCATGCTGTTAACATATGTCCTGCTCCTCCAGTACTCCGCTGACATAGTCGTCTGCCGAAATGCTGTCAGGTGCACTGAACGACTGTGTGTTAACTGCTCCGGGCCTTATCAGTTGCATCTGTATGTTGCTGGCCTGTGAATGCAGTTGCACGTGTGCCAACTCCAATGACATCTTACGATTCCTGTACTCCATGGCTTCCCGCATGGTGAGTCCGTTGATCTTTTTGTCCTCGTCCCACTCACACACCTTTGTAGAGATGTTCCATATGTGGTGCACCTCCTTTATCTCGCTCCACCGGTGCCACACCTCAAACAACAGTTCTGTCTGTGCGTACATGCTGACTGCATTGTTGATGAACATATCACAGGGCTCTATCAGTGAGGCCGTGTGAGGCACCCTCCGGATGTTCTCACCATCACTCCTCGATATGCCGACTATCTCGTGTCCACGCTGTGCCAGTTGTTCCGCGAACGCTCTACCGATCCCTTTCCTGTGTCCTGTGATTGCTATCCTCATACTAGATATTTAAATGTTGGTATCTCCACTATTGGTTTTTTCTCCATGCCCAGGTATTGCTTTATGCCTGTCAATTTCTCCTTGTAGTCTTCGTGCAGTGGATGGTTGTGGTCAAATATGTTCATGTCATTGAATCTGTCAGACACGTTCCAATCTTCCACCTTGTTAAGGAATATTCGGTCAGCGTTGTACTTCTTGCCAAGCATTATTATTTCCTCCATCTCGTGGTAGTTGTCCTTCTGCACAACGAAGTGTAGCATCAATAGGAATCCATGTCTCTGTTTCATCTCTGCCATGCACTCGAGGTTCTCATTGATCTTCTCCCAGTTACCGCCCAATCTCAGTCTCTCGTAGGTATCTTTGGATGCTCCGTCTATGCTTACGCCCAGTTCCTTCAGGTTACCGATCACGTAAGGAACCCTGTGATGGAAATTCTTGAACATCAGTCCGTTGGTTAGGATACTGTATTTGATGTTGTCACTCTCTGGTGCGTGGTCCATGAAGTACCTGTACACGTGTGAGGCGAAAGGATCACCGTCGGATCCCAGGTGCACCTGTATCGGGTGCTTGAGGTGATACAGCCAGTCTATTATCTTTTCCGCCAGTCGTATACCTAGTTCATAAGCGGAACCCTCCTTGTGGAATATCATGCCCTTCCTACATGTAGGACATCGGAGATTGCAACTGTCATCGATTGCCAACCTGAGGTGTTGTATCCGGGCCGGTGTCGTGATTTGGAAGTTCGGCTCGTAGACCTCGTTGGCCCGTATGTAACTGCACTGGTTCTCGTTGCAGTATCTATATGTGCCGTCCTTGATGGATGACTGCAGGTGCTTCCTCATGACACTGTCGTCGATGATCTCGCTGAGCAGTTTGATCTGCAGGTTACCTATGCTCTGTGGCAACCATGACTGGCACTCACATGCGTAGCAGGAACCTTGCTTGTCAATCAACACTGTGTCGAATGGCCTGGGGCACCTGTTCTTTATACCGAGGTCCTTGTGGGTGTCTATGCCGTAGTGTGTGAACAGTCGCTCATTTATCATTTGTCTGGATCTGTGATCATGTCCAAGGTCAGCGGACGTGTCTCGTCAGGTTTCTGTTGCGGCATCTGTTGTGGCTTCTTGCTGAGCCTCCTCTGTTCCCTCTCATGCTGTTTCTGTAATTTCTTTGCACCCCTGGTGTTCTTGTAGTCGTAGTGTATGCCCATCGCGAACCTCCTTTGCTATCCGTAATTATACACTACAACAGTGGTGGTGTAAACTATTTTTGGTAAAAAAGTTGCACTTAATGGTTGCATTCTAGATAAATATGCCTTACAATCCAGAGCGGTCAATAGGCCATTGATCGCATTTAATCATATAGATCAGAGGAGAAAAACAATCTATGAAAATGACTAAGAAAAAAGCGGCTATAGGTGTGGCG
>Ga0181410_1000623_pt1 | contig 15626 bp, 26 predicted proteins | sample 33SPOviralmetaG_FD_130112 | JGI IMG/M metagenome (GOLD analysis project Ga0181410, IMG submission 130112) | Marine viral communities from the oligotrophic San Pedro Time Series (SPOT) site, San Pedro Channel, CA, USA - 33 SPOT_SRF_2012-06-20 | ecosystem: Environmental > Aquatic > Marine > Strait...
CTTAGGCAATGAGTTTGCCCTTGGACTATCTGTGTGGGCTTGTTGATCCCACTGTGTCTTTAGCTCCACACGCCCCTCTCCGTAGTCTGGTTTGCCAAAGTACGGTAGTTCACAGTGGGGTATATTACCGTGTAGATCTATCTCTCCACCAATACGGTTAGCACCCTGCATGGCTTCTCGGATGCCACTTGCTGCGTTTTCACAGACCAAAGAGAACTCTGCCATTGTAGGTTCTTTAGACTTCTTACCCTCTGCATCATAAGCTACGTTTTCTCTGTGAGCTAACACAGCCTTGTCTACGTCCATGTCATGCCAATACGGTGGCTCATATCCATGTAGCATATTGATTGCTTCACCGTAGGCTTCTGTTACGTCCGCATCTTCCACAAGCAACATATCTGTGTAAACTTGTACGGCTCTACCACTGACCATATTTGTATTGTCTGTATACTGAGTATGACCTTGTGGGTCTTTGTAGTACGCACTATCGTACAATACTTTCCTTGCCCACTTTTCATCTCCCTGAGTATCCCCACGTAATATACGCCACGCCTTATCTCGCATTGGTCTAAGCACTGCTTTATCAAAGAATGTCCAGGCATCAGGTGTGCTTGGATTGCTGTGCCATTTGTAATTAAATCGGTCCGCCCAATCTGTTTTTCGTATGCCCATTTGTTTATACCTCTTGACATTTAATGACAAAGATGCACGATATGTCAAATATAGTCAAGGGGTTTTATAGATGAAATTAGAAGAATATCGTCAAAACGCAAAGATGACATTGAAGCAACTTGCGGATAAAGTAGGTGCTCCACACGCTACAGTTGTGCGGCGTTGGTGTTTGCCTATCGACCATAAGGATTACAAGATACCATCTGCTAAGTATATGAATTTAATACAAGATGCGACGATGGGGCAAGTTACACCCAACGATTTCTATAGATGAATTTACTACGTCATGTTGATTTATGTTCGGGTATCGGAGGTTTTGCTTTAGGGTTTCAGTGGGCTAATTTGAGTAAGCCTATTATGTTTTGTGATATAGAACCTTGGAGTAGACATATCCTGTCAAAGCATTGGCCTGACGTTCCAATCGCTACAGATGTAAAGGAGTTAGCAAATGACCCAGATGGACTTGTTCCCGACTGCGACATCCTCACAGCCGGATACCCATGCCAACCATTTTCACAAGCCGGGCAGCGAAGAGGCAGTGAAGATGACCGACATATCTGGCCGTACATATTTTCCATTGTTCAAAGAAAGCGACCCTCTTGGTGCGTTTTCGAGAATGTTTATGGGCACGTCTCAATGGGTCTCGACCAAGTGTTATCTGACTTGGAAGGGGAAAGCTACGCCGCAAGGCCGTTCGTTGTTCCAGCTTGTGCCGTTGACGCACCTCACAGAAGAGACAGGCTCTGGATCATCTGTAGAAATGTGGGCAACACCGAGAACGAGCGATACAAACAGTGGTCGGACGTTGAACGAGAAGGGGCAAAGGATAAGCAAGAGCAGCGACTTGGTGTTCGGAGCGAACCTAGCGGATCAAGTGAAGATGTGGCCGACACCCAGAGCTTGTTCAGAAATGTCGGCAGAGAACATACAGAACAGAGTAAACGACAAGTTTCCAAACTTGGAGAGCGAGGTGGCAAGATCAATGTGGCCGACACCGACAGCAAGAGACTACAAGGACAGTGGAGAGAACATGAACTTGTATCGGAGCGAGAGGCAGAACACTCAGTTGGGGGTAGTGGCGAAGAGGTCAGAGCCAGAGAATATTGGAAGTCTGAACCCAGCGTGGGTAGAGTGGCTCATGGGGTACGAGATAGGATACACCGACTTAAAGGATTAGGTAACGCAATTGTACCTCAGATAGCAATGAGGATTGGGCAGACAATAAAGCAGATAGAGGAACAAGATGGGCGGTAAAGCGAGTAGAGACAAGGGCGCAAATTTTGAGCGCGAGATAGTGAACTTACATAAATCATGGGGCGTTGATGCGGAGCGTATTCCGTTGTCAGGAGCCGTCAAAGGGAATTATTCGGGTGATTTAAAGATCGGCCCACAACAGGCTTTGCTTGCTGAGTGCAAGCGAAGAGCCAGAGCATATCAGGATTTGTATGATGCTTTGGATCAGGACGGTAGCGATATGCTATTTGTCCGTAAAGACCGGGAGCGCACGTTGGTTGTGCTACCGATTGAAACATATGAAACATTCTTAGAATGGATTGGCTGGAAAAAAACAACGGAGGAATAAATGCCATACACAGAAACAGGCGTTGGTTATCAATCAACAGACACAAGCAAAGCAGCGGCGAACAGTAACTTCAAAGGCAAGCTAACGATACGTGATCGAGTGTATCAGTTGCTTGAGAAAACATCAGTATCATTATCAACGGAAGATATAGCGGAGTTGCTGAACGTACCATACGGCTCGGTGCAGCCACGTTTATCGGAGCTACAGAACGAGGACAAGGTAGTTGACAGTGGTGAGCGTGGTAAGACTAAATGGGGTAAGTCATGTATAAAGTGGAGGGCAAAATAATGTTTGAATACAAAACACTTTCTTTTGATGAACAAGATCAAGTAATGTTTGAATATGATAGTAGAAATCCATCAATATTAAATCTTACAAGCAACCCAGATACTAATTATGAAGAGAAACTTTCATATGAAGATTTAAAAAAACTACAGCAATTTATCTATGAAATTTGTTGTAAAATGGAGCAAGCCGGAGTTGTTGTGAAGAAAACAGTTGGAGGCGAGAAATGACTATCGTTTATCAGCTAGTAAATGGTACAAAGTATGAGGTTCAAACTGAGGATTGCAAGTATTGTGATGGCGATGGTTTTTACTTGGCAGAGGTACCCTACGTAGACTATTACAATGGTGGCTTTCTCAAAGAAGAGAGGCGCTGTTGTGAGGAGTGTGGAGGCAGTGGATTTACTGTTTTAGATAATGAATAACTTTGAACGCGACGAAAAAGAAATGGAATGTAAAGCGTGTGGTCGTGAGCATGACGTTAATCGCGGTGGCTGGGTAATACTAGCCACTGACGATCTTATTTGTGACCCGGTAGACAGGCCGGATTGCTGGGAAAAGGTAAGCGGTTGGTACATACAACGTCGTGAAGAAGAGCAATTAAAGCATGATTTAAATAGGGGGTTGACAAATGCCAATACGTAAGTACGCTAACGCGAGGGTTACAACCCGAGATAGTGATTACAGTGTAAGTGATTACAGTGCTAGCAGTGTATACACTGAAACTACTAATAATATACATAGTAATAGCACTGTAATACATACAGACAGTGTATACACAGACACTGTATTACAGCAGCCAAGTGATTCGGTTTCGCCTACGTTGACTAAGACGTTGACCAGGATGCACCCACGTTACAAAGAGGGCAAAGCAAAGCGACAGAATGATCCTTTGTCGTGGCGTATCGAAAAAATCCTACGTAGACTAAGACCGATGTTGTCTACAGAAAATTTTATAGAAGTTTCTCAAGAGTTCACTATGTCGGACCCTATGCAGCGCGTAGCACTCGCGGACAAGCTCGAGAAATGGCTAGAAAGTACTTTAGGGGGGTAAGGCTTAGGAAAAGGGAAAAGCGCACTCTGTGGCGCTTCTCCGTGGCTCTAAGGGGTATAGTTATATTTGAAAGGTGGTACGTCTAATTCGTCTAAAAGAATACGTAGTATTCGTTCTATACCGCATGCTTCATCAATAGGGTTTCCATTGTTTACATGGTGTTCTACTAGCCACTTATATTGTTTTATAAGCTCGTCTGTATCAGGTACAAAAGCACTCAAGGGTAGTTTAACTCTGTCTTTCATTTGTTATCTTTCTACTGATTAAAAGGGCTTTTATCATACGGTATATCATCCCAAGGCTCGGCAATCATAGGTAACGGTTTTTCATAACGCTCCACTTCATCAGGCCATTCTGGATTGTGATAGTAAACATATTGGTCATCTTCCATTACTTCGCTGCCCTCAATATCCAAACCAGTTCTTTCACCAAGTTCAATCGCCAATGTATTTCTTTTATCTGCCTCAATACGTTTTTGCGTTACCCACTGATCAAAGATTACGTTAATTGTTTGTCTATATCCCTCTTGGTCACTAAATTGGCTAATCATTAAAGAGCCTACAATGTCACATAACCTATCAAGTTCTTTTTTCTCGTTATTAGTCATTTGTTTTACTCCTCTTCCCACTGCTTATGACATGCTTGCCAAACTTTAATCTTTGCTTTTCTTAATGACATTAGATCAGATAAGCGAATATCCTCAAGTTCATCCCATTGGTTAAACATATCATTTACGGCATCGTATAGATTGCGGTAAAGTCTTTCCTGGTTCTTATTCATTGTTTGCCCTCCTATGGTCCTACAAATTGCCATGCGATAACCATTGCAAAGATTAAAACGCATATGGCAACGTCGCTAAGTTTAATGTTCTTGATGATTGTGATTAGTTCTGAGATTGTCATTGTACGACACCACCACCAAAGATTTCAAAGGTGATACCGTCATAATATTTAACAACCTCACCGTTTGGTAGATTTACGAACCATTCATAGTTTTCTTGCCATACATCAAAACGCAATGCGAATTGATTAGATGCTTGGTTCATTTTGCGCTTAGTTGTGACGGTTTCCCAACCATCAGTGTTAAGCGTAACCTTGTTGTCATTCCATGCAACAATCTGTGTTTGGTGATATGTTACACCGCCGCTACTATTTTTGTTCCACCATGTAGTAGCGTAGTTACTAAGTTTATCCATTCTAGGCATTTTCTTCCTCCGTTGATTGTGCTTGCTTCCATCTTGAATACCCATCATCTTGAGCCGTTTCCCATCGCAAGCTAAAATGGGTTATGTAACGTCTTTGATATTCTGAAATATCGTAAAATAGCGCTTCTTGTGCATCTATCGTTTTGTCATCAATGTTAGTTTGACGCTCTAACCAACTGTTCCATTCATCGCATAATTCGTTGATTTCTGATATGTGATGTTTAGCACGACAGTCTAACCAATGCTTACATTCTCTTAGGGTCAAAAAAGTGTTTTCCCAATTTCCTTGAGAATTGCGTATGTTCCAATCAAGCTCGGGATGATCCCAAAGCTTTTGAATAGTGAAACCGCGATACTCATAAAGACCTTTGCTTATTCTCTTTGCTGTTTGCATTGTATACCTCTTTGTTGTTATGCCTTCATAATACATAAGTGTCACAAAGTGTCAATAGTGTAATTATTTATTGTGTTAGATTGTAAGATGATCTATATATTGAATATACAAAGTTGCTTGCCTGTTAGCTTTGTATACCTCAATAACTAGCCTCTACCCGGTTAGGTTTAACACTGCGACGGTAGGGGCACTTTTTGAAGGAACACAGATTGAGTAGACGAAGCGTAAACACAGTCATTATGGAAAAGATAGTTGACCGCCTAGCATCAGGTGAAACCTTGGTTGACATCACAAAAGACAAGGCAATGCCAAGTTACCGGGCTGTAACCAGGGCAGTAGCAGCTGATGAAGAATTGTGGTCGCTCTATCGCAAGGGACGTATTCTCCAAGCTGAATATTACGCTGACAAAATCAATGGGCTTGCAATGGAACCATTGCCTGAGGGAGATGTTAGGTTTCTCAATGCTGAGGTAAACAGAAGGCGTCTCGAGATTGATACGCTGAAATGGACAACAGCAAGAAACCAACCGTTCGGAATACGTGACAAGAAAGAAGACCAGCCACAAGCACAGACCTTCACCATCTCATGGGCCGGAGGTGATACCGCCGTTAGTGCACACGAGGAAGAAGAGGTACTGCATTGAAAGCACCAGCTAACATTCTGAGTGACCGAGGTACGCGCGTGAAGTGCAAAACCTTTTCGCATAATATGTATTATGTTAACAAAACGTCTTATTTGCTGTAGTTTGCCGTATTTCTGGCGATACAGACCCCCCACCCTCCCAGAATCACCGCGCCACTTCTTACTACATAATATACCTGCGGAGCATACACAGTGACTCCCACACTGACTGCTGATCAACACGCAATGCTAGGTCATCTCTCAGAGCTACGGAGAAGCGTTGTAGATGGCGAAAGCTATAAGGAGCAGTTTGAGGCTGCGGTATTGCTTATTGATCTGTACGAGGCTATCTTGGAGTTGAATGGCATATTGATATATGAGGATCAGGAGAAGGTGGTTAGGCAGTGACGCATATAGAGATACCGTATGAGCCTCGTGTGTTACAGATGGAGTTGCACAATGAGATGCAAGAGAAGCGGTGGGGTGTTGTTGTATGTCATCGAAGGTTTGGCAAGACGGTATGGGCTATTAATCATATATTGAGGCATTCTCTTCTAAGCGGAAAGAGTAATCCTAGGTATGCGTATATGGCACCTACTTATAGGCAAGCTAAGAATGTGGCTTGGGATTATCTAAAGCATTTTGCTGGTAAGATACCGAATGTGAGGTTTCACGAGACGGAGTTGCGGTGTGACTTGCCTACTGGTGGTAGGATTAGTTTGTTGGGTGCTGAGAACCCGGATAGCTTACGTGGGATATATTTGGATGGGTGTGTTATGGACGAGGTTGCTGACATGCCGGAGAGTGTATTTCCAGAGGTATTGAGGCCAGCATTATCTGATAGGAAGGGATTTTGTATATTTGTGGGTACACCGAAGGGGCATAATGCTTTCTTTGATTTTTATGAACAGGCTGCATCGAGTGATGATTGGTTGTCTGCGGTGTATAAGGCGAGTGAGACGGGGATATTGGACGAAGAGGAGTTAGAGGCTGCTCGTACTATGATGTCTGTGGATCAGTATGCTCAGGAATTTGAGTGTAGTTGGAATGCGAATGTGCCTGGTGCTATTTATGGCAAGGAATTGGAGGATGCTACGATAGGTGGTCGAGTAACGAATGTACCGTATGATCTTAGTCAGAGGGTTGATACTTGGTGGGATTTAGGCATTGGGGATAGCACGGCTATATGGTTTACTCAGAGTGTTGGTCGTGCTGTGCATGTGATAGATTATTATGAGAATAGGAATGAGGGGTTGCCGCATTATTGTCAGGTTCTTAATTCTAAGCAGTATTTATATGGGTCGCATAATGCACCGCATGATATAGAGGTGCGTGAGTTGGGGAGTGGTAAGAGTAGGCGAGAGGTTGCTTGGGATCTGGGTTTGAATTTTAGGGTTGTTCCTAAGCTTCCTGTTGAGGATGGGATACATGCGGCTCAGATGTTGATACCAAGGCTTTGGTTTGATAGAGAGAAGTGTAAGGATGGTTTAGAGGCTTTGCGGCAGTATCATAGGGCTTATAATGATAGGACAAGAAGTTTTAGGTCTACGCCAGTTCATGATTGGTCAAGTCACTCAGCCGATGCGTTTCGATATTTCGCTGTGGGTTTAAGAGAGAGTAGGCCAAGTCAACAGGCTCCACAAAAACAGGCGGTGATGGATTATGACCCATTTGCAGCTTGAACCGAAAGAATATTGCGTAGCTGAGATTTCGGACGTTCCAGAGGTGGTTGAGTTGTGCGCGAGGTTTCATAAGGAGAGTTGGCAAGTGTTTGCGGACTTTGACTATGATAAAATGACTAGTTGGATTGTTGATAGAGTGCGTAATGAAGAGGATCAAATCTTCTTAGCAAAAAAGCACGGAGATGTTATAGGTGTGTTAATTGGGATGATTTTTTCGTTTCCGTATAGTAACACACTAGTCGGGGGCGATTATATCTGGTATGTTGTACCTCAAGAGCGCGGTGGAATAGCTGGTGTAAGGCTTATGAAGATGTTTGAAGCGTGGGCTAAAGAGAATGGTGCGGTTCGTATTATGACAGGTGCAACGTCTGGTATTGCGTCAAACAGAGCTGCTAGGTTAATGATGCGTTTAGGCTTTGAGCCTATGGGTTCGTTTATGCAGAAGGAGATATAGTATGGGTGGTTTGTGTGGTGGTAGCAGAGCAACCAGAAGGACACCAAGAGAAAGAGCTAGGCAAAGGACTGGTGCTGAAGACGCAGTTCGCAGAGGTCAGGTAACAAGGCGTACTGGTTTAGATGCGATTGTAAGTGATATTGCAATGGATACTGGTTTGCGTCAACCAGATACAGAATATTATTCAAGGCTTAATGAGAGAGCAGAGGCTGCACAAACAGAGCAAGCACGTCTTAGGGAAAAAAGAAGTAGAGATCGTAGAAGAGAAAGAGCAGCTACAGCTACTACTGACACAACAGCAGACACTACAGTCACCACTGATACAGATACAACGGCAACAACAACTACGACAGATACTACCCCCACTCCCCCACCAGCACCACCACCGTTTACAGAAACAACCACTACAGGTGCGGATACAACATATAAGGGTGGAGATGTAGGTGTTGGTGATGTAATTGATAATCGTGTTGTTACGAGCGAAACGGAAGCTGACGCTATTGAAAGCACCGGGAAGGGTAGAGTTTCAACGATTGCAACAAGCCCTAAAGGGTTGCTTGGAACAGGAACAACGGGAACGGTCCGTAAAAGACGGTCTTTAATGGGTAGTGGTTTACTAAGATGATGTTGCGACGAAAAAATATAGCCGGAGAAATGGGTGCAAAATCTGCTCAACCAGCCAAACGTCGGGTTGATATGACAGTTGATCCTTTAGAGCGCCTTAATCAAAGGATGGCTGGGAGAACGCAAGGTGGTTCTTTAGAGGGAATACCAACAACAAACAAAAAGAAAAAACGCTCTTTGATGAATAATTATGGAATGATGTAATGGCACAAATATCCCCGCTTATAGCTCAATTAGATAGACGTTTTAAATCTTTGCAAAGCCAAAGATCAAATTGGGAACGTCATTGGCAAGAGTTAGCGGATTATATGTTGCCACGTAAAGCAGATATAACTAAGAAAAGAACGCAAGGTGATAAGCGTACAGAGTTGATCTATGACGGCACAGCTATTCATGCTGTAGAGCTTCTATCATCTAGCTTGCATGGTATGCTTACATCTCCTAGTACACCTTGGTTTTCTATGCGGTATCGAGATCCGGCGCTACAGAATGACGATATGGCTAATGAGTGGTTGGAAATCTGCCTAGATCAGATGTATCAGGCTTTTAACAGATCAAACTTTCAGCAAGAGATACATGAGCTTTATTATGATCTTGTGGTGTTTGGTACTGCTGCTTTCTATGTTGAAGGTGACAAAGAAGGTTTGCGGTTTTCGTGTCGGCACATTGCAGAGATTACGGTAGCAGAAGATGCCAACGGAAAAGTAGATACAATATATAGAAAGTTTAAGATTTCTGCTCGTGCTGCTGGACAAAGGTTTGGAGAAGAAACTTTACCAGCACAAATGGCAAAAGACCTAAAGAATGAGCCTCATAAAGAACATGAGCTTGTACATGCGATATATCCGCGTGGAGAAACAAAGGGTCGTAAGGCACAGAACAAAGCAATAGCTTCTGTGTATTATCACGCTGACACAAGGCAGTTATTGTCTGAGGGTGGGTTTGATGATTTTCCGTTTATGGTTCCACGTTTTGTAAAAGATAGTGTAAGTACATATGGTAGAAGTCCAGCAATGAACGCACTGCCAGATGTTAAGATGCTTAATAAAATGTCAGAGGTGACTATTAGGGCTGCTCAGAAACAGATTGACCCACCATTGATGGTTCCTGATGATGGTTTTATGTTACCTGTCAGGACAACGCCAGGTGCTTTGAATTTTTTTAGAACAGGTACAAGAGATAGGCTAGAGCCTTTAAATATTGGAGCAAACAATCCTCTCGGTTTGAACATGGAAGAGCAGAGACGTAATGCTATACGTCAGGCTTTCTATGTAGATCAGTTGTTGATGTCGCAAGGACCAGCGATGACAGCTACTGAAGTGTTGCAACGTAACGAGGAAAAGATGCGGCTTTTAGGACCAGTTCTCGGTAGGCTCCAATCCGAATTGCTCCAGCCACTAATCTCCAGATCCTTTGCGTTGCTGCTCAGGAATGGCCTCCTCCCTGCTGCTCCTGAGCAATTACAAGGCCAAGACATTGATATTGAGTATGTCTCACCGCTTGCCAAGGCTCAGAGACTTACAGACTTACAGGCAATGTTGCGTGGATTTGAGGTAATGATGCAAGTAGCGGAAATCGCACCTGTTATGGATTATCTTGATGATGATAAACTTGTGCAGTATCTTGTAGAGGTTACAGGTATTCCGGCACGAGTTATAAGAAGCAATGAAGAGGTAAGACGATTACGCGAAGAAAAAGCAGAGCAAGAGCAAGCGCAGCAAGCAATGCAAGAGCAAATGATGCAAGCTGAAACCGCACAGAAAGTAGCACCATTAGTTAAAGCAGCAGGGGCTGTTCAGTAATGAAGCAGTTGGAAGAATTAAAATTATCTTATAGGCGCACGTTCAACACAGACGACGGCGAAAGGGTATTGAGTGACCTCAAGGCTAGGTTTGGTTTTGAGACAACCACGTTTACTGGCGATCCATATGAAAATTCATTTAACGAAGGGCAACGAGCAGCAGTGCTGTTGATCGTCAGGATGTTGTCCGAAGGGAAGGAACTAAAATGAGCGAAGAGGCAATCCAAGATACTGGATCTCAAGAAGCTGCACCAGAGGCTGTTGTGGCACAAGCTGCACCAGAAACTGCACCAATCGGTTTTTTAGAAAGCTTACCAGAAGAGCTACGTAATGAACCGTCACTACGTAACTTTGCTGATCCGAGTGCATTAGCAAAAAGCTACGTTCATGCACAACGCATGATAGGGGCCGATAAGGTAGCAATACCTAGTAAGTCTGCCACGCCAGAAGAATGGCGTGAGGTTTTCACAAAGTTAGGTGCGCCAGAAGATGCTGGTGCATACGAGTTTTCTGACAGTGATATATCTGTAAATGACGATTTAATTGGCACATTCCGTGATCGTGCGCTAACTGCTGGTTTAACGAACTCTCAAGCTAATGAAATGATGGGCTTTGTTAGGGATACAATAAGTGGTTTAGAAACTGATATGTCTGAAACAACGGAGAAAGCTTTGTACGAAGGTGAGCAAGAATTGCGTCAAGAATTTGGTCAAGCTTTTGATCAGCGTCTTGAGTTAGCTCAAATGGCTGCGAAAGATTTGTTGGGAAGCACAGATATATTTGACGAGATAACTTTATCGGATGGTCGAATGTTAGGGGATCATCCCGAAGTAGTTAAGATGTTTTCTCAGTTAGCAGAGCAAATTGGGGAAGACAATTTAGAAGGTGCTCCAACAGAACTTGTTATGACACCGCAAGAGGCTCAACGTCAAGTTTCAGAGATGACTAGACGAGACGGTCCATATTGGGATAAGATGCACCCAGAGCATGACACTTATATAGAAGAAGTGTTACGGCTCCGAGAGTATCTATAGCGGATAACCGAAAGGCCCGTGAAAAAGCTTGTAGTCAAGCGGACTAGTTGCCCTAAGCAATAGCATTGGCCCCCTTGGGACAACCAAGCGAAGCAAACCCGAAACTGAAACTGTAAAGGAGAGACTTATGTCTACTCAAATTACTACAGCTTTTGTCAATCAGTTTTCTTCTAATGTCCAAATGCTATCACAGCAGATGGGTTCTTTGCTGCGAGATGCAGTAGATAGTGAAAGCGTGAATGGCGAAAAAGCTTTTTTTGACCAAGTAGGTGCAGCGTCCGCTGTTCTACGTACTTCACGCCATGCAGATACGCCATTGGTGGAAACACCACATAGTAGACGTATGGTAACAATGTCAGATTATGAGTATGCCGACTTGATTGATGATCAAGATAAAGTGCGTTTACTTGTTGATCCGACTTCAACCTACAGCCGTGCAGCAGCCGCTGCTATGGGTCGCGCAATGGATGATGTTATCATTACTGCGGCTCTTGGCACGTCAACTACTGGTAAAGATGGTAGCACTTCTACGGCGCTTCCCTCTACACAGAAGATTGCTCATGGATCTGCTGGATTAACTATTGCGAAGCTTCTAAGTGCAAAAGAAACCTTAGATGCTAACTCTGTTGATCCGTCAATCACACGGCATATTGTTGTATCGCCAAAGCAAATCTCTGATTTGTTAAACAATACAACGGTAACTTCATCTGACTTTAATACTGTTAAAGCGTTAGCACAGGGAGAGTTAAACACATTTGTTGGTTTTAACTTTATTGTGTCAAATCGCTTAAACACTGACAGCAATAGTGACCGTCAGGTTATTGCCTTTGCTTCAGACGGTATTAAGCTAGCTGTTGGTAAAGAGCCAGCTGCTCGTATTGATGAACGTGCCGATAAATCCTACTCAACGCAAGTCTATTACTGCCAATCTATCGGTGCTACACGCATGGAAGAAAGCAAAGTAGTAGAAATTGCGTGTAACGAATAAGGAGATTGATTAATGGCTACCGTTTATTCAACACAACGTACTAATTCACGAGCTACACCAGCAGTGATGAACAAAGCAAACGAAATGAGTGGCAGAATAAGAGTTGCTCATGGTACTTATGAAGCGTCTTCTTTAGCGTCTGGTGACGTTATTGAGATGTTTATTATGCCTGATGGCGCAAGATTGCTAGAAGGATCACTTGCACATGATGCAATGGGTTCATCCACAACCTTGTCAGTTGGCTATGCTGCACATACTAACGCAGCTGGTACGGCTGTAAGCGCGGCTGCTGCTGCTTATAAAGCGGCTGCTGCGTCTACATCAGCGCAAAAGGTAGACGTAATCGCTACACTAGCTTTAGGCTCCGGCACTGAGTTAGATGCTAACGAGGACGGTGTACCTGTAACGGTTACAATGGGCGGTGCAGCTGGCACTGGTACTGTTGAACTAACTGTTAAGTACGTTCTAGACTAATAGAGTGGGGCGCGTTTGCGCCCCCTCTTTCACATGGAGATAGTTGATGACAAGTACGGTTGATATAGCAAACTACGCACTAAACCTTTTAGGAGCGTCAAACATTTCTAGTTTTTCAGAAAACAGTAAGGCTGGAAGGGTTGTTAATCAGTTTTACGAAGGAACACGAGATACGGTTTTTAGATCTCACCCTTGGAATTGCTTGATTACTAGGGCTGAGTTGGCGCGAGAAAGCGAAGTTCCAAACTTTGGTTACGCTTATCAATATGTTTTACCGTCTGATCCGTTTTGTTTACGTGTTTTAGAATTTAGCAATGGGACTCTTTCTTACCCTCAAGACAACATGACAAATAATACTGGTGGTCCAGTATTTGCCATTGAAGGAAGAAAGCTTGTTACGGATGAAGCAATAGCAAAAATAAAATATATTGCTAAGGTAACAGATCCACAACAATATGATCCTAGTTTAATTCAAGCATTATCTGCTAAACTTGCTGCTAACATTGCATACTCGATAACAGGATCAAATAGTGTTGTTCAAACAATGTACGCTAAATATGAAGCTGAGGTTAAGGAAGCACGGTTTAACGATGCTACGGAAAGTGCTACGCAACGTTTAGAAGCAAGTGATTTGATTGAGAGTAGGTTTTAGGAATGGCAAGAAGTGCTCCAGCTTTAAGTTCTTTTACTGCTGGCGAAATCAGTCCGCGCTTAGAAGGTCGCACAAATATTGAGAAATATCGTGAAGGTCTTTCTGATTTGACTAATATGGTTGTAATGCCTCATGGTGGTGTAACCAGACGTCCAGGGACAGAGTATCTTGGTGAAGTTAAAAGTAGCGCCGTAAAGACAAGACTTATTGCTTTTCAATTTAAAACAAGCGACACATATATCCTTGAGTTTGGCAATCAGATTATGCGTGTATTTCGCAATGATTTACAGGTCTTAAACTCTTCAGCAAAAACAATTACTGCTGCAACAAAGGCAAATCCCGGCGTATTTACAAGTAATAGTCATGGTTTTAGTAATGGTGATGAAATATACGTTGATAGCCTAGGAGGTATGACAGAGGTAAATGGTAGAAATTATTTAGTAGCAAATTCAACGACTAACACGTTTTCTTTGCAAGATCTCTTTGGAAACAATATAAATACTACCAGTTTTACAACTTATACATCTGGTGGAACTGCAACAGAAATATTTGAAATTGCAACACCATATTCTGAAGCTGATTTATTTAATATTAGATTTGCTCAATCTGCGGATACAATGTATCTTGTGCATCCATCGTATGATATACGCACCTTAACGAGATCGGATCACAATAATTGGACTTTCGCTACACTTTCTATTTCTGGATCTCCCTCACCAGGATTAAGTGGATCGGATAATAGGCCAAGTTGTGTTTCGTTTTTTGAGCAAAGACTTGTATTCGCAGGTACAAATAATAATCCGCAAAGTATCTGGTTTAGCAAAAACGGTGCTTATACAGACTTTACAGTAGGTACAAACGCGGACGATGCGTTGATCTATACGATTGCGTCAAACCAAGTTAATGCTATCCGTTATCTCTCTGCAACAAGAGTGCTTACGATTGGTACATCTGGCGGTGAATATGTTCTTACTTCAACAAATGACGGTCCTATAACACCAACAACAACACTTATACGTAAATATTCTAACTATGGATCTGCTTCAATAGATCCTGTGCAAGTTGCTGATGTAACATTATTTGTACAACGTGGCGCACGTAAAGTCAGAGAGTTTAAGTTTGTTGGAAATGTAAATACTGGTGGCTACGCTGCACCAGATATGACTATTCTAGCAGAGCATATCACAGATGGTGGTCTTACACAGTTTGCGTATCAGCAAGAGCCAGATAGCGTTGTATGGGCTACAAGAGCCGATGGTACGCTTGTAGGCATGACCTATAGACGCGAAGAAGAGGTTGTTGCTTGGCATAAGCATGTGATTGGTGGTGCATTTAGCGGTGGGCAAGCTGTTGTTGAAAGCATTGCAACATTACCATCTGATACTGGCGAAGATGAATTGTATATGATTGTGAAGCGTACAATCAACAGTGTAACAAAAAGATATGTTGAGAAACTTAAATTGTTTGACTTTGGCGCAAATACAACAGGTGCTTTCTTTGTAGATAGTGGACTATCATATAGTGGTAGTGCTGTTAGCAGCTTATCAGGTTTGTATCATTTACCTGGTGAAAATGTTTCTATATTAGCTAATGGTGCAAGTCATCCTGATAAAACGGTTGCATCTGGTGGTGTTGCGCTTGATTTCTCTGCAACAAGTGCATCTGTAGGATTTGGTTTTACAAGTAACTTAGAAACATTACGTATAGAAAGCGGTTCTGTTGATGGTACAAGTCAGGGTAAACCTAAACGTATTCATGCAATAACATTACGTTTATTTGAAACTGTAGGTGTAGAAGTTGGTAACAGTACTACCGAGTTAGATCGTATACCATTTAGAGATAGTTCTATGGATATGGATACAGCCATACCATTATTTACAGGAGACAAAGAGATAGAGTTTCCTGGTGGGTTTGAAGATGATGACCGTATTTTTGTGAGGCAAACGCAACCACTGCCATTAACGGTATTGGCGTTGTTCCCACGCATGAATACATTTGATTTGTGAGGTAGATTATGGGCGGTCTTTGCACAGGAATACAAGTTTTCACAGGATTAACTGGCGCTGTTAAACAGAAAAATGCGTCTGATAAAGCTGCTGAGAAAG
>Ga0181410_1000625_pt1 | contig 15617 bp, 24 predicted proteins | sample 33SPOviralmetaG_FD_130112 | JGI IMG/M metagenome (GOLD analysis project Ga0181410, IMG submission 130112) | Marine viral communities from the oligotrophic San Pedro Time Series (SPOT) site, San Pedro Channel, CA, USA - 33 SPOT_SRF_2012-06-20 | ecosystem: Environmental > Aquatic > Marine > Strait...
CAGCCTTACAGGCTTCCCAGAATATGAAGAAGAGTCTATTTGCTTCTCTATAATCTGGTGCTCCGACGTCAATCTTTGACCACTGCAAATACATGTAATGAGTGCCAGTGATGTAAGTAGGCATACCGTTATTAAAAAACCAGTAACCGTCTGATCTACGTTTAAATTCTTCATCTATATAATCGTACCATTTTTCTTTAAAAGCTATAGAATAACTTTCCCAGTCAAATCTGCTTTTTATTCTAGCTAATTCTTTTGGGTATTCTTGTTTTTCCCAATATTGTTCCTTTTGCTTTTCGCTTCGTTTAAACGGTTTATCGATTGCTGGTAAAGCAATCCTGAGATTTTGTATTTCAATGATCTGTCCAATTTGTCCAGTTTTACTAATTACTATAAAATCATAATCTGAATTATAACCATATTCCCATTTTTTTAATCTATTTTGTTTAGATAATATTTTAGGATTTACAATATCTTTTACTTCTTTCCAAAGTGTTTGCTCGTAACTCATTTACTTCTCCCTTCCGCAAAACCTTTAAAAACTCTTTCTTCTTTAGCTTCTTTTGGTTTCTCTACAAGCTTATCTTCTTCTTCCTGTATTCTAGTTAGAATCTCAAAAGCATCGAATATAGCTAGCTTTTTAGTAGCGGCAGCATTCTTAAGTCTGTCAGCGCTTACATCATCGTCTGAGTCTACGATCTTTTCTTTTGCTACCTTAATTAGCTCTTCAACTGCTTTTTGCCCAGCTTGGATTATTTTCTTCTTCGTTTCCTTCGTATTCATGGGTTAAAGCTATATCATTAGATTTCATACAATAAAGGCGTTCGCCTTCTATAATAAACTCAAACTCTGAGTTAGGAGTAAATATCACTAACGCTCCAGAAGCTAATCCTAAGCGTTCTAAAGAACTATTAGAGTATTTCAATATACCAAAATGTTCTTGTTCTTTACCTATGCTTAGAAATGTTTTATCTTTTATAGGTTTTACAAAACAATAATCTAAGTTACATTTTAAATTATAAAGATATATTTGATCTAAACCACAGAAATATAGATCATCTTTAAAATATGTTGAGCTATTTCTTTCATTGCCTTTTTGATCATACCATCTTCTAAAGATATTATGATGCACGTATATAACATCACCTATTTTTATATTTGTTTTATAAGCTGTAGGTATTGAAACTACTACAGCTTTTTTGCTAACAAATTTATGATCTTCAATACTAGTATTAACAATAAGATCTTTGCCTTCTATATTTAAATTATTATTATACCTTTCTTTGTATGGTTTTATTAAGAAATTATATAATGTTTTCATTCATACTTAAGATCAAATTCAACCGCTATTGCCATATTTCGATTAAATCTTTTCCAAGGTAAAACTTCTTTATTTTTTTTTATATATATTAAATAATCTCCATCTCCTTGGTCACCAATTATATCGCAAATAGTATGTCCTCCATAAACTTCTTGTCCTACTGAATAATGCATTGCATCATTCTTGTAGTCAGAACCTATACTTATTTTTCTTATTACATTAGACATTTTGTAGTTCTTCTTCTTTTATAGCTTCATAACTACCATCTTCAAGATTAATATTAACTTGTCCATATTCTTTTTCAAGTTCTTGTTTGTAGTTATTTATCTCCTCGTTGAGTTGAGCTAGATCATGTAATAATTGGTGTTTCTTAGATTCAAGATAACCCACCTCGTTTAGTAATTGGTTAGTTTTTGTAGCTTGATCTTTTATTTTATTTAATTGTTCTTCTTTAATTTTCATTTGATTTTATTTAATTTACATTATTGTTATTTTTAATATCACTTGTTTTATTTATGTTTTAAGCTGTTTCAGTTGTATTTATCTTTATCAATATAGAACCAGCGGTACCTACAACGTTAGAAGTATTTACTACCCAACCAAAAGTATTAGACTTAGAACTGCTAACATCTACTTTACCATCAGTATTTCCTTCTTCAACTAACTCTCCAACTTCTGGATTATTAATACCACTATAATCTACGTCTGTTATTCCACTTGTCTTGAGTTGTAAATAATCTCCAACTGTAACACCACCAACTTGAGTACCTGATCCATACAGTGTATTGTAAGAAACTCCTACTGCTAATTCTGCATCAGCAGAGCTAGATCCTAAATCAACTTCTTCATTTTGAGACACTTGATGACCAGTGTACCATTTGTTTTGGAAACCACCAGAACCAGCCCACCATTGAGAAAACTCAGCGCTCATAAAACAACCATTGTAATAATTACTACTAGCGTCTTGAACAGGATTTTTAGCCCATCTCATAACACCTTCTAATCCTCTATCTATAATTGATTGACCATCTTGAAGCAATCTAGGTTCTGTAGTATTATAAGCAGAACTATAATCACTTGTTTGTTGTAACCTTTGTATTTGTTCTTGAGTTCTAGCACCCCAGTGATGAAATTTTGTATAGCTCATATTATCCTAATTCTATTGTTTGTAACGCTATCCATAGTAAGTCTCCAGAAGAACCAGATTCTAAGGCAACTCCAAAGCAACCAGTTGATGGAGAAGTATCTAGGTCAAATCTACCAGCAGTTCCGCTTGGTTCACAACCCTCTCCTCTAGTAATAGTTTCACCAGCTATAGCTTGTACTTTACCACAGTGAGCAACCGACACGAAACCACTAACTGGGTTTCTAGTAGCGACACCAACAAACTTTGGAAAATTAGTTGAACTATCAGTCATTAATGCAACTTCACCTGTAGCGGTAGATCCAGAACCAACTGTATATAACGTATTTCCTTTTACAACCGTAACACCACTGTCCACTTTAAAACATAGTGATCTTTCGTCTAACCATATTAAACCATTATATATCTCTAACATTTGAGTGTCTGTGTTAAACACTGTTGACCCAGTTGTTATTGTTGGACTAGATGTAGGTATTGCATCTATTTGAGCCTCTGTTAAAGCTCCATATGTGTAAGGTAGTGCTTGATAACTCATATTAAAATACTTCTGCTGCTGTTCCCCAAATACATACTTGTGCTCCGTCTACAGTGGTGGGTGTTGCAGCTGTTGATGTAATTATAGGAAAATCTGGATCTATTGCTTTTCCAAATGCTCCGTTTTTATAAGAACCTATAGGTGCATCATCTACTTTGCCACTACCATCAGTCCTAGAATATATAGCTTCACTTCTTCCTAAAGCTCCTTGTCTTTTCATAGGCCACAAACCCATCATACCTACTGTAGCAAAACCACCTGATACGCATGTTTCTAGAGCTGCTCCCATGGGTCTTTCTGCTTCAGAAACATTAGTAGCTTTTAAAACGCTTGGTCTAGCACCCGCGCCTGATGGAGTAGATATTTCATATGGTGAACACATAAAATCTCCAACATTAAAGCCGTTACCATCACTGTCGTAGCATAAGTATATTCCTGCTCCAATCCAGTGAGCACCATAAACAAAAGAACCGCCTTGATCAAAATCAAACCAAGTTAGTAACTTATGATCTTTTATCACACTACCAGCGTGTGTATACTCTATTTCACAAATAACAGTGTCTCCACTAATTAATGTTGGATCCCAATAATTGGATGCACCAACAGTTTTTCTGTTTATAGCAAATATTTGATTATATGTTTTAACACCGTGGTTGGTGCCACCTACTTCATTAAACGTATAACTCATTATTACTTAATAAACCAATTTGAACCATCTGATATAACCTCATAATAAGTGCCAACAGATGCTAAAGGTAAACCATTTGTTGTTCTATCAGTTCCATCTATTGTTTGACTACTTATTGTTTTTATAAGAATAGTATCATCTACACTATCTTGGCCAGCATATTTTACACCTATTATTTTTCCGCTATTACCAACAGAGGTGGGTAAAGTTACTACTATATCCGGGGTACCTGAAGAAGTAGTTACTGTATAAAAAATATCTACAGAAGCAGAAAGCGCAGCACTTGTTTGAGCGGTAACAGATGATGGAAAACCACTTCCACTACCACCACCTGTAGCATTGAACGTTATTGTTTTATTTGTTGCTTGGTCAAGAGTGAAAAACCCACCACCAGTCATATTTGTTCCAGCAGCTAAAGTTATAGTACTATCATTAGCGGCAGCTGGTATAACCGTGTCTCCTTCTAGAGCTGTACCTGCAGTAGTTCCAAAACCTGGAAAAGTAACTTTAGCATTGTTAGCAGTTATATCAGAAGCTTGAGTTGTAGTAATACCTACCTTAGCTGTATTAGCAGTTATTTCGTTAGCTTGAGCAGTTGTTATTGTAGTAGTATCACCAGCTAAAGCTGTTGTTGATGTAGAACCTATTTGTAAAAATCCAGTAGCTGTTACATCTGCTAAACCACCGTTTCTAGTTAATGTTAAAGTGCCAGCTGAATAAGACGCTCCAGTTACATAGAAATTATCACTGCTACCAGTTGTTATAGAAACACTTGAATTACCTGATTGATTAGCTGTAAAAGTAGTGTCTGAACCATCTACTGTTATTGTTAATGTTCCATTACCAACTGTTGGTAAAGATGCAGATGTTATATAGTTTTCATCATTTGTCCATTGTGAGTTACTACCACTTTTATTTGTTAGTGTATCTGTTGATGAAGCTGTTATAAAACCAGAATCGTTTGTAAGTTGACTAGTCACTGTTGGTATTGTTGGCTTACCCGTTAAATCCGCGTAAGCACCACTAAAGTTACTTTTACCATTAAAAGTATTCCAATCAGTGCTAGTTAAAAAACCATTAGTAGTTGTGTCTGCTTGCGCTATAGATAGATCAGGTGTTGTAGTTCCACTTGTTACAGATAAAGGATTATTTGCAGTAACCTCTGTAACTGTACCACTTCCACTACCAGTTGTTATAGAAACACTAGAGTTCCCAGATTGATTTGCGGTAAATGTAGTTGGTGTGCCATTAACAGTTATAGTTAATTGTCCATCATTAACAGTAGGTATAGTTGGTTTACCTGTTAGATCTGCGTATGCTCCGCTAAAATCACTCTTATTGTTAAAAGTGTTCCAATCACTAGCTGTTAAGTAACCATTGTCACTAGTTGTAGCTTGAGTTATACCAATTGTTCCTGAAGTTGTTATTGTTCCACCTGTTAAAGGCGAGGAAGCTTGAACTTGAGTAACAGTACCTGTGTTGTTTGTTTTGTTATTAAAAGTATTCCAATCAGTGCTTGATAAGTAACCATCTTGACTAGCATCAGCTTGTTGTATACCTACAGTGACATTGCCAGTAGTACCACCACCTGTTAAAGGTGTGCTCGCTGTAACACCTGTTATACTACCACCGCCACCTCCACCGGTAGAGTCTATAGTTATAACATTACCTGAATTGTTTATATTAACATTAGAGCCACCTACTAATTGAATGTCTTGGTTTGTAGTTCCATCAGAAAGTCTTAAATTAGGATCACTAGTTCCATTGGCTGAGTAAGTGTAGTTTGGTAGTGTAATTGTTTTTACATTAGCAGCAGTAACATGACCGCTTGCATTAGTAGTAACAGTATCTATAGCGGTAAAATTACCACCATTATCGATATTGTCAGAAGATGTTGTATCTGTCCTACTTGTACTATCGTGGTTTATTGTTAATATACCACCACTAGCAGAAGCAGTAGATACAGTACTTATGTAAGTACCTCCAGCAAAATCAACACTATCTCCGCTATTAATATTGTTATTAGCACCTGAATCACCTTCTTGTGTCCATGATGTTGTTGAGGCAGCTGATATAACAAATCTTCCAGAACCAGAACTTGTTTCAGTTATAGTTATATTTGAACCAGGTTCTATAAATGTTTCACCCGACACTGTACTACTACTATCTTCTAAAAATATTCTCATCTCATTAGAGCCGTTATCAGAAGATTTTAAAGTGTATGTAGTATTAGTATCTGTACCTGTTAGTGATACTTGCTGAACACCTGGAATATACGAAGCTGTTACAGATCCGCCACCTACTATTCTAAGACCAGTAGTATTTGTTGATGTAAACTCTGTACCACCACCACCGTTCTTAATCGGTAATGAAGTGGTATTAGTATCAGAGGATGATATTTCATATCCTAAAGTACCATTTGGTGTTAGCGTTACATTACTACCAGCTGTTACTTTATAAGAACTGCTAGATCCACCACCAGCACCCGTTAAGTTTACATCTATGTCGCTGCCATCTACAGCTGTTGCTAAAGAATATGTATAGTTAGTGTCAGTTGAATTTACAACTAACTCAGAATCACTTTGTCTTATTATAGAGACATTTGAACCTGCTGTAAACTTTAATGTGCCTGTAGTTGTACCATATGAATAACCTGTAGGTTGAGTAAACAGTAAAGAAGGATTAGTTGTACTACTATCTAATGCTATCTTATAATCTGGCCAATTTAATAATGACTCAATATCTGACGTTACTAATCTAATATTGTCAGGACCACCTGAGTTATCGTAACCTACAAAATAAGTGTTATTTCTAGATGGTGTAAAACCACCACCCGCAGCCGTGAATCCTGAAAATTTTATATTCGCCATATCTTAAGGAGCTTGTTCGCTTTTCATTAAATCTGTTAATCCTACTTCTTGTGCTATAAAGCCTGTTCCGTTTTCTGGAATAATAAAAAAAGTTGCAGGTGGAAGTGGTCCACCAGCACCGTTTTTATCCCACCAAGGAATAGCATTTACATTTCCTTGTGTAGTACTCATTAGTATAGAGCTATTATCTCACCATCTTGATCTGCACCAGCAGGACTAGTCCAAGTAACTACTTTCTTAACTAGTATAGGTAGAAACGTTCCAGCCTTAACACCTTTGAAATTAGCAGTGTGAGCAGGGCCAGATGTAGCATATAAACTACCAGATTCCATTATAACAGATAATTCAGTTAAATCATTTGCAACGTATAAACTAGCTCCTCTAACATCTGTCTCTGGTAAATTAGTTTCTCTTACAAAGGCTGAAAAACCAACACCAGATCCTGTAGTAGCACTTTGATTATATGAAGTATCAACAACACCACCTTTACCGTAAGGTTGAGAACCAGAAGCGGTATTGTTAGGTACTAGCATAATGTTAGTAACAACACCTGAATTAACTTCTGTTACTTTTACATTACAGCTTACTGTAGCTAATGTAATAATATCTCCTACAGCATGGCCAGTGCCACCTGCATTTACTTCTACTTTACTAACTGAGTTTAAAGCTACTGATATAGCATCATGCCCGAATACTCTAGCTTGAGCAGCCCAATTACCTTGTACACTTGTACTTGCCATTTTTTTTAATTTTTAATTTTTGTTATTTTTTCAGCACCTCTAGATCCAAAGTATGCCACATATACTGTTATTAGTAAAGCTTCTAATAATGAAACCCAACCATCTTTTATTTCTAATAGTATAGTTGAATCTAATACTATAAATATTGTCATAGCTAAAGTAAGAAATATAAGCGTCATAGGTCTAGTGTTCTTACTTAGCCATGAATCACTCTTCATATCACTAGCCCATCTCTCTGAGATATTATTCATCTCAGCTATGTCTTGTTCTAAAAGCTTTAACGCCATATCTTTATCAGCAGCTTTAATACTTTTATCACTTGTTATAAGATTTTTTACTATACCATATGTACCATTATCTGGCAATATATCTCCTACAGCATTTAAAATCTTAGGTGCTTTGTTTTTAAGAAAAGCACCTATCTTTGTATCTTTGAATTTCTTCTTATCCTTCGATGATTTCATCTAATGGGTTTGGTTTAGTTTTTTTATAATCGCTCATGCCATTAGCTTCCGTGTTAAATTTCCAGTTATAAGAACCTTTTTCTGAAGTAGTCAAATCATCTAACATTTTCTTTTGCTCTGGTGTTGATATATCATACTGTCTTTGTACCTTCCACTGAATATATTCTTTGCTATTATAACCCCATCTTTGTCTAGCATCTTGATCATTAAAGCTTCTATCTTCTGTATCCATTTTCCACAAGCCTATTCGATTTGCTTTTTCTCTAGAAATGACTGTCTTTTTATCTGTAGATTTTATTTTATCCCCTTCTGCAGCTATCTTTTTTTGAACATCACCTACTCCTATAATATTTGTCTCATCATCTTGTCTAGGTGAATACCATCTTTTAGTATTCATAGCTGGACCAAAGTCTTCGTTAGCGTTTACTTGGTCAGCGTCATCTCCACTTTTAGTTCCAATCTCATTAAAGCCTGGAGATTGATAATGTTTTGGTTTTATCTCTAAAGTATTAGGATCTTTTTTAGCTCCAGCCTCGTAAGCTGGTTTTTCGTATGGTAGATTCTTATCAGCTTCGTTAAAACCTGGTGCATTTCTATCATGAAACTTACCCTTGTATGTTACGCCAGCTGGACTATAGTCTAATTCAGGATTACCTTTTTTATCCTTTTTAAGCATTGACTTTAAATGTTCACCTTCATGATGTCTAGCTGTTTCTCTAGTTCCTGAATCATGATCATCTTTATTATATATGATACTAAAGTTTTTATTAGCTCTAGCTACAGGTTGAGGCGAACCATCTTTCTGATTATCATATTGAAAAGCTACTTCATATTGAGGTACGTTATCTATTTTAAATGGTGCTTGTAACTTAAAACCCATTACTCTGCTTTAAATGCCAATAACATTTCTCTTATAGAAATACCAAAAGTAATACCAGAGTATAACGAATGACCTTCTAAAAGTAATACTGCTCCTATAAAACCACCAACTATAGCTTTTGAAAGCGGGTGATTAACTATCATTTTTATTTTATCCATAATAATTGTTTTAACATTTCCATCTTTTCCTAGCAGCTTTACCTCTAGGACCTGTCCAACTTTTAGATCTAGCACAAAACGACTTTCTACGTTTAGCCGATTTACTACCAGGTTTAACTTTGCCTGTTACAGCAGTTTTAAGTTTACTACCTGGATTATTTTTTCTATATCTTTTAACTCCTTTGCTGGTCATACCAGCTCCTTCTTTAGTAGATAAAAAGTTTCTATCTTTACCTTTAGTAGTCTTTCTAACTTTCTTACCTTTACTTCTACCAAACTTTAATTTCTTGTAAGCTGCAGGAGCTCCACACTCTTCTCCAGTTTCTACATTTGTCCACTTCTCCTTGTTAAACCAATCTCTTAATGTGGCACCAGGCTTTCTAGCGGATTTAACATTTGACTTGCTACTACGCCTTTGCTTGCCTTGATTAGCTGCTGATTTCTTAGCATTAACTACTTTGCTTTTTTCAGCAGAGCTCATGCTAGCTATTTTAGCTTTTGGTAAACAAACCTTTCTAGTAGCCATTATTTTTTCTTTTTGTTACGACATTGAACTAATTGACCAGAAGCGTAAGCGCTTGGCCACACTTTAACCCTTGCTTTTACTTTGTGATAGCAAGCGTCTTTTTTACCTTTCTTCTTTTTAGCTTTACTTCTTTTTCTTGCCATCTGTTAATTCTTTATCGATTTGTCTACACCAGTCTCTAAGCTCCTTAACCTCACCTTCTAATCTGTTAATATGATCTGTATGCCAATCTTGTTTTAGATCATACTCTATTCTGTCTATAACAGCTTCAGGTAAAGCTTTAGCGTCTGATATATCATCTTGTAGTGTAAAGTACATACCTACGAAAGATGCTGTTACAACTACTATGCTTATTATGGTTTTAAGATCTATCTTAAACTCCGTTCCTTCAGAGATTTTTATACTCATTAGTTGCATCAAATGATGGGCATGCTTTGTTAGCAAAATCCCTGTGTGAATGTATTGTAGCTTCAGGATACATTGCCTTAAGTGTTCTTAGCACCGCTAGCAAACTATCTTCTTGTTCTTCTGTTCTAGTATCTTTCGGGGTCTTACCATCAACCTCAACGCCTCCGCAATAACAAATTCCGATTGAGTTTCTATTCTGACCCTTCGTGTGCGCCCCGATTTTAGCTATATCTCTACCTTTATATATATCACCATGTAGGTCTATATAGAAATGATAGCCTATGTCGCTCCACCCTCTACCTTCAACGTGCCAACCTCTTATAGTATCTACAGAGATATTTTGACCTTCCCTAGTAGCGGAGCAGTGTACAATAATTTTATTTATTTGTCTCATTATAAATCTCTTCTTTGAGATGGAAAACTTCTATTTAGCATATTAGATCTAATATCAGCTGCAGTCATATTTTCAGTTTCATCAAGATCAGTTGGTTTATTATTGATTTGATTATTTTTTCTTCTTAATGCTTCTGCTGCTTCCTTTTCTTTTTGCTCTTGTATGTTTTTACCCATCTCAGCTGCTTTGTCTTCGTCTATTAAAGGTTTTTCTGGACCTCTTGGTAAATCAACTCCAGTTGATCCTTTATTTTCACCACCTTCAGCAGCCATTGGTCCATGAAATTGTTTCAATGGATTTCTAACTTTAGACATGTTTGAATGCATGCGACTTAAATCTTTTCTACTCGCCATCTTTATTATTTTTTAATTTCCACCATCTATGGGCAGTGTACCCAATAGTTACTAGAAGTAAAGTTATTTTTAATACAGGTTCTAACCAATCAAAACTCGCGATCGTGAAAGAAGTTATATTAAAACAATATAACTTTAAATCATCGACACCCATTACTTGTTTGCGTTAAGAACTGCGTTTCCTTTGTATTCTATATTGTCAAATCTAACTGTTGACGTAATGAATGGATTTCTAGAAACCATAGTTCTTGTTCCTAATGGTTTACATCCACATTTTAATTTTTTACCTGCTGGTGCTTGATATTCTCCGTAACTTGGCATAACTATTATTTTACTTTGTTTAACTTAGGGTTTTTTGCTTTAGCGCTTGCTGAAGCTTTTCTACTAGAAGAAGCTAAAATAGCAGAGGCTGCTTTATTAGATATCCCTTGTTTCTTCGCTATTTTACCAGCTACTTTCTTAAAACTACCTGGTTGATCGTACTCTGCTTTCCCTCTAGTACCTTTACTTGTTTGTCTATTAAATTTGTTGTGAAGTCTTTTAGAAGCTCTACTACTACCTTTAACTGTTTTAGTTTTTGTTTTTCCTTTTTTATTTGTCTTAGAATAAGTAACAGTATTAGGAGTATCAGGAGTTGGCCTACGTGAAGGTTTACTAAAATTCATAGTAGTATTATCATTAGCTGAATCAACATCTGCTCCTTTAACACGTTTATTAGTTTGTATACTAACAGTTGCTCCTCTTTTAGTAGTACCAGTATTTTTCTTTTTATCCCAAGCAGCACCATGTCTCCCATATGATGGGCCATCTCCATGTTTTTTCTTGTCATATTTCATATCACCAGCTAATTTAGATATATGCTTTTCATCAGCTGTCATATCTATATCACTTTTGTTATGTTTAGAATCATAATCAATATCCTTCTTTAAGTATTCAATATGAGCAGCGTTATCTCTTTCAGTTGCTTTGTAGTTAGATTTATTAACTCTAGTATCATTTGCATACTTACCTTTACTAGCGTGGTAGTGACTAGCTGGTGCATTCTCTATTGCATCCTTTAAATGATCTGGTAAATTCTTTTGACCACCAACTAAAGCTTTAGCAGGAGCGTCATACATTGGCATACCGTACATTGCCATTTGATTTTGGCTAAACGTTTGATCTAAACCACCAGTAGGATTGTTAGGTGTATTAGCTGGATTAGCTGCATTAGCTGGATTAACTTCACCCATACCGTCAGCTGTTTGATCTGGCATACCAGAACTAGCTATATCAGAAAACTTATCATTTCTTTGTTGAGTAGAAAATGCAACTTTATTATCTGGCTGTACTATGTTAGGATTATTTTCTAACATACCAGAATTCATTGGTCGACCTTGATTATACATAGCCGGTCTAGTTTCTTCGCTATCTATGTTTGGCATACTCTTGCCTTGTTTAAATAAGTTTTTAGGTCTCATATCTTTTTGTTTATGCATGTCTGTTCCAAATCCCCACTTTTCATCTAAAGCCATTTGTTCATAATCAAATGCCGTTTGATCTACGGGTTTTTGGTTTTGGATTTTACCATCAACAATTCCAAATTTATTTTTTTGTTTTTTATCAAATTCAGCTTGCGCTCTTTTTTTTCTGTTTTTAGGCTTATTAGCCTTTTCAATTTCTTTATCTGTTCGACGATTACCTTTTTCAATCATCTTGTCTTCTGCTTTTTTATCTTTAAAATCTTGCCCAGATTCTCTAAGTCTGTCTCTTTCTTTAACAGCAGCGTCTAACATTCCTTTTCTTTCTTCGTTTAATCCTCTTTTGTTATCGTCTCTTTTAAACTGTCTAATAGCTTTGTTAATACCTCTTTTAGTCTGTCTACCTGTTTTTCTTTCTTCTTTTAGACTACTACCTTCCTTAATAAAGTCTTGAACTCTTTGAGCATTCTTAGCTTTTTCTAAAGTTGGATCAGTTATTGATTTTACGTTTTCACCTTTAGGTATTACACCTTCTTTGTCACTTCCGCTTTTGTTACTTTTATCTTGAGTAACTTGTTCACCATCTGCTTTGGAATCTACTATATTACTTAGATCAGGCATGTTAAACTCTAATGCATTATAATTTTTAGTAGTTCTCTTTGGATCTCTATACCCAGAAGGTCCGTAATTTATTTTACCAGGATTTCTATCTTGTTTATAAGCCATTTGATCTTGTTTTATCTTTATTAACAAAGGTTACAGCTCTTGAGGTAACCTTATTTATGTATCTGCTTTTAGAATCTATTTTCTTAGTTGGCATATCTTCTTCGCCAAGCATTATACGGTACATACGTGATATTAGTTGTTTACACTTTATGGATACTTTATATATATGATATTTTTGAGTTGTGCGGTTTCTTTTTCTCCACACTGTAATCCACCCTTGTTTCAATAGTCTGTTCCAGCGTCTGTTGTCCCAACTATATGAATACGTACCTTTTTTAAATTCGTCTTTAGTAAATAGGTTTAAAGCGTCTAAGTATATTAACAGCTCTAAGTCTGCGTCGTTTAGATCAAAGCTTTTGCAAGCCCATTTACGTATAATTCTATAATGCTTAAGTAAATTTAATTCTTTTAAATCTTTTGAGTTTATTCTCATTAACAGTTTTTAGTGTACCAATTTTTGTGGGTTTTTCCTTGAGCTCTGAACTTGCCACATTTAGATTCTGTTTTAGAAGCTTTCTTTTTTTGTTTTATTTCCTTCTTACCTTCTCTTCTTTCTTTAGATAACCATTTAGTATTACCTTTCAGCTCTTTCTTTTCCTCTTTTTTCTTTTGGCGTATACCTTTTTTATTCTGTCTATGTTCTTGTCTAGCTTGACCTTTGGTCATGCCATCGAAATAGTCATCAGAAAAACCTCTCTCTTTGTCAATTGCCGCTTGTTCTTCTGCAGCTGCTGCTTCTTCAGCTTCTTGTTCTTCTTGGTCTTTCTTTTCTTGAAGTTCTTCTCCTTCTTCTTTAGACCTTTGTAACCAGTTTTGTCTAGAGTCGTTTCTAGTCGCACTTCCCACCTTAGGCGGAATATCGTCAGACGGCTTTTTACTAGCTTCTTTAAGTTTCTTTTCTAAGTCTGCTTTAGCTTTTTGCTTTTCTAATAGATCAGCCATTAGACCAAATGCTGCGGGTTGCGAATATTTCTTTGTTGTACGACTCTTTAATAAACTCATAACACTATAACTATATCTGTTTCTTTTATTATCTTGTAACTATCTTTATTTATTTCTATATTAAAGCCAGAAGCTTTATCATAGAATATTTCGTCACCTTTTTTAATTACTTTAACATCCGTGCCAGGTTTTATAACCTTAGCACGTCTGTATCTTATATCTTCTCTTTGAGCCTCTGCAAGAATTAAACCACCTTTAGTTGTAGCTGTTGATTCTTCTTGTGGACTTATTACTATATACTTACCTATTGCTTTCATTTCTAATATTATTAATTACACAATCTGTAGATAATATAGTAGTTGCTACTGAAGCTGCGTTTTGCAAAGCACTTTTAGTAACTAGCAAAGGATCTATAATTCCGGCTTTAACCATATTAACCGTATTTCCTGTAACCACATCTAACCCTAAGCCCTCGTCACTAGACGGTTTGTAATCACTTACTCCTGCATTTTGCAATATAACTTCATAAGGTTTACATATTGCAGAATATAATACTTCTTCACCTATGTTATTTGGTATTAAATTTTGAGAAGCATTGAGTAGTGCTATACCACCACCAGGCACGATGCCTTCTTTTATAGCAGCTTTAGTAGCACAAATAGCATCTTCAACTCTATCTTTCTTTTCTTTAAGTTCAACTTCAGAGTTAGCACCTACTTTCACAACAGCCATTTTAGCTTTGAGCATTGCTAATCTCTTTTCACATCTAATCTTAGAGTTTGGATTTCTTGTTTTCTTTAATTGATCTTCTAAATAAATTATCTTGTCTTCTACTGTTTTGTTATCTGATAAATCAACTTGGATCAATGTGTCTTCAGATCCAGTTATCGATTTAGTACATGTACCTAATAAGTCAACACTTATTATATTCATATCATCTCCAAGATCTTCATCTATTAAAGTAGCTCCTGTTATATCACAAAGATCACTTAGCGTTTCTTTTCTATTTATACCATATACTGGAGCGTTAACTACATTTACTTTTATATTACCTTTAACTTTATTCATTGCTAAAGCATTTCCTACTTGAGGATCTAGATCTGCTATTATAAGTAAACTCTTGTTAGTCTTTATTATATACTCTAAAACACTTTGTATTTTTCTAACGTTGTCTACAACTGAATCTATTATAAGTACATAAGGATTATCAAGTTCAGCTGTACCTTTTTCTTTGTCCGTTACAAAATGCATGCTAGTTAATGGCTGTGCATACTGTACACCTTTTATTAATTCTACAGTAGTCTCAGGTTGCTCATTAACCTCCATTATAACTACACCGTCGTTGTCTACCATTTTAAAAGCATCAGCTATTACTTTACCTATAACACTATCATTATTAGCAGATATAGTAGCTACTTGATCTATTTTTTTACCTTTGACCTTTTTGCTTTTTTTATTTAAATACTTAACAACGTTATCAACTCCATCGTAAATACCTTGTTTTAAATTTCTCAATGTATCTAATTGATCATGCTTTATTGCTTCATCAAGTATAGCTTTAGCTAAAACTGTTGCTGTTGTTGTTCCATCACCTGCATCTCTAACTGTACGTTGTGCAGCTTCTTTAATAAGTGTAGAACCAATATTTTCTAATGGATCTCTTAATGTAACTGAATTAGCTACAGTAACTCCATCTTTTGTAATTATAGGTTTACCAGTACTGTCTTCTAGTATAACACATTTACCACTAGCGCCAAGTGTTGAGCTAACTGCATTAGTTAACTTCTCTACGCCAGTTAGTATCTGACCTCTAGCGTGATCACCAAAGGCCAGTTCTTTTACTAACTTTATTTCTTCCATTATATTTAATTAAATTTAATTTACCTAATACTATTCGAAAGTTTTAACTACCTTCGGTCCTTCGAGAAACTCTAATTTTTTAGAATAATGTTCAATAGAACTATCTATTGCTAACTCAGCTCCAGATATTGTTTCTCTTCTGGTAACA
>Ga0181410_1000628_pt1 | contig 15554 bp, 8 predicted proteins | sample 33SPOviralmetaG_FD_130112 | JGI IMG/M metagenome (GOLD analysis project Ga0181410, IMG submission 130112) | Marine viral communities from the oligotrophic San Pedro Time Series (SPOT) site, San Pedro Channel, CA, USA - 33 SPOT_SRF_2012-06-20 | ecosystem: Environmental > Aquatic > Marine > Strait...
AAAGCAGAAGCATATCATCATAACCTAGATACTATTAAACAAGAGCTCTTATTAACAGGCGATTTCGATTTAGAGTGCGGTATGATCATTAACTTAGATCTCTTAAAGACTGCTGATATCACTGAAGAGATGATAGCGAGCGAAGAATTTAAAGATGAAACCTTATCAGGAAACCACCTAGTGACTGGTATTGTACATCATTTCAGTAGTGACGGTTATTTTATGAATGTAACGGCGAAAAAGGATTCATTTATAAAAGAATTGAAAGGTATAAAGGGCGAGACATAAAATGATAAAGAGAAGAGATGATCAGTATATAGACGGTATTTTTACTTGGTTCACTGGTATTATAAGAGATATCGACGATAAAGAAAATTTAAATCGCGTAAAGGTACAAGCGCTTGGTTTTTATGCTGATGATATACCAACAGCTGATTTACCTTGGGCGACTGTTATGATGCCGGTCACCGCAGCTTCCCTACAAGGGAACGGAGGTAATCACCATTTAGAAGTAGGTACATGGGTCGTAGGATTCATGAGAGATGGTCCGAGTGCACAGGATCCTATGGTCATGGGTAGTATAGCGACTCAAACAGAAGGAACACAAGATACACCATCTACAAGTAGTACAACAAATAAGGTACATCATACAAAGGCTGGCCATAAGATCGAGATAGAAAATAAGGAAGGCGACGAAACAATTACAGTACAACACGCAAAGGGTGCTAAGTTAGTTATAGATAAGGATAACAATATGTCTATATCAGGCGTTAAAGATTTCTCTTTAGCCAACTCAGGGACGACAAGCATCAGCAGTGTAGGTGCTATTACAATAACATCTTCTGAAAAAACAACGATTGTATAATGGCAGATCTACCAAAGTTAGAGGTACCTGAGCTCGAATGCGCTGAGGTTATATTACCTACACCTGCAAACTTCACAAATTTTTTCGGTGGGCTAGCAACGCTGCCGGCAAAACTCTTAGCGTTAGCAGAGAATATGGCTGAAGAAGAACGCGATAAGTTTTTAAAGCAGTCAGAAGATTTACAGAAGATACTAGACGATATAAGAGAGTTCTTTGGTCCTTATGATCCTAAGTTAAAGAAGCTGAGTATCCCTGAAAAGGAATGGGAGATTATGGTACAGAGACTGCTTGAAGAATATCCTATGTATGTACAATCTAAAATTATGGAACTCATAGGGGTTTTATTTCCACTTGAAGTGTCCCTACCTATACTAGGGCTTAATATAGACGTCGTGAAATTAGTCACAGATAGGGAATATTTAACTCAGCTACAAGCTGATATTGCTGGCTTTGGCGCTGATGTTGAAGCTCAGATTGCTGATCTTGGAGATGATTTATCTGCTGAAGAATTACAGAAACAGATTGATAAGCTTCGTAACGATAAAATTGATAGCCTATATGATCTCTTACCAGATGAATACAAATACTTTGATGGTGAATATGGATTAGAGAATCAAGAACTTAAATCAAAACAGATTATGGACTATATAAAGAATGAATCAACTAAGTTTATGAACGGTCAATTGTTTAGCGGCTTTGGTGGTTTAATAGATCTGTTTGATGAAATATGGAGTGCATTAGGTTTACCGTCGCTGCCTGTTCCGTTAACTGGACCTGACGTAGGTGCTATGATCAAGGCGATTATAGATGCAGAAAAGGCGAAGATGGATACAGAGCTTGCGAAGCTGAGTCAACCTAATCAAATAGATAAGGATAAGTTATTAAGAGAGATGCATGAGAGTATTATATCGCAGCTAGAAGATCTCGAGATACTTGGGTTTAAAATATCGTCGCTGCTTGGAGGTGACTTTACGGAGAGTACAGAAACTTTGGATTTTAAAATCGCGAGGATATCTGCTAAGTTAAAGGAGTTTAGAGAAAATTGGCAGACATACCTATTAAAGAAATGGATGGAGAAAGTAACGTCTTTCTTTGATGCAATCGGTTTAGGTGCGCTGACTGAGTGGATAACCTTTACGTTCTGTGATTTTCTTAAGCTGATAGGTATACCAACGACGGTCGATTTAAGTTCTCTGAGTAATATTACAACAATAACAGAAACAGTCGCTGGATTAGAGTCACAGATACCAGAAACTAGCTGATAAAAGATATAAATAACTATATGGCAACGTTATATACAGGCGATAAACAAATATCAGGTAATTTAGAGCAGGCTAAAGTCGTCTCTCGTAAGAAGCCTTGGAGAGATTTAGATTTAAGTTTAAAGATACATCCTATACGTAAAGATATTATACCGTTAAAAGACGATGCTGCAATTAAGAATGCTGTCAGAAACTTATTAGTAAGTAATTTTTATGAGCGTCCTTTTCAAGATGATTTAGGCGCTAACCTTCGCGGTTTATTATTCGAGCCTGCGGGGATTATTACTACAATACAATTAAGAGATAGTATACGAAGAGTATTAAATAAATACGAGCCACGTATCGCAGTCACATCAATAGACATTACTGATTTAAGTCAAAACAATTCTTATAAGATAAAAGTTAAATTTAAAATAAAAGAATATGATTCAGCTGAGGCAGTTGAAATTATATTACGTAGGTTAAGGTAAAATAAATGGCAACTAATTTAAACGTAACAGAACTTGATTTTGCTGATATAAAGCAGAATTTAAAAAATTTCCTTAAACAACAATCAGAGTTTAATGACTATGATTTTGATGGAAGTGGATTAAATGTTTTATTAGATGTATTAGCGTATAATACTCATTATAACGCTTTAAATGCTCACTATAGTTTAAATGAGTCCTTTTTAGACTCAGCTCAAATACGTGGTAATGTTGTTACTCGTGCAAAACTCTTAGGTTATACTCCTCGTTCAGTATTAAGTCCACGAGCTCAAGTTGATATTGTTGTTAATGTCGCAGCTGAAGTAGGAACTAAACCTACAATATTAGAATTAAGTCGTGGTACTAAATTAAAAACCGTTGTCAGTGGAGAAGAATTCCAATACGTAGTTTTAGAGACTCAACAAGCAACATTAAGCGCGGTAACTGCAAATACATATCAATTTAATGATGTGGTTATTTCAGAGGGATCAATAAGAGAATTAAAATACAGAGTTGATAATGATATAGAGAATCAGAAATTTCAACTCTCAGACTTTGATGCAGATACATCAACATTAAGAGTTCGAGTACAGTCAAACGAAGAGTCTTCTTCTTTCGATGTATATACAAAATTTGAAAGTTTAAAAGATGTTGACTCTACATCAAAGGTTTATTATTTACAAGAAAATCCAAGCGGCTATTATGAGGTATTTTTTGGCGATGGCGTAACAGGTTTTAAACCGTCTAATAATAATGTGGTGACAATAGACTACGTTACAACAGAAGGTAAGGAATCAAATGGTGCTAATAGTTTCTCAATGGTAGATAATATCGGTGGCTTTGGTACAATAACTGTTACTCTTGATACAGCAGCTGCTGGTGGAGTAGATGCAGAGACAATGGAGTCAATAAGATTTAATGCTCCTTTAACCTTTATTGCTCAAAACAGAGCTGTAACCGCTGATGATTACTCAGCCATTATTAAAAAGGAATTTAGTAATATTGATTCTATATCAACATGGGGAGGAGAAGATAATGATCCACCTGATTATGGTAAAGTTTATATTGCAATTAAACCTTTATTAGCTGATAATTTAACGACTGCAGAAAAAACAGATATTACTGGCGCAATATTAAAAGGTAAGAATGTTGTTTCCATTACACCAGAGATTGTAGATACTAATTATACTAATTTAGAATTAGATGTTGCATTTAAATATAATCCAAATTTAACAGATAGAAGTTCTGTTGAATTACAATCAGTGGTAAGAGATACCATTTCAGATTATAATTTTAATAACTTAAATAAATTTGATGGTGTATTTAGGCATTCACAATTAACTAGCGCAATCGATAATTCTGATCCATCAATATTGAATACAATTGTACGACCAAGAATGTTTCAAAGTATTACTCCTGTTAATAATGCAACTAATAATTTTAGTCTTTCTTTTGTTGCTCCATTCTATCAGAGTGGTAACTCAACAGCGTTTATATTAACATCATCTGCATTTAAAATTAATGGTGTAGATCATTTCTTTGGAGACATTCCAATTTCAGGTTCAACAAAAAGAACTGTCATTGTTTATAAAATAGTAAATCTTATTAATGTAACCGTTATTCCAAATGCAGGAGAGATTGATGTAGATAAAGGTACTATGATTTTAAATAATTTTAGACCAGATGATACAACAGCAATTAAAATAACAGTATTACCAAATTCATTAGACTTAGCTCCAAAACGAGATCAGTTAATATCTATAGATAATAGTTCAGTAGTTATTACTCCAGAGATTGATACCATTGCAGTTGCAGGTTCAGCTGGAAGTATTACATATAATACAACATCAAGATTTAAACAATAATGCCTCATAAAACTACATTAACTCCAGGTGCGATCGAAGTCGATCACGGGAGTTTATCTGAAACAAAAGAAGATCTTCGTATTGATCAATTAATACCTTCTGAGATATTAGAAGATAAAGATCAACTTACAAAATTTTTAGAAGCTTATTACACGTTCATGAATATGGACGAGTTTATATATCAAGAGACAGAAACTTTTAATGATGTAGTATTAAATAATCAAGTACAATTTAGAATACCTGATCCAAATAACGAAAACAATAGATTCTTTACAGATGAAACGGGTGCTGATTCAGTATTAGTACTTACAGATCCAAGTGGAGCAACTGATACTATTTCATTATCAGACGTCAATGTAGCAATTACTAATGGTAATGAATTACCTGGATCGCTTGTTAATTCAACATCTGAAATTGGTAAGACATATACTATTAATGGACTGAGTGGATATAATAACCATACTGCTAAATTAACTACAATTGTTAAATACTGGGTTGGTCCTGGACCTTCTTATATCATGAATACAATTGAAAGCGCGATGGATATTGATCGTAACGCTCAAAATTATTTAGAGTTAATGCAGAAAGAAATTGCTGCAACAATTCCAAGAGACCTAACAGTAAATAAAAGAACATTATATAAACAAATTATTGACTTCTATAAATTACGTGGTTCAGCAGATAGTATTGAAATATTTTTTAAAATACTTTTTAATGACGAAGTTGAAGTAGAATTTCCATATGATTCAGTATTAATACCATCATCTGGTAATTGGGAAGCAAATGCTGCTCTTGCAAAGGGTGGCCAATATTTAGATCATAAAGGATTCCTTTCATATAATATTAAATTACATGATAGTTTAAAATATCAAAAGTTTGCTTATTTAATTAAGACAGGTAAAAACTTAGGTGATTGGGAACTTTCATATGATAGATTAGTACATCCAGCTGGGTTTATTTACTTTGCTGAAATATTAATTTTCTTACAATTAACTGGAGCTGTTTTAACTGATGCATTAACATTAAGTAGAATGCCAGGAGAGCAACCAGGTATTATAGGACCTGAAGATATACCAGTTCTTGTTGAAATGTTTGTTTCAATGTTCTTACCACAAACAACTGCTAAGATACATCGATCAGGTACACTCTCACTTGATCTTAAAAATGGAGTCATTAATAGTACAACAATAACATCAGGAGGGAGTGGTTATACTAGCGTTCCAGCAGTTACTTCAGTTGACAGTGGAACGCCAAGTGGCTATACGACGGCAACATTAACCGCTGCACTTACTAACGGATCCGTTTCAGGTATTACTATAGGTAATGGTGGAAAGGATTATAATGTACCAACACTTACCATTGCTGCTCCATCAGCAATAACATTTGATGGAAGTGATGATGAGGTATTAGGTACAGGTATTGTTAATATTACAAATAATACAATTAAATTAACAAGTGCTCAACAGTCTGCTTTACCAGTTAATTCAATAGTTACATATAGCTCAGGTTCAGGTGGTGGAGCAATTCCTGGATTAGTTTCCGGAGACCAATATAGAATACATACATCTTCTGGCAGTAAAGTTAAATTAAAAGCTTTAAGTGGATCTGAAACAGAAATTGATATTACAGGTGCGGGTTCTGGTACAAATCATTCATTTACTGGTACAACAGCGACTGCAACAGCAGCAAAATTAGATGGAGCTTTAGAAGCAGTCACTATTGCAGAACCTGGATTTGGTTATGCATCTGCTCCAGCAGTATCATTTAGTGGTATTGATGTAGAAGGTCAAACAGGTGTAGCACCAGTAGTTACTATTGGTATTGATTCAAAAGGAAGATTAGATCAAGATAATATTACTATAGTCAGTGAAGGATCTAATTGGTCTAACTTATTTGGACAAGTCGCAGGAAATACAAATGCTGGTAAAATAGCAGAACTTGAAGCAATTGGAAGATCAGATAAGAGATATACAACTGCACCAAGTATAATATTCCCAGAACCACAAGCAAAAGATGCTTTAGGTAATTTACTTTCAACTAACGTAACAGCAACAGCTGCATTTGCATTAGATAGTGAAGGCGAAATTACAGGAGTAACTATCACTAATGCTGGTAACGGTTATCTTATAGATCCAGAGGTAAGATTAGGCTCAGCAGTTAATAATGAAATCAGAGTTGCTGATCAACAAGAAATATTAGATTTAAGTTTAAATCATAATGATGTAGATACATTAATAACAGAAGTTAAAGTAAATCCAAAACAAGCAACTGGCTCACAAGATGGTAGAACATTATTTAATGGTGGTAGAATTAGAGATAATGTAATAGGAATAGTTACTTCAGTAGCTGTAAATGCTGGTGGTAGTGGATATTCTTCAGCCACAGTAACATTTAGCGGAGGTGGAGCAACTGTTCAAGCTACTGGTACTGTAACTCTTACAAGTGGCGCAGTTTCTGCTATTAATATAATAACTGGTGGATATGGATATACATCAGCTCCAACTGTGACTATTTCTGGTGATGGTAATAATGCTACAGCAACAGCAAATGTTAATTTAAATTGGACTACAACACAATCATCTAGTTCAGCAGTTAAATTTTTACCAGAACATAGAGTCAAAGTGGTAAACTCAAATTTTAGAACCATTATAAATAATGGATATAAACAAAGGAAAGGTCCAGAGAACTTCTTTACGAGTCCTAGACTTTATAACACTAACCAAACAATTGAGTTTTTAGGTTCAAATACCATTGAAACTATCAACTCAAATGATATAAATAAATATAACACAAGTACATTTGTACACATAGAATAAGCAGGAAAGCAGCATGGCAGCAATAGTAACATCAAATTTTAGAACTTTAAATGCAGGACATTTTAAGGATCAAGTAGAAGGATCAAGTGTTTATGTATCTATAGGTAAATCAGACGTATGGTCATTGACCACATCTGATACAACAGATACAACACCATTTACTCCAGGCGATCGTTTAGATGACTTAGGAGAAGCAAGAGCAAATCTCATTGGTATGAAGAAAATCGTAGCAGCTGATATTGCTCATGTTGTACCAAGAAAAACTTGGACTTCTGGTAGATCTTATGTAGCATGGGACTCAGATAATGCATCTATTTTTGATGAAGATTTCTATATTATTACAGCAGAATTTAAAGTATATAAATGTATTAAAGCTGGAGGCGGTGTTTCCAGTATTCAACCAACACAAACATTAACTAATCCAACAGCTGAGTCAGATGGTTATACATGGAAATATATGTATACAACAGGTGTTGCAGACGCTGAGAAATTCTTAACAAATAGTTATATGCCTGTAAAAACAATTTCACTCAGTGCAGATGCTATTGTTTCAGTAACAACATCTTCAAGCACAACAGTAACTCTTACAGAAACTGTACCAGAAATTGGTGTTGGTATGACAGTATCAGGTACAGAAATATCAGGCACTCCAACAGTTTCAGCAATTAATGGTTCAGTACTTACTTTATCAGCAGCACAGAGTATTGATATATCTTCTTCAGGGGATCCTAAATTAACATTTGCATATGCTGCAGATGCTGATGCAGAAGCTGTGTTATCAGAAGCAGACTATGCTCAATACTTAAACCAAAAAGCATCAAGAGATTCTTCAACGGCTGCAGGTATTGAAAGAATCGAAGTAACAGCAGGTGGAACAGGTTATACATCTGCACCAACAGTTGCTATTACAGGAGACGGTTCAGGCGCAACTGCTACTGCTACTATTTCAGGCGGAGCGGTTACAGCAGTCACAGTAAACAATAAAGGAACAAATTATAGAGTAGTAGATATTACATTCTCAGGTGGCGGCGGTTCAGATGCTGCGGCAAGAGCAGTTCTAGCACCTAAAGGTGGACACGGAACAGACCCAGTATCAGAACTTGGTGGATTCTTTATTTCATTAAATACTAAATTAGATGGTAATGATGGCGGAGATTTAACAGTAGATAATGATTTTAGACAAATCATGCTGTTTAATAAACCAAGATTATATAACGCAACTCCGCTTGCAGGTTTAGTTGCAACTGCAGATACATTAAAAGCTACAAGCTTTCTAGGTATTCATACAGGTAATACAACTCATAATGCAACTGATTTTACAGTTGATGAATTATTAGTAGGACAAACTTCTGGAGCTCAAGCTTATTTAGTAGAAAAAGATACTACAAATAATAGATTAAGGTATCATCAAAACGATAAAACTGGATATAAAGCTTTTACTTCTACAGAAGATGTTGTTGGTCAAACAAGCACAAAAACATGTACATTAAATGCTTTAGGTAATCCTGAAGTTGATCGTCATAGTGGTGATATATTATTCTTAGAGAATAGAAATCCTATTAACAGATCATCAACACAGATTGAAGATATAAAAGTAATTATAGAATTCTAATATAAATAATATTAGTAAGAGAGATTTATGGCAACAACAGTAGTAAAAAACGATTTCACAAATTATACACTTGATGATTTTGATGAAACAAAAAATTATCATAGGATTCTTTTCCGACCAGGATATTCGGTTCAAGCAAGAGAATTAACACAGTTACAAACATCCCTTCAAGCTCAAATAGATCGATATGGTCAATTTGCATTTAAAGATGGTTCAAGAGTTGTAAATGGTAAAGTTACACTTAATGTAGAATATGATTTTATCAAAATAAGTTCTGCATCCTTTACACCTACTATTAATAGTTATAGTGGAAGTGCTATAGCAAATCCAGATAATTACTTAGATGAATTTGTAGGAACAACAATTACTTCAGCAAGTGGAGTTACTGCAGTCGTTCAACAAGTTGTTGCAGGCATAAATAGTGATCCTGCTACACTTTTTGTTAGATACACAAATTCAGGTACAAATAATACTACATCAACATTTGTAGGAGATGAAGAATTCTTTTCAAATGGAAGTACCGTTAGATATGGTAAAGTAAAACCAAATTCATCTACTCCAACAGGATATGGTTCAGCAGTTAATATTGAAGAAGGCGTATATTTTATTGCAGGTACATTTGTTTATGTTCCAGCAGGATCTTTAATATTAGACAAATATACAAACACACCTAATTATATTATTGGTTTAAAAGTTACTGAATCAACTGTTGATAGTACAACTGATACTTCTCTTTTAGATAATGCTCAAGGTGTTCCAAACACAGCAGCACCAGGTGCATTAAGATATAAAATATCTACAGAGTTAATAAAAGAACCATTAGCATTAACATCAAGAACAGAAAATAGTTATATTACTCTTATCGTTATTGAAAATGGTAAAGCACAATCAGATAAAACAGATAAAAATACAGGAACAGAATTATCAGAAAGATTAGCAAGAAGAACATTTGAGGAATCTGGTAATTATTCAGTTAATCCATATCAACTAAATGTAAGAGAGCATTTAGATAATGAAGCAGGTAATAACGGTTACTTAACATCAGGAAATGGTGGTAGTGCTACTAAAATTGCAATTGGTGTCGAACCAAACACAGCATATGTGAAAGGTTTTAGAGTAGAAAATACAACTACTAAATATGTTGCTGTTGATAAACCTCGAGGTACTGATGCTAAAATCGATATTAATCAAACACAACAAACATTAAACCTTGGTAACTATATTAAAATAGCTGAGACTGCTGCAATTGGTTCTCCAGATATTACTACATTTGAAACAATTGACTTACATCCTTCTACAAATGGTGGCGGATCTTCATTAGGTACTGCAAGAGTTAGAGGAATAAGCCGAGGTTCATCTGATACTGAACTATATTTGTATATTTTTGATATTAATTTTACATCTAACTCAAGTTCAATGAATGATGTTGCATCTGTTGTTTGGAATGACAGTGGAACAATAAAGTTCAGAGCAAATCTTGCAAGTGATAAAACAATTTTTAGTTCAAGTTTTAATTCATTAGTTTATAAATTGCCATATCGAGCAATTGATACATTAAGAGATCCTGGATCAACTCCAGCAAGTCCATCTTATAATACATCATATGTTGTACGTCAAACATTTACAACTAATGCAACCTCGGCTGCTGATACAATCAGTGGTGCATCGTTTATTAATAATACAAATGTTGTTGCATATATTAAAGATGGTAGCACATACGGTGCTTTAGACGCAAGTCCTACAGCAGCGATTACTGGAGGCGGTTCCACAATTACGTTTACTCAAATTAATGGATCCAGCGTAAGTTTAAGTGGCAATCAACAAATAGTTTATACCGTTGATGTATCTTATACTGGTGCACAACCAAAAACAAAAACAAAAACAACTGAAACTTTAAGTAATCGAACATTAAGTAGCGGTGTTTTATCGTTAGGTAAAGCTGATATTAAAAAGATTACCTCAATAAACCTTACTGGTACTTCAACAAGTGTATTAGATAAATTTACATTAGATAATGGCCAAAGAGATAATTACTATGATATAGGAAAAATTACTCTCAAAACTGGCCAAGTTGATCCAGGAGCAATTGATGTTGTTTTTAATTGGTACGATCATACAGGCACAGGAGATTTCTTTAGTGTTGATTCTTATGATGATACTGAATATGAGACAATTCCATCATTCAATGGTAATATAGGAACAGTACAATTAAGAGATTGTATAGACTTTAGGCCAAGAATTAACGATGCTGGTACGGGTTATGCATCAGGCGCTAATATATCTCTTTCACATGTACCATCAAATAGTGGTAACTTTGTAACAGATCTTACTCATTTCTTACCAAGAATTGATAAATTATATGTCACAAGAAAAGGTGAGTTCAAAGTAGAAACAGGAGTACCAAGTTCAAATCCAAAAGCACCAGCTGTACCAGATGATGCAATGGGTTTATATGATTTACGATTGGCACCTTATGTCTTTTCATTAAATGGAGTTAAACCTAAACTAATAGAAAATAAAAGATTTACAATGTCTGATATTGGAAGTTTAGATAAACGAATTAAAAATTTAGAATACTTTACATCGCTTTCTTTATTAGAACAAAGTGCTGCAGGTATTCAATTAATGGATGGAACAACTGAAAGATTAAAAAATGGATTTATTGTAGATAACTTTACAAACCATAGTATAGGCGATCCAAGTAATCCTGATCATCAATGTTCAGTAGATAAAGCAAATGGAATATTAAGACCTAAATTTGACGAAAGAAATGTTAATTTAATTAGAATGTCAGGTGATAGTGGTAACGTAGTTATTAATGATGGTATAGTAACATTACCTATGGCAACAGATGTTAACTATATCAATCAGCCATATTCTTCAACATTTAGTAATGTTAATCCATATAATGTATTTAGTTGGGCTGGTACTGTTAAACTTTCTCCCGATTCAGATGAATGGAAAGAAGTTGATGTACGACCTGTTATAACAGTTGACGATTCTTCTTCATATGAACAATTTAAAAAGATGGCTGAACAAGAAGGAATTCTTGGTACGGTATGGAATGAGTGGGAAACAAACTGGACAGGTATTGATGTAGATACCAAATCAGAAACCACAGGAAACCCTCGTGCAAGAGGCAGAGAAAACGAAAGAGAAGACGCTAATAATTTTTGGTGGACTCAAGGAGAGCCAGAATTTAATGAAATTAATGGCGGTTTAGGCGAAGATGGTACAGGACAATCTGTTACTACAATTACTACTACAACTACTACTACAGGCCAATCAAGATCAGGTATTAAAACAGAACTTGCATTTGATACAATACAAAAATCTAATGGTACAAAAATTGTTGAAACAAACTTCATACCATTTATTCGTTCAAGAAAAATATTCTTTAAAGCTGAGCTTTTAAAACCAAATACTAAAGTGTATGCATTCTTTGATGGTGCTTCTATTGCAAGTTATATTAAAGAAGAAACATTTACAGACTTTACAACTACTACAGCTAATGTTACGTTTGAAGGAGAAACATCACATCCAGATACTGCTGGAGCTTTAATATCTAATGCATCAGGTGTGGTTGAAGGTTCATTTATTATACCAAGAAATAGTGCTTTAAAATTTGCTACAGGTACAAGAGAATTTAGATTAAGTGATAGTAGTACTAATAATAAATCATTAGAAACTACTTTTGCAGAAGCTCAATATTTTGCTCAAGGTATGCTTGAAACAACTGAAGAAGAGGTTGTGACAACAAAAGTACCAAGATTAGTACAATCAGAATTAAATGAAGATAGAACATTAGTTGATACACAGGTATCAGAAACTACTGAATATATCGATCCAGTAGCTGAAACATTCTTAGTAGATAAAGAAGGTGGTATATTTGTTAAGTCCGTTGACTTATTCTTTAGATCAAAATCAGCTTCTGTACCAGTAAGAGTTACAATTAGAACAACTAAGAATGGTACGCCAACACAAAGAATAGTTCCTGGTGGAGATAAAATCTTATATCCAGGTAGTGTTAACCTACCATCAGATGCAGCAGCAAATAATGGTTTTGGTAATGCTGACGTAGCTACTAACTTTGCATTTGATTATCCAGTATATCTTTCACAGGATACTGAGTATGCAATAGTAATTACTTCTCAATCAGATGACTATGAAGTTTATGTTGCTGAAATGGGTGGTCAAGATTTAACAAATACATCTGAAAGAATTACAAAACAACCATACAATGGCGTGTTCTTCAGTTCAGCAAATGCTTCAACATGGACTCCAGAGCAAAGTAAAGATCTTAAGTTTAAATTAAATAGAGCTTCCTTTGAGCAATCAGGAGCAAAAATTACATTCGCAAATGATATTGTACCACCTAAAAAGTTAATATCAAATCCATTCTATTTTAATGGTACAACAACTGTTAAAGTATATCATAGAAATCATGGTATGTATAGTACAAGTAATGATGTTACAATTGCAGGAGCTACAGGGACAAATGCTACAGCGATGAATGCAACGCATAGTATTGCTGCATTTACACATGACACATATGATATTGTTTTAGGTAGTGCTGCTTCAGGTACTGGTTATGGTGGTGGTGATAGCGCTACAGCAACTGAAAATAGACATATGGATGTAATATATCCATTTATTCAAAACATACAAGTACCAGGAACATCAGCTAGATTTTTCTTAAAGACGCGTACATCAAGAAGTGTTGATGGTAGCGAAAGTGCATTTGCTTTAACAACAGCAGGTACTGATGGATATGAAGTGTTACCAAATAGAAATTATAAATTTGTAACACCTCAAGCAATATATTCAGCAATTAACGAAACAAATAATACTGGTGGTAATAAATCATTTCAGTTAACAGCAGTTTTAACAACTGATAATGAGGCGTTAAGTCCAGTTATTGATATGAATAGATTATCAGTGAATACAATACAAAATATTATTAGTAATAATGGTGGTTCAGAAACAACTGCTACTGGCGGAACTGAAGTTGCAAGATATATTACAAAGAAAATAGAATTAGCTGAACAGGCTGATGTCGCAACTGTATATGTCAATGTTTTAAAACCAGGTGGATCAGATGTTGATTTATATTGGAGAGCTACAGCTGGTGATGAAGATATTACAGCAGTTGCTTGGACAGTTCAAGCGGGAACTGATGGATCAATTCCATTTAATGATACTAATTTCAAAGAAGTTCGATATGATATTGATCCATTTGGAACTGGTTCATCATTTAGTTCTATTCAATTTAAACTGGTTATGCAAGGATCAGTATCTTCGACTCCACCATTGATAAAAGATTTTAGAGCGATTTGCGCGACATAGGAATAAAAATGGGATATAAAAAAATAAAAGAAAATCCAGATTTAGTTAAAGATACAAATTCAGGAGCCGTTATAAATACTAATACTAACGCATTCGTGCAGCGAAGAGAGCAAATGAGAATATCAGCTGAAAAAGATGCTAAGTTAGCTCAATTAGAAAGCGATGTAGCTGAACTTAAAAAAATGATAAAGAAATTAGGTAGTAAATAATGCCAGCAAATAACGAAACAAGAACACTTAAATCAAATACACTAGAACAATTTAGACAAAAGTCTAATGAGGTATCACTACATTTAGGTGATAACTCTCTTATTGATTCTCGTATACTTGATAAAACAGAATCATTTACTGCAGCTGCAGGTCAAAAACTTTTTACATCAAATACATTAAGGTTTGAAATAAAACCAGAAGAATCAATTGATAAAACTACAGCAGTTGCTGAATCATATAATGTTGGTGTATTACAAGTATTTTTAAATGGTACAGAATTAGTACAAGGTATTGCTGCAGGTCAGTTTAAGGTTCCAAACTTTGCTGGTTCAATAGTGTTAAGTAATATTAGCGATGCTGCAGATGTATCTGATTTTGTAGAAAATGCAGTTATATATCAAGGTTCATCTCTTGCAACAGCTAGTTGGCAAGGGACTGTCTTAGATTGTACAACAACTCTTTTAAGACTTAAAACTAAAACAGGATCATTCTCTGCTTCAACATTAATAAAAGTAAATGGAGCATCAGATACTATTTTAGGCGCTAATCATGCTAATCTTAATTCTTCTGATTCAGCATACGGAGTTATGATTGAATTAATTACTGCTGCTTCAGCTAATGATGTAATAAAAGTTGTTTCACATAATATAGTAGATGCAATCAATGAAGTTCAAGATGATGTTGGAGATATTACAGCAATAAATTCAGGTATACCATTAAGATCAGATGTTGTTGTTGCCGTCAATTCATTTAAAGGCGAAGTTGGCAATGCTGTAGATTTAACTCCAGCTGCTAATACAGTAGTAGGAGCAATTAATGAACATGAAACTGATATAGGTACAGTCGCTAACTTAACAACAACTGGAAATGATTTAGTAACAGCAATAAATGAACACGATGCCGAATTAGGAACTATTTCAGCTAGTGCATTTGGAACAACAGCATCAACAGTATCTACTGCGATTGCAGAATTACATACTGATGTCGATGCAAGATTATTCTTAACTAAAGGATCACAGCAAACACTTAATTCAGATATTACATTTACAAATGGAAACACTTTGGTATTTCCTACAGGTTCAACATTAGATATACGAAATGGTTTATTACAA
>Ga0181410_1000629_pt1 | contig 15552 bp, 4 predicted proteins | sample 33SPOviralmetaG_FD_130112 | JGI IMG/M metagenome (GOLD analysis project Ga0181410, IMG submission 130112) | Marine viral communities from the oligotrophic San Pedro Time Series (SPOT) site, San Pedro Channel, CA, USA - 33 SPOT_SRF_2012-06-20 | ecosystem: Environmental > Aquatic > Marine > Strait...
ATGAGTTGGATTACTACTAGTAGTAGCTGAAGTATAAAAATCAATATATCCTGTATCTCCACTCGCAACAGCTGAATGTAATTTGATATATGACTTAGCCGTTGCATGAGCATGACCTAAATACATATCACCAGCATAACTACTTCTTCTTTGGTCAGTAGCTAAACTAAATGTTGTACCACTTAAATCAAGACCCGTTCCTGCAGAGTATGTTGTATTATTATCAGTCCATGGTACATTAACATACATTTTTTCTGATGATAATTCAACTGGATAGTTTTTACCATTTTCAGAATAACCAATTTGGGCACCACCTCTTGTTCCATTAGCAGCTAGAGGTAGTGAATAATTATTAGCACTTGTCGCAATACCATCAAGTTTAGTCTTGTCAGCATTAGTCATTACACCAGCAAGTGATGTAGTTGCAGCATTTATTGTTGCGTTAGCACCTGCATCATTTGTGATTACAACTGTTGTAGTATTATGGTTAGTACCTAGAGCAACAGCAGTTAATCCAACATCGTCATCTCTCCATGCTGGGTTGCCACTAGCGTCTGTTTTCCAAACTTTATGAGCAATTGCCCCTGGTGCAGGAACATAACCGGGTATATCTTTAGTATTTTGTTGCCATGTATTAGTGTCTGTTGAATTAATTGTAATTCTTTGTGGTGAAGATTCAAACAAAACTGATGTGGCACCAGTACCTACGAATCTTATTTCTTCATTTTCTGTTACTGTAAATTTATTATTACCAGCATTATCAGAAACTTTAAAACCGTCACCCATATCAATTGTATCAGAGCCGATAGTATCGGTACTGTTAAAAGTAAATTCACCAGTAGCAGTTTCGACAATAGATACGTTTGTCCCACTTTTAAGTGTAAGGTCACCTGTTCTATAAGTACCACTATCTTCTCTAAGTCTTGTTACTGTGTTTGTTGCACTATATGTTACCTTTTGAGTTCCTGCGTCAAATGATACTGCAGCCGCGCCTGACGCAGCAAATCTTAATTTCTCGTTTTCTGTTACTGTGAATTTATCTGTACCATTTGCGTCGGCAACTTTAAATCCGTCACCCATATCAATTGTATCAGAATTCTGAATTGTAGTATCTGACCATGGTACGTTAACAACTAAGTTGTCTGAACTATCAACTTGAACTTTATATGTTCTTCCACCTGTATTAGTAGAACTATTTGGTGAAACTGAATTTGTTCCATCTACGTTGGCGTCTATAGTATTTCCATTTAGTGATAAACCAGCACCTGCAGACCTTGCAGGAGTTTGAGTATTTGCCCATGGTACGTTAACAACTAAATTATCAGAACCATCTACTTGAACTTTATATGTTCTTAGTGCTGTAGTACTAGAGGCATTTGCTGCAACTGTATTAGTTCCATCAACATTAGCATTTATAGTGTTACCACTTAGGGATAAACCAGTACCTGCAGCTCTTTGAGTATTTTGCCATGGTACGTTAACAACTAAATTATCACCTGAATCTCTTTGTACTGAATAAGTTCTACTTGAAGTAGAAGAAAGACTATTGGCAGCCGTTGACTGGACTGTTTCTGAATTTAGATTTACTTTAAATTCTGTTCCACTTAATACTAATCCTATTCCTGCAGTATATGTTGTATTCGCACCACTAATTGTAATTCCAGTATTAGATGTTCTAGTAATTGAAACTGCACCTGCTCCTGTTAAAGTAATATCATCATTAGTACCAGAGCTTGGATCTAATCTTAAAATTGGATTTGTATTATTACCACCAGTTTGTACTACGTATAAATCATAAAGAGTATTATCGCCAGATATTGTAGACCAAGTCATTGATCCATCACCATCTGAAATAAGAGCTTGTCCTGAAGCACCATTTCCAGTTACATTTAATTGTAAAGCACCGATAGAGTTATCAACTAAATTAAATTTTAATTGATCATCGGCATTAAATCTTGGTTCAATCTGGTTTGTATCAATAAATGATAATACATCGCCTGAAGTAATTGGATATGATGTTGGAGTGTTAGCTCCATCTGCAGCTGTCCATGAACTATAATTGTCAAATGTTGGTTTGCCTGTTATATTTGTCCATGCAATTGCACCACTAAATGTTCCAGCAGTTAATGTATTTGAACTTGGATTATATAATAGATTATCATCATGTTCAACTCCACTATTTCCAGTTCCAGTTCCATCATGGAATAATAATCTTAAATTAGTATTCTCTGTATTGTTTTCTGTTACATAAACTTGAGTTGCAGTAGCAGCATTACCTGTAATACTTGATGAAATACTATTTGGTAATCTGGCAGTTGCAATAGTTCCAGTTGAAATATTAGATGCATTAAGAGCACTTAAACTTGCACCATTACCGTGGAATGATGTTGCATGTAAAGGTTTATTAGATACTAATTTTGTTCCACTATGAACATAAGTAAATGTGGCCTTTCCAATATAATCACCAAATGTAAGTCCTGATCCATCTGCTGCAGATGAAGTAGTTGCAGCTTTAGCAACTGTTATATTAGTATCTTCAACAGATAGTGTTGCCACATTTAAAGTTGTAGTATCACCTGATACTGTTAAATCACCAGTAACTGTTAAATCACCACCTGTTACTATTGATGTAGTTGAGTCACCAAGTGTAAGAGTATGTGCACCAACTCCATCAAAGATTGTTTTATGACCAGATGTTAAATCTATATCTGTTAAACCTGTAAGTGTTGTGTCTGTTCCACCTAGAGCAATTGTACTGTCACCAATTGTAATACTTGGATTACTTATTTTACTATTTGGAATACTTCCTGAAAGTTTACTTGCAGCAATACTACCTGCCAACATGGCATTAGTAATACCACCAGCCTTAACTCTTAAATTATCTGACGAAACTTCAATAGATGAATTATCTACATTTACATCGAAGTCCCAAATACCTTGGTGTTCTCCAGTAGTAGATGTATTCATCGTAAATGTTGGAGTAATACCAGATGAATTAGAAGCACTTACTAAATCCTTTGCGTTATAGAATGTTACTACATCAGCTGTATTTGCAATAGGGGTTGAGGCATTACTAAATCCTTTTAGTCTCCAACCTCTATGTGATGTATTATTAGCACCTGTTCCTACCTGTGTTTCGTCCCAGAAGAAGTCTGGATCAATACTAGTTGAAACTGTTGCACTTGTATTTGCACTTCTATCAATTCTTAAACCAGAGGAATTTGTATCAGCAGTTAATGTTAAGAATTGTGTATTAAAGTTTTGTATACTTCCACCACTACCAAATGTAACTGTGGCACCTGAAAGGTCAACAGCACCAACAAAGGTTTTAGTACCATAAATTGTTTGTGCACCAACACCAGACTGAATTCTCATGACCTGAGTATCATCTATATCAAAATTGAGTTTACCTGCACCAGTGTCGTTGTCCGCATATGTTACAGCAATACCATCTTCTGTATTACCAGAAACCATGGCGCCAACAATGTCTTCGATTCTTTCATCATTAATTGTAACATCACCACTGGTTACTGTAAAGTCTGTACCATCAAATGTTGCGACACCAGCATTACTTTCTGTTGCAAGTTCTGCAGATATTGTAACTTTATCTGATGTAAGAGCAATATTTATTGCCTCTCCCTCATCAAAATTAAATGTATCACCCAGTTGAATATCAAAGTTATTACCTGTTCCGTTTGTGGCTATAGTATAATGATCATTAACTAGTTTACTATTTGGAATACTACCAGCAAGTTTTGTTGCTGCAATTGAACCAGCCAACATGGCATTAGTAACACCGCCTGTAGTAATAGCAACATCATTTGCATTAACTGTTATACCTAACCCGGCACCTACTGCAAAACTTCTATCTGCAGCTAGTGTCCCACCTGAAACAGATGTTAAACCGTCACCAGCAGTAAGTGTGAGACCATTAAGTTCATCTAATTCGTTATTTAAATTTATTAATACTCCAGAAATTGTTGTTGCACCATAAGTAATTGCTTCACCACCTGTGGCTCTATATCCTTCATCATTACCAATTTCTGTTTCTATTAACCCTATTGCTGCTGTTACTGAACCTGCACCACTGGTAATATCTCCTGTAAAGGTCGCACTACCTACTTTAGTTTGTAGGGTAGTAATACTTGACTCAACATTGGTAAGTGTACCAAGGGCCAATGTACCATCTATATCTGCGTTACCACTAATATCTAAAGTGGCAGCATCGAGCTCTCCACTTATAGTGATATTTCTACCACCTGTTATGTCTTTATTGGAATCTGTAATTATAGCTTTACTTGCTATTACTGTTCCGTTTGTAATACCATCAATTAAATTAATATCGGTAGCACTTGCAGTTACTCCGTCAAGAATATTTAATTCAGATGTAGTTAATGTTGCACCATCTAGGATATTTAATTCTGATGTACTTAGTGTTGCACCATCTAGCTTATTTAATTCTGCTGCAGTAGAAGATACTGTTGTTCCATTAATTGATAATGCATCAGTTTCCAAAGAGCCATCAATATCAACATTACCAGATATATCTAAGTTTGTAAATACTGAAGTTCCTACTGCTGTAACTGTTCCTGCAAATGTAGCATTAGCTCCACTACCTGTAAGCATTGTAGTAGTACCAGATTTAATTACTAAGTTACCACCAGAATTAGTTAAAGAACCATATTGAGTAGTATTATCAAATAGATTTATAATACCATCTTCTGCATCAAGTTTAATAGTTCCGTTTGAATTAACAGTAAAATTGTCTGAATTGATTGTAAATGTATTTGAACCTGCACTAATCTCATGTGTTGATGCGTCGAACACTGATTCGATTTCGTTAATCGCACCTACTAAGGTTGTATCATGTGTTGTATTTAATCCTGTAACATCTCCGATGTCACCTTGAATTTCTTTAATACCACCAACCGAAGTTGTCGCACTATAGCCTGTTGCATCATTAATTTCTGTAACGTCACCAAGTTCTGTTCTTAATTCTCTTGCAGCTGCAGATAAATTATTAGCACTCAATCCCGTGAGTGTCATATTACCTATGTCTGATTCATGGTCATTAATTGCTGTAACTAAATCGGCTGAACCTTGTGTAAGACTTTCTAGTGTTCCTATATCATCTTGAATTTCATTAACGGCATCAACTAAATCTGTTGCAACTATTGTTACTATATTTGTATTTGCTGCAGGAGTGTTTAATTCTATACCAAATCCATCGGCACTATAGTTTGTAATATTACCGTGATTAGAACCAGTGATACTATCACTTGTACTTGAATTTTTTATTACTGTACTGGCATTAAATGAACCATTTACAGTTTTAACTGTTAGTAATGTTGAACTAGCATGATATAAAGTACCAGACCAAGTTGCAGTATTTACACTATTACCTTGATAAACAAAATCTCCTTCATGGAATTCTGAAACGTCTGGACTTCCTGAAAGTGGAATACTACCAGCAAGTGGAATAACATGGAAACCATTCTGTGATAAATCTTGTACTAGTTCTGCAGAATCTTTTAATACTCTAATTGCTGCAACATTATAACTTTCTGATATTTGTCTTACGATATTGGCATGGGCAATAGTTCCTGTGCCGTCTGTAAAATCTTGACCTGAATTAAAAGTACCAGATGAATTTTTAACAAGAAGTTTTGGTTTGCCATCTACTGTTGAGATTGCAACAAGAGTACAACTATATCCACCACTTTGTGATAGTGTATCTCCAACTGCAAATGAGGCTGGTATGGAGGTACTATCTTTTAGAATAATATAACCACCAGTATTATCTAGTGAAACATCAGGTAATACACTGAATACTAAACTATCACTATTACTATCATTACCAATAAACTTACCGCCATTAGCAGTAGTCGCAGTATAAGTATATACCTTATCACTTAATCGAGTGGTATCTAGTTGACTATTATCACCTAAATCAAAAGAAACCTCATTGGTCTTTTGTCTTAATTCTTCTAGTGTATTACTCTTTAAAACTTTTATTTCATTTGCCATTATTTACCACCTAAATTTTTCAGTAGTTCTTTAATCTCAGCCACGTCGGCCTTCATCTGTGAAAATTCATTTTTAAAATTTTCTTCTTTTTTAATCTGCTTTAATCTATTTTCGTATGCAGTCATACTTGTATTTATAACTGCGTGAGAAGATAAATCCCTTTCTAAACCTATATTATCTTTTATTTTTACTCTATTCATTATGTTGTTGCAATGGCCCTAAAGTCTTTTATTGTTGGTACACTTGAACTTCTTTGTGATTTTAATACAATCTTAACTGAGAAAGAATTAAAGGCACTAGCTGGAGTCGCGACATAACCTACTTCATTATATTCATTTCTATCATTAAAAGAAACAACACTATTTGGATTAACCAAAGTCCAACCTATATCATCAAAATCAACATCGGTATCTCCACTTGTCTTAACGTAGACTTCTACTGATGTATGTGTAGGTCTGTTAATATTTAAGAACATATCAAGTTGAGTACCATCAGTTGCCAGTTCTACTCTCTTAGTAATATATTTTGCAACACTAGATGTTCCTGTTCCAGATGTTTCTGCGATATAATTAGTTTCAGTATCTACCGGTTCATTAATTCTATTCTGAATTGCATTAAATGATGTTCTATTTAAATCAATTACAGGAGATAGATTTTCTATTCCAGCATTGGATAAAGTACATGTTAGTAGTAAATTATTTGATAATGATTTATATGTTACATTAGTTGCAGAAGCAATACTAAATGGTTCATCAAAGAAAACATTTTTATTTCCTAATATTGTTTTATTATCACTAAAAGTATAATGTACCTGGCCACTGTCTGCATTTTGTGACTTACTTCTTAACCCTCTATGTTGATATGTAATTTTTACATCATCAGCATCAGTTTCAGGATCACCTGGAAATTCTAATGAATTAACAGCAAGATAACCTGTATCATACATCTGATTTTCTGAAGCAGTAACACTTGCACCACCACCTCTTTGACCAAGAGTAGTTGCAACATCACTTGGTATTCTAATTACATATGAATCATGTTGTGCGTCTTTTACTAAATGAGTTCCGTTAATACTTGAAGCTGCAATACCATTAATAGTAGCCGGTGATGTTGGTACTCCAGCAATTGTAACTTTGTGTACATCATCACCTCCATACATTCCATGGTTTGGATGAATAACTCTAATGTTACAATTTCCACTTACATTGGATTCAAAGATAATTGGATCAACACCCAAATCTTTTACCTCAATAGTATCATTGCTAAGAACTGCAGTAACATTATTACTGGCATCTCCAACGAATGAGGCTCTTTTTAATTTAAATTTAAGGTCTTTATTTTGTTCCGCAGTCCATGTTGAGGCATTCTGTGATGTAAAGAATACACCATTAAATGGTTGTTTACTTATTCTATGGTTTGCATTTGTTAAATCAAACTTACTTGTTTCTGCAACATATACTTTATATATGTCAGAATTGGAAATAAGAACAATGGCATATTCCTGGCCTTCTTTTAAGAACACTGGGAAGTCCCAATTAATACTTGTTGCAGTATCAGCATTACCTACACCATTAAAAGCAGAAGTATCTGTTGGTAAGTTAATATCGCCTGGATAAACTACAACATCTGCACCAGGTACAACCCTCTGAGTAGGATATCCATTCTCTACTTCTCTGATTGACACTTGAACTGGTATTGCTGAATCTTTTACTGCAAAGAATATATCAATACCTGTAGTAAACATACCACCTCTGTTTGATACTAAGAATGTTTCAGCAAGAGGATCTGCCCATCTAATTACTTCATGTGATACTTCATTAGTTCTTGAGGTAATAGTATTTGTTTCTGATACTTCTCTAAAGGCCAATCTAGGAACTTTAGTAGAAATAATTGTTTTTTGATATGTTTCTAAAATACCTTGTGCATAGAAATTCTCCGAAGCACTAGTAGTAGAATTTGCACTATTGTTTAATAAATCATCTGTTAGTTTAAATTCTCTAGTTCCAGTTTTAAATTGTAATGCATCATTCCTTGGAATAATAAATGAACCAATACATCTTCCAGATGCATCTGTTTCTAGTATACCTGATGTTCCAGATGTCGCACCACTATCATCAACCCATTGAGTTTTATCACTAAATGTTTTAACATTAGATTGATCAGAGAATTCTAAGAACTCTGAATTAACATGATTAGTGCCTGATTTGTTTTGGTTACAGTATGATGTAATATTAACACCATTAAAGAATGCATAAAGTTTAGTATTTGGTTTAAGAAGTTCTGCATTAAAGTATACCCTTCTTGATCTCATGAAAGGAATAAAGTTTACTTCTACAACATAATTTCCTATTTCTTTTGTTTCTGTGTCATGAGTTACATATGTTTCTAGTCCATCTCTTGTTTGTGTACCAGTATTTAACACCGCAGTAGTAGTTGTGACAACATCTGCTCTGGCTCTATTAGCTCTTCCAGTACCATCTACACCTCTTAAACGAGTAGCAGTATCCCTTCTAAAGGTTCCTCTATTCTGTCTGGTTGAACTTAAAACTTCTCTACCAGTCCAGTTTGTTTCCCATTCGTTCCAAACCGTTCCTAAGATACCTTGTGATTCGGCCATATTAACAAACTGTTCATACGCTGAATTATCATCAATGATAATATCTGGTCTTTGGTCAACATCTTTCCATTCGTCTGATTCTGGAGATAGTTTGATAGTTCCGTCCCATACTACAACATTATATGGATTTACAAATTCTGCATAAGAAGAAAGTGGTTGATTGATTTCTGTAACTACATTATAAGGCATAGTTATAATTCCACCTCTTGTGGACTTAACTGCCTTATTACCTGAAATTGCAGCTGCCATATTTGCAGGTTCATCACCCGCTGCCCTAATTAAGTTTACATTTCTATTGTCTGATTTTGGTCTTAGTATACCATTAACTTTATCTACACCAATATCATAATCTGGGTGAGAAGTATCACCTACGTTATGTCCGAAGAAGCCGTCAACAATAAAACCATTTTTAAATCTTTCATTGGTTAGGTCAGGTTCAGTTGCACTAAAAATTTGTGCATCTTTTGCACTTTTTTCAAGTAGGGACAATGAAGTATAATACTCCAATCTTTTTACTCTCTTTTCAAGACCACCAATGTCTTGCATAGTATATCTCTTATTGTCAATCTTTGTTGGAACAACATCGCCAACATCAAAGACATAAGGATTTAAATTTAAAGTATAAAGATGAATTGAATTTTCTAAACCTTCTGGTTCTGTTGGATTAATTGACGGCACACCAGATACAAGTTTATATTGTCCTTCTTTAGTTAAGAATAATTTATCTATTCTTGGTAGATGAAAGGCAAGTTCCATTTCAGCATTACCTGTAGGTTGAATAATAACCAGGGAACTCGAGCCAGTAGCTGTAAATTGTGCGTCTTCAGTTTGTGATGCACTTGTAGTAACTGATGGTCTAAAGTCAATACAGTCTCTTAGATTTAAACCTTTATATGTAGGAATACTAGTATAATCAGAATACGAATCAACAGAAAAATGGTTACCAGCACCAGCATGAATAAAGCATTTATAATCGACTTGCATTGCACCAGCAGGTACTGACTGTCCACCTTTTAGAATAATCTTACCTCTGTCATAGAAAGAATCTCTTTGACCATTATCAAGGATAAACTTGTCTGTTACATCATTACCATTAACATCTGTAATTTCAGTTAATTCTTGAATATCAACATTTGATAATTCATAAGATGCAGAACCATTAGCAGTAATTGATTCATTATTAATAGTTTGTATTGTTCCTTTTGATTTAGGAGTATCATTTAGTTTTCTTAAAGTAAAGATACCTGTTGCAGCCTTTCCGTTAAATGATGAACCAAGACTGGCAACAGTAACTGATGTTCCGTTATCAGTAACAGTTCCATCAGCAACTTCTACGGAGTCAACATTATCACTTAAAGTTCCTGCATGTATAATAACATCATCATCATTTGCCAAACTAAAACCTGTTGGTATATTAAATGATACACTACCACCGCTTACATTACCTGAGCCTGTTAATCTTTTTCTAACATTAAAGTCTATGGTATTATTACCACTACCATCTTGTAAAGTTTGAACTGCCTCAAATGGTAGTTTATAAACCAATAGATTATCACCAGTTTTAAATCTTTGGCCATCAGCCGCTGGTAATAATTCTGCCTCGAATGAAGTGCCTTGCACAACTTTAGTTACGGCTGAGAAAGATTTACCAGATTCAATTGTTACATCAAAAATGTATAACTCAAAACATGGAGAAGGATTTGTTGCTGCGGCATCTGTAAAATATTCAAAGCCTCTTGCTCTTGCAGTTGCCTGGACCACACCACTAACATTGGTTAAGTTAAGTGTTGTGAATCCATTAATGTCTGGAGTACCTTCTACTGTGTCTGGTTTTAACTTAATAAAGTTACCAAACCCTGTGGACCTTTTTACACTATCTACTCTTTGAGTAGAAGAATTTGCTCTAATGGCATCTAAAATAACATGTTCTGTTTTTGTTTTCTCAAGTCTACGGCCATCAACATATGCAATTGCAGGTTCAATTCCTATTGCTATTTTGTTTGCATCACCACCTTGTGTTGAATCAACAAATCCTTTATTATTATTTTGTCTTAAATGTTCTTTAATATCAAGAATAAAAGGAGAAAGTACATAGTCGCCATGTGTTTCTTTTGTTCTAGTTTCTATTCTATCTAAGAATTCTGTATCAATTTGATTTTCATCTTTGTTTAATATCTCACCATTTTCAACAGTTATTAAATGAATATATTCATTAACTGTTCTACTGGCCAAAGTGATATCAGATTCTTTTATAAGTGCTGTAGTGATAATATACCTATTGGCACCAGGCGCCGTATGGTTAGGACTACCCTGTGCATTATCTACTAATAAAGAATGACCTGTATCTGTTGATGATACATCTGTTTCGGTAACTTGTAGACCAATAATGTATGTTGGAGTATTTGTGTACTTATCTAGTACAATAGTTTCACTTGGTATATGGACGAAGGAACCTGAAATAAAATATATACCTTCTTCAACATTAAATGCTGAACCTTTACCTATGGCATTGGCAATACCAGAACCAGAACCTTGACCAATAGTAGCACTTCTTACAGTTGATGCATTAGATGAAATTACTTCACCAACTTCAAAGGTCTTGGTTATTTTATTAGTACCTGAGTTTTTATATTTTACATAGAGAGTATCTGGATCACCACCACTAGCAGCAACTACATTTATTACTTCAGCAACTACACCTGATGTTGCACCAGTAATATCTGTATTAAGAAACTCTGAAACATATCCTGAAATGGCACCACTGTTATGTAAGGCCTCTAATTTAATATATGCATATTTATCTCCAGCCAATAAAGTACCTTTACCTCCAAGTACTCTATCACCATCACTGTAAAAGGCCTGTCCTAATTTATCTATTTGATTTTGTAAAGAAGTTTGTAATTGTGTTAACTCTCTAGCCTGTACAGCAAAACCTGGACGAAAAAGAATTCTATGATAATTCTTTGTTTCATCGAAGTCGTCGAAATACGGAGTGTTTTCAAAATGTTTTACGTTTGATATAGTGTCTCTATCTGCCATTTAATTTCTCTCTTTTATATAACGAATTCAATTAGAATTCTATGATACATTTAATATCTTCAATCTGTGATGATGTTCTTGAAATAGGAGCTCTATTTTCTAAGAAAATCATTTGTCCACTACCTTCAACAAATTCAGAATTCTGAACTGCATTAGAAGCTTTACTACTTGCACTTCCACCGTTCGGGTTAGAACCTGTAATAGTTTCACCAGCATCTCTAAATTGCGTAAAACCTGTTTTATTATTTTGGTAGTAATATAATCTTTCATTAGTAGTATCTATTTCTACTAAGTATGCCTTTGCATTAGATGTTCCACCATTAATAACTTGGTCTACTGCAAAGTTTGTAAAGGAGGCACCTGAAGCCATTTGTAAATATTTAAGACCTTTTAGTGTAGGGGCCGTTGCAACAGTATTCGTAACTGCTCCATTAGTCTCAGAGGTATGACCACTGTCTGTGTTATTTGCTCTCTTAAAAGGATTCTTAATAATTGAAATTTGTCTAAAGTCATTTCCAACTGTTAAGTCACCAGATTCAGCTGAATCTAATTGTGAATTAAGACCAACAAAGAATGATCCTAATTCTTTTACTGGATCAGTACCATGACCTGCGGGTGTACTAATAACTGCTCTTGCAGCTGCATCTGAACCACCACCGCCAGTAAATGAAATATTAGCAATAGTATAACCTTTACCTTTTGTAGTAACTGTAATTGATGTAACAGCATCACCAGTTCTAGTAGCAGTAGCCACTGCATCTGTAGTTCCGTCTCCTGTAATTACAACAGTAGGGTCAGATGTATATCCACTACCACCAGCAGTAACTACGATTCTTTCAATCCCTGCAGCTGTTGTAGAATTGTAAGATAGTACTTGAGAATTTTGTTGAGGATAATCTACGTTAGTAGTAGCAAGTGTAGTAGCCGCAGTACCACTTGAAACTGTCATTGGTAATGTTTTAACAGGCATAAATTCTTTAGTTAAAAACTTCTCTGAATCTGCAGTGGTAATTGTATACATATATTTCCATGTATAACCATCTGTATTATCAGTTACTGGATTAACACCAGTATGAACTGGTTGAACTGATGTAACACTAGGTCCTTGTTTAAGACACTTGTATACCTTAAACTCTGATGTTACTACATAAAACTTTTCATTGTATATGTTAGAATTACTTGAGTCCCATGCCACGTATGTAGCACCATCTGCGTAGTCGTACCTAGGTACTACGTGTGAAACATCAGTAGATTGAATTCTTTTCATACCTATGATTTGTTGATACGCCTCATTAACTGCATCAGTGTGATCCGCTGGTACTGTAGGTGTAGAATCAGTTAAAGTAGAAAGTGAACTAGACCATGCATCTGACTTACCTATAGCCACATAGATACTGTTATTTGAATCGGCGACATCTTCTTTGAAGTTCTCTCCATTGAGAACTCTGAAAGGGGTTGTAATTATTGCTGCCATTTTTTTATCCTATTAATCTAAAGTTATAAAACTATTTGTATTATAACTATTTATACTATTTTTATAATTGTTTTGAATGATTTGTGTACCTATTTGTTCAATAGTAAAATTACTACTCCAGGTATATTGTGTGTTACCAAACCGATCACCCTTATTATTAAAATAATTGTTTGTTGTTTGACTTAAATGATTTAGCATTATTTTTAAAATCATCTGAGTATCTTTTGCTCTATGCTCATCAATACTTCTTGAGAGTATAGTCACTGCTGGATTAAGTGTATAACCATTTCCTGCATTACTTATATTTATACTGTTAATTGTAGTTGGTATTAAGTAACCTTCAGCAGTAGCATTACTACCACCTCCACCAGAAATACTAATTGTAGGTAACGCAGTATATCCACTTCCTTGATTTATTACTTCAATACCAGTTACATTTCCATTTTGTACTATTGCACGACCTGTTGCATTACCTGATACAGTTACAGTTGGTTCAGAGGTATAACCACTACCACCATTTATAACCTTTATAAAATCTAAAGATGTAGAATCCATTACAAAGTTTGCAACGGCCTGTACATTACTTGATAATAAATTACCATCTGTATCTACGGCAGTAGGAGCTCCTATACTAATAATAGGAGGTCTTCTGTAACTTCTTTTAATTCTGTTAAAGATATTTAATTTACCAATCTTAGTAGTTGTTATATTATTAGAACTATCCTTTGGTTCAGTAACAGAAATATCAGCAGTAGTATATCCACTGCCACCTGTTACTGTTACGGATTCAATAACTCCATCTGAATTAAGTACTGCTGTTCCACTTGCACCACTTCCATCACCTGTAATAGTAATAACAGGAGCCGACGCTGGAATATATCCAGAACCACCTTGTACTACAGTAACGGAACTAATCGCACCTCCAGATATAACTGGAGAAAGAACTGCTCTTCTATTTGCAAGAGCTTCTGGATTAGGAGTAAACATACTAATAAACATTTCTATGAGTAATGGTAAGTCCTCTGCTCCTATGACTCCTGGTTGTTGACCCGGCATAGATGAAAGCGTTACTCTATTATTAAAACCTGGACCTCTTAAATTACCATATACGTTAAGTGTTTGATTCACTAATAAACCAGTTTCTGGATTTTTTGTTTGTATTGTGATAGGTTTTACATTATCACCAAATGTATCTCTAGTAAGTTTTAATAAAATTAAAATCTCTCCAAAGAATATAAACCCTGCCGGATGGATTAACTTGTTAAATGTGTCTTTCCAATCATTGACATTTCTACCTGACTTAATTAAATATGAATATTTCTGGTAACGAAATGAGTCATGGATTCTAATATCTTTTTCAGATATAAAACCCTTAGTAGAAGTAAACTGGTTAATAGATGAGTCCCAATCACCTGCAGATGGAATAAGTGTATCGTCGTAAGGTCTTTCTACCTCTACTTCTTCGTTAAAGAATAATCTAAAGAAAGTTTCAATAGAATCATCACTACCTCTTACTTTGTAAAAGTCAACAATTCTCTTATAGAGTACTGACTTGTTTGCTTGTAAGTCTGCAGGTATTGATGCAGCAATTTCTTTTTGCATCATTTCTAAATAGTCTTGTGATAACTGGCCATCTTGATCCAAGTTCTTATCAATGTCCATTGCATCTTCTAGTGCATTTAAAATATAAGATGGACCAGGACCTACCCAATTTCTAATGAGTGTGGTTAGTCTTGCGTTCCATCCATTATAAGCACTTAAACCCGAAATAGTAATTGTCTTACCAATTGCTGATGTGGACTTAGCCAATGAACCTGGAAGGTCATTACCATTACTAATCGCAACGTTAGATGATACTAAACTAATAGTAACATCACTTTCTCCAGCTTTAGAAAGTACTAATGTGGAATTAGAACCATCGTCATCTGTAAAAAAACTATTACCATTTGCATCAGGGTCGGGATATCTAAAGACAGCCCTATTGATTAATATAATATCATTAAAAGTTTCTGTGGTCTGATAAGTAAATTCGTCCATATTCATGAACTCGTAGTACTTCTTTAAAAGGGTTTTAATACCACCTTCGCCGATATAGTTTTGTATCTCTCCTGGAATGAGCTCATTAATTCTTAAATCTTCTTTAGACTTTCTTTTAGTAGAACTGATGCTCTCTACATATCCAGGTGAAAAAGTATCTTCAGACATCTTATCTTAACCTTGAATTAACATTATAATTAATTGAACCACTTGAACCAGCAGTAGATATAGTATCTATTTGGGCATTGACTGATACTGCATTATTGTCTATGTCTAATAACTGATCCCTCTTCGGAGCAATGTCCAACGAGTTAGGAGTTAGCGTAAGTTTAATAGTAGTATTATCAGCAGGTAAATC
>Ga0181410_1000630_pt1 | contig 15543 bp, 18 predicted proteins | sample 33SPOviralmetaG_FD_130112 | JGI IMG/M metagenome (GOLD analysis project Ga0181410, IMG submission 130112) | Marine viral communities from the oligotrophic San Pedro Time Series (SPOT) site, San Pedro Channel, CA, USA - 33 SPOT_SRF_2012-06-20 | ecosystem: Environmental > Aquatic > Marine > Strait...
AATGGGTAATTTAGAGAAGATGGACACTCTATGTGAGATGTTGACCGATTGGAATATTTTATTAGAGAATGATGAAGGTCAATACTTTCCGACAATGTCACCCTGTGTGATATGGCCAGAAGCTGTGGCATACCAGACTTCATTTGAAGGTGACTTCAAACGTGTGATGTTTGATCAACGTGCTTTATATAATTTGCACTGTTCACCAGTCAAAGGATTTAAAGGTGACAAGCTAGCGAGATTACGTGGAGTGCTAGGTCTATACGAACATAAAAGAGTTGTATGGAACAAATGGCGCAAGTGGAATATTTTGGAAGATGAGCTTCTAAACTTTGGTCATTCACAACATGATGACGCCGTTGATTCGATGGTGCTTACGATGGGAGGATTACTAAGGAGAGGAGCGTTACAATTAGAATATAACGATTCAGGCCTTAAGTTGTAAAATGAATACTTCTAATAATTACAATACTCCTGCCGTAATGGGTTTGGGTTATGAACCTGGTGGTATACACAACCCTAAGAATAAAAGGCCTGGTTTCAGCGCTGGCGATAGAACTAATGGTTCTGAGCTCAATGATAACTTGCCTGAGAACCCAAGCCAACCTTCGCCACCTAATACTCAGCAACCTACAAGCCCTGACCCTCAAGAGTTTGCCGACCAGAAGAAAGAAGAAGTAAAGAAGACATATTCAACTTCACACGCAGATCGTATTAATAATGCATATCGAGATCACTACGGTAGGAATGCTCATGCTGATGAGATTGCTAACTGGACTGGTACTGGAATGGGTATCGAGGATATTCAGAAAGGTCTTAAGACAAGTTTTGCAAGAGATGGAGAGCACTTAGGAGAAGATCAACTAGCTAATTTACAGATAGCACAAGAACCCCAACAGCCTCAACAACCTACACTACCTTCACAACCTGATGTGGGTCCAATTAATGGTCAGCCTGTACAACCTGCCGAGCCTGAGCCATCTAACTTTGATAACCACGAAAAGAGATATGCGGCTAGCAATCAGTTTAGAGATAAATTGAACTCAGCTAAAAATTTAGGTCAAACGTCATCTCAACAGACCTCAGCTCAACAAACTCCAGCTTCACAAACTCCAGCCTCACAAACTTCAACTTCTTCAAGTCCTAACGCAGAATCAATCATAAATTCAAGTCGGGGTACAATTGACAATAATCAAGGTGTAAACATAGGCAGACAAAGAATTGATAACATGTTGAACAATTCTTCTAATTCATTCAACAATCAGTTGCAAAGAGAAGCTGATATGAGAGCGAGTAGTCCACTTACACAAGATAGTACGGACTTTTATCAGAAATTTTCATTACTGAATGAAGACGCGCAAAGAGGGAGAGGAGATTTTAGTTCAATTGTTAATCAAGCGATTCAAGGAGGTAGAGACAATAGAGCTATTGATACAGCAGCTTTAGATATGGACATAAGACGTAATTTACAAAATAATCAAGATAGAGCTGACTTGTCGAACTTTAGAATCTTTGGCGATATGGGTAGGAATTCACGGGAAAATCCTTATTCATGGACTCCATCACAACCAACTCCTAAAGTAGAAACACCGGACTTTAGAAGTATCTATCGCGATACTAAGAAAGATATCGACAGCATTTAAATTCAAACTAGATTAAACTAAAGATAGGTAGTAAAAATAGAAATGGCTTCTTCCGTACAGACAGAGTTTCAACAAATTCTTACAGCTGCAAAAGAACGACGTGGAGACTTGTCTGTAGATAGCATGATCGTGTCTTCGCATTTAGCACAAATGCGTATGTTCATGTTGAGAAGAGGTTTAGAATTTTATGCAGAGCAAGATAGTTTTGGTAAGCGTCGGGAATTCATAAAACAAGTGTGTGAACACAACATGCTTGATATGAAGCTTGACAGTATTGTTGATTACTTCTTATGTGATGGACAAGGGTTATTTTATTTTAGGCCAGCAGGCGATAACTACCAATTACTTTACTTCCCTAAAGACAGTTATCGAGCGTATAGAGATCAAAACAATGAACTTGAAAGCATTGTGCTCGTCTATAGCTTTGCCGTTAAACAGTCAAATACTTTAGATCCTTACTCACAAACGACCAGTCGTGGAGGCAAGAAGAAATATATCCGACTTAAAGTTTATAAAGATCGAATTGAACAAACAGTCTCAGATGAAAAGATTGAGTTTGATAATGAGAGGGGCTCTCTTCCTATGAACATGCCAGGGTCTACAGAGACTCTACGAAATTCACTTGGTTTTATTCCAGCAGTCGAAGTGTTTAATCACATGGACTGTACAGGTGAAGCAACAGGTAACGGTGAGTTCGATTGGCTAGCTCATCAAATTCTGTATCACGACGAGCTTACTCGCAATATACGCAAAAATTTAAAATTCTTTGGTAATCCAACACTTGTATCTAGCCGTCCTAAGCATGACTTAATTGAAGCTGGTGATGAATCAGGCTTTAAGCCAACGATTAGTTCACAGGCTGGTTTTGCTCCGATGACAGGTGGCTCAATTCAGAGTACCCGTGTCAGTCAGCCGTTTGGCGGAAGATCAACAGACGGTCAAATTAAAGTCCCCCGTGTCATTGCAAATCTAGAGCCAACTGATCGTGTTCAGTACATGACACCAGATAGTGTCTCAGGTGATCAGAATCTATATGTCAAGAATTATCGTTCAGAGATCCGCCTAGCGTTAGGTGGTGTAGATGATCTTGACATTGGAACTGCAGGCACTGCTTACGAAATTAAAACTCTTTACGGACGTGTAGCAGCAACAGCAGAGAAAAAGGCGAAAGGACTATTCACATACGGACTAAGTAGACTTTTCTCGATGATGATTAGCCATGAAGAAAAAATGTTTCAAGACTCCTTTGCGGCAGCTATCGGATTAAAGAAACCTGAGATTCCACTACCTGAAGAATTTGGTGATGATGCCAAATCGTATCAAGCAGCAACTGAGAAATATCAAAAAGATATTCAAAAATTTGTTGTCAAAAGAGAAGAAAATATCCGTGTTACACTTGAATCAGGCAATATGCCTGCAGGTGTAGTTGGACTAGTTCCTGACGGTAGCACCAAAGTTAGCTGGCGTTGGATGGGAGAAGTATTTGAAGAAGGTACAGATGACATTCTCAATAACAGTATTGTTGTCCGTAATCTTCAAGAATTAGGTGTTGATTCTATAGAAGCACTTAAGTATCTATTCCCAAATAAAACGGATGAAGAGAGAGCAGCAATGCTTTCAGGCTATCCGTTCAGGATGGTTCAACAGACACAACAGTCTTTAAATTCATTTATTGGATTACTCGGTAGTCTTTATCAACTACCTCACCCACAGATCCCTGATATGCCACTGGCATCCGATCCCAATTTAGACATTACAGGGTTCCTATATAGATCACTCGAATTTTTACGTAAGGAGTTAAGTTACAGTGGAAGCTACAAACCAAACGATTCAGGCACCAGTCCAGACAAGCTCTCCGACGCCGATGAGCGCCGATCCAGGATTGGCAGCACCATCCGTGACGAGCCAACCCCAAATCTCGCAGGCCTATCAGGCCCAGGTGGCAGCACCTCAAATTCCGGCCTACCAGGCACCGGCCCAGGCCCAGCAGGTTTCAGCTCCTCAGGGCAATCCATGGCAGGAGGCGTTCCAGGCTCTCAGCGCCAGCTTGAATACAAGCAGCCCCTCCCAAACCCAGGTTCCATACTCGGCATACCAGACTCCGACGTATCAGGCGTCTCCGCAGGCAAGTTGGGCTTCAACTCCCCAAGCAATGTCGGCTCCTTCGCCTCAGCCGACTTACAGTCCCCAAGCTTCAACCCAGGGCTATTCAACCGCCCAGGCTCCAATGCAAATGCAGCCTCAAACGCAAGGGGCAGTAAGCGACGCATATCTAAGTCAGATCAGCGACGCAAGTCTTGAAGTCCTTGAGCATTTTGGTGCTGAAGCTCCTGTGCTTCTTAACCAGTATGCCTGTGCAGTTGAAGATGCACTAATTGAGCAAGTACAAGCTGTTCAATCTCAATCACTGATGCTTTCAGCAGCTGGTGAAGAGCGTGCAGCAATGAATCTCATGCTCACGGATCCAGACGTGCTGGCTGACTACGTCAATGACTTCTACGGTCCTGAAGGTCCTTACCCCACTCCTACAGCACAAGAGGAGTATCAGATGCAGCAGTATGCCGCACGTGAACAGTTTGAGAACGAAATCCGCGCACAAGAGCAGAACAACGTTCCACAGAACTTCCAGCGTCCAGAAATGGAAATGCCTACGCCAGGTCGACAGGTAAATGTTGCTAATGACTTCTGGGGTGGCTTTGGTCAAATGATGGATAACAATCCAGAAAATGCTTGGAAGTATCTGGCACAGGCACCACAAGGTGCACTGCAGGCCAAGATGCTTGTACAAGAGAGCTGATAACTGTTAGGGGATGGTTATTAAAAAGAACAGGGCTTACGTTAAATAAGTCCAATTCTTATTAAATCCAATCCCCTTACAATAGATATATAGAACGGTATCACGTAATGGCTATCAACAGAACTCCATATTCAGTTGCACAAGAAGCTCTAGGCATGTCATCTATGCAGAGAGGATTAGGTGGAATGACCAGCCCTGTTCGTCCAGGACCAAATGCATACGACGGGCTGTCAAATCCTGCTGTACAAAATTATCAAGAATATCAGAATCAGCGTCTTGCTCAACAAGATATGCGGCAAAATATTGGAACTGCAGCACCTCAAGCTGCAGCTGATGCAATGGGTAAAGTACGCAGTCAAACTGCAATGCAGTCTGATGCCAACTCTAGAGCACAATCGTTTGCTTCACAGCGTTTGTCGGAAGCACTCTACGCAAATGATTCTGGTACAGAATTGATGCGATTGAATTCAGTAATGCAATCCCCTGAGAGAGCAAACTTTCTGCACGGTGCAGCAGTTGCAAAAGCAATGTCTGCTGGAATGAACCCTGATCTCGCCGGAGAAGTATTTACTAAAAATCTGTACAACGTATAAATTTACTACAATCGTAATAGTCTGATTAGTAAATACCGTGCGTAAAGCTGGCGAAGAGGTTACACCTGAACTATATCAGAATATCTGGAAACATCTTAAGTCTGACGGTGTTCCAGATCAGGCTGCAAATCAAATGGCAGCTGAGATGATCACTCATGATGACTTTGAGGGATCGGTGGCAGAGTATCAAAAATACGAAGATATTTATAAGACCAAAGGGTTCAACGAACATGCTGCACAAGCAATGGCAGTAGAAGCATTAGAAGGCAGAGAAGAGGCTCCCAATGAATCACTTAGATTTGCAAGATTACGCGGTTAAGTATTGACATAGCTAGAATTGATAGCTATGATAATTACATAGAGAGAAACTATATGTCATCACCAAGGCTTTCAGGAGATTCAGTGCGTTCATATCTCCGTGATATTGGAAGGATTCCTTTACTTGAACACGAAGAGGAAATCTTACTAGGTCGCAAAGTCCAACGTCTAATGGAATTAGAAGACCAACGCAAGGAACTAAATCTTGATGATCAAGGATTAGCTGATACTCATGATGTGCCATTGAAACAAATCAAAAGAGAACTACGTGATGGTAAAAAAGCAAAAGAAACAATGGTTACAGCCAACCTCAGACTCGTGGTTTCTGTTGCCAAAAAGTACACGAAGAGAAATATGGAACTCTTGGACATCATCCAAGAAGGAACGATTGGTCTCGTCCGTGGCGTTGAAAAGTTTGACCCTGGTCGTGGCTACAAATTTAGCACTTATGCTTATTGGTGGATTCGCCAAGGCATTACAAGAGCAATCGCTGAAAAGTCCCGTGCCATCAGACTACCAATCCATGTTACAGAAAACTTAAATAAGCTTAAAAAAGCTCAGCGTGAGTTATCACAGATGAATGGGTATATGCCAACAGTTTTTCAGTTGTCAGATCACCTTGAACTTACAGTAGATGACATCAAAGATTTAATGTGTAAAGCACGACAACCTACATCACTAGAAACAAAGATTGGGAAGAATAGAGATACCGCCCTTATCGATTTACTAGAAGACGAAACACAGTTACCAGATGTCTTACTAGAACGTGCTTGTATTAAGGAAGACATAAGAAGTCTTATCAAAGAGCTGCCAGAAATGCAGGCAATTGTAATTTCAATGAGATATGGAATTGGCGATGAAGTACTAGAAGCCTTGTCAATGACTGCTATTGGTCAAATATTGAACATGAGTCGAGATAGAGTACGAACACTAGAGCATAAGGCAATAAGAGCACTTAATGCACGTAGTGAAAAAGTAAGCGAGTATCTTTAATACAATAAAGAAAAGGGCTAATGAATGATGGAAGTCACTACTGAACTACAAAATAGTTTACAAACGTATGGTGGTAGTGACAGCACTAATCCAAACAGTACTTCATCAAGCAAATCACTTGTTTATTCTCAAGGATCCTCTTGGCAGAAACCAATTGTAGATAAAGTAACAGTAGCTCCTTATACCTTCAACTATTCAGGAGAAGTGGGATTGTTTGGTTGCGAAAACATTTTTGTTCGTCTAGATTGCAATATCCTTGATGCAGGTGGTGGCGTTTTAATCATTAATGACTTTATTGCAGGGGATATAGAAACCACTGCAGCCAATACAGAAAATACTTTTAATTCTGCAATTTTTAATGCGACCGTAGAGGTACAACCAGTAAATGAATTTGAGCCAGCCGATGTAGAGTCTGATTTTATTAATAATCTTAAATCAGTTATAAAGATTGAACTTATCAATGAGCAAATAGGTAACAAATACGAGAACGCTTGGGTTGATATTCGTTTGTATGATAGATACCGAACTGAAATAGCACAAGGAACTGCTAATCATGTATTACCTCTTAGAGAGTCGTATGACAGCAATGCGCTTGGACAATCACTTTACTCAGAAGACTTAAATACATACACAAACTCAGCAAAAACATCTTCGTTATATATCTATGCAAGTGATAGCATTTATATAGGTGTTCATGCAAGAAACACAAAACGCTTGCCTTACAAATTTACAGTTAGAGTTTCAAACCTCACCGAGCCAGATGTTCTAAACGATGAGGAAAGAAAATTGCTTGCAAGTTATATATAAAGCTTATGCAGAGATTTGAGCTGATGCTACTGAATTGCTTACCAGTGTATCACCGCCTGCATCAGTAACAGTACTTACACCACGTAAATACTTAGTAGCATTGCCTGCAACTAAAGTGAAAGTATGAGTTGATGATGAACTAGAAGTTCCAACTGAAGTCCAACCAGATGTGCCATTAGTACTGATTTCAAAAGCGTTGGAAACTGTAAGTGGTGCATTACCACCAGCAAATACAGCCTGTGTCAGTGTAATCTCTTGACCAACAGTAAATGTACCAGCAAGTGTAGGTACAGAAGATGCTGTCAAGGCTGAAGGGTATGCAGAAACAGTACGCTCAAGAATGGAGCCTTTAGAAATCGATGGGAACTGATATTCTTTAAAAAGTCCTGTGCCATTGATTTCGACCACAGCAACTCGATCTACTCCTCTGTAATAGGGAAAAGTAAAACCACCAGATCCATCATGCTTGATGTGAAGTTCAGTATCTTCAGTCAGTGGTACTACAACACGTGCATCAACACCATTATCAAATACAACCTTAAAGATTGCACAGTCTGAATACTGAACAGTTTGTTTCTTATTCCACCACTCTGGGAATTTGTGTGTATTACCGCCTCCCTTAGGGTTTAATAGAATCATGCCAGTGCCAACTTTTTTAGTTACGTCACGTGCACCCTTAAGAATTAAACTATCGGCCATGATAAATATTAAATACCTATTTATATTTTAGCTATCTTTTCATGTGCGCGTTCTTTTCTAATGACCCATTTCAAATTATCTGCTTTGCAATTGAGTTTATTGCCATCAATGAAGTAAATCTCTGATGAATCAGATTTTCTACCAGTAGGTGTTGGGGGATTACCTAAGAATGCAAGAGCTACAAGAGTGTGCACAGCAACCGTCTTGTGCTTACCTCGACTTAAGCGTTGAGTAAGGTTTACTCTAAGATGACCGCGAGAAGAAACTTTAGATTTTAGAATACGTTCTACTTTCCCTTTGGATGACTTAACTTGACCATTACGACTGACATGATATTCAATACAAGCTTCAAATCCTGCGATTGTATGTATAGGTATCCAGTCTTGAGTATTGACGAAGTTGTACATATAATCCTGGGGCACTTAGTTAAGTCTATCAATTAAATCAACTAAGATCTTAATATGTGACTAAGTCGAAGTCACCGATACCTTTAAGCTTACGGAGTTAGCGATCTATGTGGATCGATAATGATTTTCCAAAGCTTCTTGGTGCAGAGCTTTACCGTCCTCATCCTGCATACATCATTGAGATGGCAGTTGAGCCGGTTGTTGTCCACGATTTCAGCAAGCAGCCCGGTCAGACCGTGCAGCTCGATCGCTATCGTTTCTGGGGCAAGCCTGGCACTAAGGAGTCCCGTGAGAGGACTGCTGACCAAACTCTTGGATCAGCCTCCGCTCGCAACATCGTCAAGGACAAAGTCCTTGTCACCCTGCGTGAATACACCGGCCCTGCCGATTCTCGCGACACTGCACAGCCTTCTACTTTCAAGGTTGCGCGTGAAACCCTCATCACCGCTCAGCGTTTGCTGCTTGATACTGGCAACCTGAACGTTTTTCATCAATCCATTGGTTCACTAACCCTTTTGGATGACTATCGCCGCTGGCGCGATCGGGTGTTCGCAAACGAACTCCTGAAAGCTGAAGCCGAAGGTCAATCTTCTAAGGATCAAGGTGGCTACTACTTGCCTGGCGGTAAAGCCAAAGGCGGTTCCGGCGGAACTCTTGGTGTTACCTATGCAGCTGGTGAGTCTGCCAAGTTCGATGTAAAGACTGATTTGCTCGAAGTTGTTAAGGACATGCGTAAGCGCAACGTCCCCACATTTACCGATGGTTACTACCGTTGCATTGTGGATCCCACCGCAATGATGCATTTGCGTCAGAACAGCGACTTCCGTGAAATCGCTCGTTATCCCGGCCAGGGCATGATCGATCCGATGCAGCCCAATGGTGCACCTAACGCCAATTTCTTCCAAGGCATGGGACCTGCTTACGGCCAAGCTGGCTTTGTAGCTGGTCAACCTGTAATGCCAACCGGCTTCCTTTTTGAAGGTGTCCGTTGGTTCGAGTCCACCAACCTGCCCGAGACTTCCTACAACTTGGTTGTCACCGATGAAAGTGGTTCTGCTGCCGACTACACAGCTGCACAGATGGTCTTCTTCGGTCCACAGGCTGTTGGTGTTGGCATCGGTGGAAACAACGCCCAAATCTTGTTGAATAACAACGACGACTTCTCTCGTTTTATCATCATGATCTGGTCACTGTTTGCCGGGTTTGAGGTTCTTAATAAGGACTTCATCACGGTTGGTTACTCTTTCGTATATTGATAGGAGCTAACTAACTATGTCTGTGATTTTTCCTGGTAATTATGTACAAGACCTGAACGCTTATCGCGATCAAGGCGTCCTTGCTGTTCCTGGCGTTGAGTTCTATCAACTCCGTGGTGCTGCAGTACTGAGCGCTGATGTATCCGGTTCTGGCGATCTGGCTCTTCAAATCCTGTCACCCGATAAGCGTGGTGACGACAAGCCCCGGCTTGACAAGACTTTCAAAATCCCTGCTGGAGCGAAGGTCTATCGCACTGCCATTACGGCTGTGAACGTTAAGTCAACTGGTACTAACGCATTGGCCGTTAACGGTTTGGTTGCAAACACTGCACTTGAAGCATCTCTTGCTGCTTCTGGTGGTGTGTATCCAACTGCTGGTGCCACAAATGCATATGCTCCTCAAACAGTTTCAGCAGAAACTGCAGAAAGGACCATTACTGCAAGTCATGCAGGAGCAGTAACAATCGTTGATCCCAGCGAAACTGCTGCTGTAATCGTTGAAGTTTGCTACTACCTTGATGGTGCAGCACCTGTAACCGATGACATTGCTCTGCCTTACAAGGTTGAAGCTGGCCAAGGTACCTGATCTAAAACGATCATTAATACAAGCGCTCATAATTGGGCGCTTTTTTTGTGACTATAATGAGAAGAGACTGACTCAATAAATAATGTCCAACTTATTTCAAGACAACAAAACTGGAAAGCTCGTTGAGTTTATCAATAAGCACGACAAGGATTACGCAATGGTGCGTGATGCAGGAGGTGCGATTACATACATGAGCTTGGAACAGTTAGTTCCTTATGATCGAGAGAAAGGACGACTTGCAAAAGTTACAGCACCACAAATTGCTCCTGAGCCAGAAGAAAAAGCACCAGAAGCAGTTGTACCTATTGAAGATCGTAGGTTGAATCTAAATGCTGCAACAGCAGAACAAATACAAAAACGTTTGCCAGGCGTTGGCTATTCAACTGCAAAGAAAATTGTAGAACTTCGGATGTCACTTTCTGGAGAGCGATTCGCAAATTTGAAGCAACTAGAAAATATTCCACGAGTAAACTGGGAGCAACTAATTGAAGAGGACTTAATCTTTATTAGTTAAACTATAAATAGTATTAGTGAGATAACAATGGCTAGCAGCATTGAGGATATCCTTCTAGCAAAGGCGCTGGCCGATGCTGAGTCAAGGCCGGACCCTGCTGTCGCTATGAGTGGCGGCGCAGCTGTTGGTAGTGTCCTAGGTGTATTAGGAGGTCAAGTACCTCACAGTATTGGAAATGCACTCGGTGCAAAGCCAAGTATGCGTCCTGGGTTTCGAATGGCAGGCGGACTTGTAGGAGCAATTCTTGGCGGCGGTCTTGGTATGGGTGCACGCCAAATGATGATTCAAGAATCACCAGCAGCAAACATACTTGCAAAGATGCAAGCACAAGGCACACTTAATCCAATGGACCGTAATCAACTGCAGTCTGTACTTAAAGATATTTACAACAATCAAGGTATTGCGTAATGCAGTTAGACGAGTATCTAAAGTCTAAAGTTCGTTATCATCTTGGCTTTAATGCCGGTGCACAAATCCCTGCTGGCGATCGTGCACGTGTTGAAGAAGCAATGGCACTTGTACCAGATGAGCTTTGGTATAACGAAATTGTATATCATGTAAAACGCTGCGACATTGCATGGAAGGCAAGTGCTGCTATACCCGATGATTACTTCGATACAAATGGAACTGGAATTTTAAATCCTTCACGACAGGAAGTTATTTCAGGTGATGTGCAGAGAACGATTAGTACATCGGACCCATTAAAAGGTGATGAAATATTTCGTGAAATCTACCTAAGAGAATGTGATCGTCTTGCTGAAACACTATATGTACCTAATTACAGACGACAAGAAGTCAGAAGATATGCATTTGAAAGGTCTGGTAGTGAATTCATAATGGCTGTACCAGGACCAGCTGATACAGCAGTAGGCACACGAATCATGCTAAGCAACATTTGGAGATAAGGTTAGAATAGTCGTAAGCATTTCAGTCAAATAATTATGTACAACGGGGGAACTCAGAAACTTACCTTCAAGGATCGTGAAGGTGATCCACGTGAATACGCAGCAATGCGTGAATCAGCAGTAAGGCAGGCTGAGAATAATCCTTCAATCTTTGGTATTCCAGGAGTTCAGCAACCTAGTTTGGATTCTCCAGGTAATATTCCAGCTCCTGGGGTAACACCAACATCTGGCTCAGCAGCTGATTTTCAATCAGGTACAACAGATGTTGACCAAGATCCTTCTGGAGTCCAGGCGGACAAACGCTTAGAAGAACGCTTGGAGCTTTATGCACGAGCAGGTAGCAAAGGCGGATCAAATGCTTACACCGCACCATCACGTGAAAGGATGACCTGATATGGCTAATTCATCAAAAAGAGACTCGATCGCACAACTAGATCCAGCAAGGTTTCAGATTGCGAAACAAATGTCTGTTGTTCCTGGTGGACCCATGAATAACGACCCGAACAATGTCACAAGTGTTGGCGTAATGTCAGGAAGCTTCAGCGGTGTTAACCAATTTCCATATGGAGATAGTGGTTTAGTAAGTTCGACAAAGATGGGTGGTGTCTACCCAGTGCCTGTATCTGGACTACCCCAAAATCAAGTACAAGGGCTTCGTATGAATGCCACGGGATACGGAACCCAAGCTCAGCCCCCTATGCAAATGGCTGATCAGTTTGAGTCCGCAAGGCAGGGTGTAGATGCAAAAAATCGTGGTTTGAACCCCAGCTTGATGGGTCCGTTGGGGATGCCAACAGCTGTAGCTCCAGGTGGCTCAGTCCCATCACCACAACAAACAGCAAGAACATTACCTCTAGGAAACATGGCACCTCAAGGACAGCCTCAACGCAGAGGAAAAGGAACTAATCTTAAAACAGGACAAAGGGCATAAATCATGGCATCAACAGCAACAAATAAGCAGCCATTGCTAATTGACCACGTTCTCCATTATGTGGTGAATATGGACAATGCACGTAATGGTCAGCGGGATATTGTCGGTACTAATAGTGCAGTACTACTGGTTAATAGCATTACGCTAGATGGAGCCATTATCGAAGATATTTATGCAATATCACGAGGTCCAAAAACTGGAAGCACACCATACACTATTCATCTCTATCTTTCAGATCAAAATGATTTTCTAAGAGCATCAAACGGTGTTCATATTGGCAGCTTTACCGCATCAACAACTGCAGGGACTAGAACAGCATTTGCAGATATGCCAAATATTCTTGCACCGCAAGCGCATGTAGGGAGTGCAGCACAACTAAAAGCTCTGTATATTCCTAAAGGTTATGCACTCTGGGCCGCAATTGAAGCAGGATCAACAGATTCTATAAATAATGGACCAAATCTTGGTTGCCAAGGCGGCTGGTACTAATGCCAAGAAAGCAAAACGGTTGGAATAATTCCAAATCTTTTGCCTTTAAAAGTCCAACTCATAAGATAACAAAGAGTAAAAAGATAGGAGCTGCAGGTTATTACCCAAGTAATCGCAGCTTTGGGTCTATTGTAAGTAGAAGTGTCGTTGAAAAGTACGACATGGAAAGTAATTGGGCACGTTGGAGAAAAGGGCAAGAGTATTTCTTTCAGACTGCGTATTTAGACTACAAGAGTATTGACAGTATTCTGTATCAAGGTACATCAAACGAAGTTCCTGTAACTTTCAGTGGATATAAGTTTCCAACAAGCAATTCTGATAGCAGAAGTCATTATACGTTAAAACGTAAAGTCACAGCCGAGAATAGCATTTCAATTGGAACAGTGCAAGAGATATATTCGGATAGATATCAAAACAATGATTTATATGCACGAAATGAAATATGGATACGAGTCACAAAGCCAGCGTTAAGTGCTGATAACCTATTTATTAAACGAACAATTAGTGAAAGGATAACTGATGGTTCCGCATCAGCCAATGTTCTAAATGTGCTTACTCCTAATAAAAAACCTGCGGTATATAAAGGTAAGTCCCCAGCAAAAGGAACAGAAATTGCAATCACTGTCCCATTATCAGATGTAACTTCAACTACATTTATAGGCAACAACAATGGAAATCTTCAAGCACTCGTCGGTCAAATAGGATACGTACCGGATTTTTATAACATAAGAGCTATTGCAAATACGGATATATTTACAGATGATACTGAAACATTTAAAGTTGATTTGACAGATAGTGGGTCGGCATTTGTATTTAAAATACTAAATACATCTTCAAGTGACCTACCTCCGTCATTGACAAACATTAATGAATTCACGGAAATCCTAAACACATCTAATACAAACAGTGAGCTGAAAGGTGGATTTGAATTTAAAAAAGATAAGTATCAGCGCTATTTTGGACGAAATTATTTGACGGCAGATCTAGTAAAAAGCGAAGTATCTAATCTTGCTTTTTCAGTTTTACCTTTTGAAATTAAATCAATTGACTTTGATGTATCTGCAAATACAATTGAACTGACTTCAGTTCCTGTACAAACAACGCTTACTCTATACTCTCCTTCAGAAAATGAAAACTGGGTAATACTAGCTGATAATAGTTTTACAATTCAATCAGTTGATAATGATTCAGAGGGTAATTACAAACACAAACCTGAGGCACCCGGAGATCCGTTATGGCAACGCATAAATATAACTGTTGATCCATGGATAGATCAAACATTTACAACAGCATCAACACTTGAGTTTGGCGAAACATACGCATGTAGTTGTCCAGATTTTATGCACGCGGTCATACGAAGTCCTGAGCAGTACGATGAGCAAGGAAAAAAATTAAATAGGCAAAGACGAGCACCAGTACCAACAGCTCAAGGCTCATCTACATATGACAACCTGGCGATTAACACTGCCGCTAGTATTGCTCAAAGCTGGGAAACAGAGCAGTATAAAGGAAGCTTCCGTATTTGTAAGCATGTGATTGCAGCAATGTTTGCTGATAAAACAAGAGTTGAGGAGCCTAATGGATATCCATCACTCGAATCACGGCAAAGCTTTGAAGCCAAGTTAGCGAAAGACATTAGTGAAACAAATGATGAGTTTATTAATCAACTTAAGCGATCAGAGATAACAACTCTTGAAATTGTATATGTTCTTGCACAAGGACTCAATCTAGATGAAGTAGAGACAGCATACGTTTTGCTTACAAGTAAATTCTAAAAGTTACAATTGAAATAGGGTAAAGGGAAGTTACGTGTCTATTAATCCATCCACAGGAACATATTGGGCTCCAGGCACTAAGGCGGCCAACAGCTACCCAGGTATTCTTGCAGCAATAAACGATCTTCGTGTAAGCAGTCAAGGCACAGCAAAGGATTATCCAGATAACTTTGGTGGCATCATCCAAGCTATTAAGGATTTAGATACTTCATGGGGTAACGCTTCAGTAGGGGAAACTCCACCAGGTTGGACAATTAATACCGACGCAGGTGGAAACATCGTCGATGGACAATACAGTTATACACCAAATGAAGGTCAACTATGGTTTGATACAAGACAAGGCCGATTGTTTGTTTATGTCGATGATGACTATTATCAAACAAACGGAGCTGATGGTATTACGCATGTTGGATCTAGCGCTCCTCAGTATGAAGTGCTTGGAGCACAGTGGTATAACAACATTACGAACTTGTTATATGTTCATGACGGTTCATCGTGGAATGTAGTTAATTCAGGAGGAACGCTCTCGTCGAATGAACTAACAATCACCAGCGCGACGCTTACATACTTAAATACACTCAGCCATCAATATGTAACTGCATATGCACCATCAGGAACAGCAACTCAAGCTAGCTATAACAGCTGGACTGCTCAAGGCCTCAACGAGCTAGAGATAGCTCTCAAAGCACTGGATGACACTCCACTCGTTACGAGCAATGGGACAGCTCCTAGTTCACCGACTAACGGAGACTTGTGGTTTAAAACTCCTATTAATCATTTGTACGTAAGGAATGGTTCAGAATGGGTTAATACAACAACTTCTATTACTA
>Ga0181410_1000631_pt1 | contig 15538 bp, 19 predicted proteins | sample 33SPOviralmetaG_FD_130112 | JGI IMG/M metagenome (GOLD analysis project Ga0181410, IMG submission 130112) | Marine viral communities from the oligotrophic San Pedro Time Series (SPOT) site, San Pedro Channel, CA, USA - 33 SPOT_SRF_2012-06-20 | ecosystem: Environmental > Aquatic > Marine > Strait...
ATTAAATTGAATGATATTATTTTTATTTTTTATTAATAAAAATGATATGTGTTGGAACTATACGATATACTACCGAAACATACAAAGAAATATTAGATTGGAAAAAAAGAAAAAATTGGAATGGATGTATTTATGGTATAAATAAAGAATTATCTACTAAAAAAATGTATAATAATGGTTCATTTCCTATTAATTCTTATATTTATGTTATTGAAATGGATAATGATAATAATAAAATATTTGGAATCGGAAGAATCTTATTTAAATATGAAAATGTAAAAAGAACATTTATTCATTCTGATGAAAATTTAAATAGATTTCATTTTAAAAGTCGTTATCATAAAACAAGACAAGAACTAGTAAAAATAAATTTAACTGTAGTAAATTATATTGAAGAATTATTGTTTAAAGGTTCCAGACATTTTAAAAGAGGACAAGGTATCACTAGATTATATAATGATAGAATTATGGCGTTGAATATCCCAGAGAAAAAAAGAAAGATTTATAAATGTTCTATTTGTGGTCTTCCTAAAAAAGGACACATTTGTCCAAATAAAAGAGTTAAACCTCTAGATAAAAAAATTAATAATTGTAAGTATTGTGGAAAGACGTTAAAAACTAATGGAGGGTTGGGACATATTTGTATAAAATATCAGCAATACAAAATGGTTTTAGATTATGTTATGTTATTTTTCGAAAATTTATTTTAGTTTATCTAAGATGACCTTCGCATTCTGTTAAATATACAGAAGGGTTGAATTTTGGAAACATTGTATTAGTATATTCACTAGAGTTATATCCCCAAGGTTTATTTTTATATGGCATCTTATATATATTTTTTCTATTAAATATGTATTTTTCTTTATTTTCTTCAATTAATGAATCTAACGCTTTTAGGTCAGATGTTTTAAATTTTACATTTACGGGAGTATTAACTAAATTTGGTATAATTTCAACTGTAAGTTTATATGCAACACTAATCTTAGCTAATTCTTTATTACAATAATGAGATAATGATTGTAATTTATTTAAATGTTTAACTGTAGTATCTATTATTTCATTAAAATTATCTATAAATTTTTGTTCTTCTCCTTCCTTCACTTTATATTGACGATATCCTCTATTATTTTGATTATTAACTCTTATAATTTCAATAGATATTCGTCCTTCTCGTTCTATTCTGGTTATATCATTTAAACATTCAACTATAACTACATTAAATAATTCATATACGTGTAATACTTCTCTTTGAAAATTCTTCTTTTTCTTTTTCTTTGCCAATAGCATTTTAAGATTGTCTTCTGTTATTTCTTTCATAATATATCTCATCCTATCTGTTCTATTATCATCATTTTCTGTAAGAGCTCTTCTATTTACATTAATTATTAATTCGTTAATATGAGCAGATATACGATATAATTCAGTTAATCTAGCCTTAAAGAATCTATATCCATCTCTACTTATTGTAGCATATACTGAATTTTTAATAATAGGCATCGATGCCCTCATTGAACATAATACAAATCTCCTTTCTATCCAGTCTGACATGCTATGAACATTTGGAAGTCCTCCACACATTATAGCTCCCGGAGTATTAACGTGTCCAGCCTCTCCACCACCATTATTCATCCATTCAAAGTAATGGGGATTATGTATAGTTCCATTTATCACCCTACCTGTTTTCCAACTAAAGGCAACATTGCATCCTACGCACCACATCTGATCGCACCCTGAAATTTTATGTATGTTAGTTCCACATCTAGGACAAGATTTAGTATCCTTTTTAATAAATTCTATTGAGGCTAATTTGTCTGGGTCACAGACATGATTTTCATCTTTGGTTTCTCCTAGCTTATCTTCACAATGAGGACAAACCCAATTTCCACAAGCACCGCATTTCCAAGATTTTGAAAGAAATCCATTACATCCATCATATGGACATTTCTTAATAAACTTACGTGCTTCTTCAGGAACTTCAGTTTTACCAAGCAAGAAATTATCATTAATTCGAATTTTTCTTGAATTACTATATATTTTATCTCTTGTAGAATAAACTATACTCATTAATTCTTCAATTTTATTTTCCAATTCCCTGTTTTCTTTTTTAATTTCAATACTTTTTTTATATTTTTCAACATAAATCATAGTAGATGGTATTCTAGATTTCTCTAAATCAAATAATATACCTTTTTGATGAGTTTTATATTTCTTATGCATAAATGTTTTAGTAAAATTTGTATAACAAAACATATTAGACCATATAGATTTACATCCCATACAATGAGGGTCATCTTGAGTTGATAACAAATATGTTTCGCAACACTTATTACAATATTCTTCATTACAGCTACCGCATTTTATTGGTTTCCTAGTGCTTTTATTAAATGTTTCACAACATATAGGACAATTGTGTGTTTTTGAGGACATTTATATTAATTTGTATAATAATATTATCAATTATTTAATAGTTTCAATTTAAAAATAATATAAATGACTATTTATATATGGGAGATAGCGTTGATTTTGATGTTAAAAATTATAGCACCCAAGATTTACTACACATATTAAACTTACAAGATGAAATTCCATTAAGTAAAGCAAAAATTATAGATAGAGTTCAAATATTTATAGATAAATTTAAATCTAATCCAGAATATGAAAGATTTTTCTTAGATGTAAGAACCGAACTTTTAAAAGAAAAAGATGAATTTAATACACAGAATACATATACTATTGAAGAAAGTAATGAGAAAATTACAGATTTTACATCAGAAAATAATGTTATATCTGATGAAGTTCATAATACTATTACTCAGCCTCCTGAAAAAAGTGTATTAACTTCAAATACTCCTTTTCAACAAGGAATGAGAAATCCAACAAAAAGAAATTTAACTACTAGAACTATTAATTTTAATAGTAGTTTTAGAACTATATTAAATACTAATGCTGTTAAATGCGAAGAATTAAGTATATTATCTATTGTTTATGATTCAAATAATATCACTATAAATCATTCTACTACACAAAATTGGTTAAAAGTTGGAGATTCAATTACATTAGAAAATACAATAAATGGAACTTATGATGGAACTTATCAAATATTAAGTATCGCAGAAAATAAATTATCATTAACTGTAGAAAGTTCTTTGACTGTTGGACAAAATACACAACAAGGAATAATACAATCATTCACGCAAAATAATAACAATCAATTGGATAAATCAAGTGATTATACTGTCACATTATCCGAACCTATTAATAATGTATTAGACATATCATTAAAAGAAATAGAAATACCTATAAGTTGGTATGTGTTTAGTAAAGATTATGGAACTAGTTCATTTCACATAAATGACACGGAGTATTTAATAGAAGATGGTAATTATAATTCAGATAAATTAATACAAAGTATTAATACTTCTATTAGTGGAAGTAATTGTTTATTAGCATACAATCCTGTTAATAAAAAAATTACAATTACTAATAATTCAGGTTCATCTGTATCAATATATTGGTATAAAAAGGATAGCATGTCTGGTTGTGAAAATGGCGGCGGACAAAAAGTAGATTACAATTTTGGATGGTTATTAGGATTTAGACAGACAACATATGTTGTAAATAACGGTGAAAGTATTATGGGAGAAGCCGTTTTAAATACAAATGGTAGTAGATATTTATTATTATCAGTAGATGACTTTGTTAATAATAAACCTAATCAAAGTATTATTTCTATATCAAATAATCAAAATGTTTGGAATATGCCTAATTATTATAATAAACATTCTATGGAAAAAGATTGTGAGCCACAAATACAAGAAAAAGGATGCACTAATATAGTAAATAATCAAGATAGTATTGAAAATTTAACAAAAGCACAAAAATATACTATAGACCAAATAAAATTAGCTATGTCTGGAGTTAATGTTGATAGATATGATAGTCCTAATTCAAGCGATATATTATCTAGAATACAGATTCCATATAATACTAATTATAATGAAGATTTAAAATATTTTACATATAAAAATGAAAATCCAGAAGATAAAAGAATATATTTTGGACCAGTATCATTAAGAACATTTAGAATCAGATTATTAAATGAAAAAGGTTATATCATTAATTTAAATAATATAGATTGGTCGTTTTCTGCACAAATTACACAAATATATCAATATAATTAACTTATAATACAATTATCACATTTAGTTTCTTCTTTAATATCATCTGGGTCTGTCATTATAGATATATCTATATCTTCATAAAGGTCTTCCATTTTACTAATACCCTTTATTTTTTTTTTATTTTTATGAGTTTTAGTATGTATTCTGTTTGTTAAATCGTATAATCCTTCATTTATATTTAAATTAGTTTTAGCACTTGTTTCATATACCAAAAAATTATATTCATCACAATATTCTCTTATTTCAGACATTTCTTCTAATTTTTTTTGAACATCTATATGATCTACTTTGTTAATAAATATTAGATATTCTACGTTTTCTAAATTATTTGAGTTTTCATTATTTTGTTTCAACCAATATTTTAATTGATTTATTAAACGACACTCTGATAAACCATCTAATACTATTATACATCCGATTATATCTTGAAAATATCTTTTAATGATACTATTATATATTTCTTGACCAGCTGTATCCCAAATTTGTAGTTTTATATTATTATCTTTAATAGTTAATATAGTGCTCATAAAATCTATACCTATTGTTGATTTAGTTTCTTTTTCAAATCCATGATTTCTTAGTATTCTAGAAATACTAGTTTTCCCACCAAAAGCATCTCCTATTAAAATAAATTTATAGACAAATTTTATTCGTTGTAATGAACCGTATATGAATGACATTGATATATTATACATATAATTTATTTTATATGTTTTTAATTTTATCTACATATTATATAAGAAAATGCCAAAAACAAAAAAGAATAGAAAGAATAAAAGAAAAAGAAAAAATAAAACTAAAAAAATAAAACATAAATATAAAAAAGTTACACCACTTTTTGTTGATGGTCAATTCGGTAAAAGAGAATCAATACCATTAGAAAGTATGGCTGCTATACATAAAGTTGATGGAAATAACAAAATATCTGATTTTAAAGACACCAGTAAAATATATAACTCTGTATTAAATGAATTTAAACGTAGATTAATTGTTATATTAAAAAAATCTCCAAAAGCTAGAAAAATTTTAAATAAAAAATTTAAAATAAAATATAATAAAAAAAATTTTATTTCAAAATTAGATAAGTTATCTCCTGAAAAAATTGAAGATATTTATTTTACATTATTATAAAGCTTCAAATAATAATTTATCTATTGTAGTTTTAACACAGAATATCCTATGTATTATTATCCCTAATATAAACGTTCCTAACAATATTATTAATATATCTGTTTCCATAAAAACATATTTTTGTATTATTATAGCTAATAATATTGTTAATAAAACATCTATAACTGATATATTCATAAATCTTATACTATGTATTCCTTCTTTAGGTTTGCCTAGTATGTCTTTATATTTACAACAATTTAACATATATATAAATATAATCATATATAAATTAATTAGAGTCAGAATCCGTATCTATTGGTTTAAACATTCCTTGTGGTGTAGGAGGTGTTTGAGGCTTAAATTCTTCAGTTGAAGCTGTATTAGATGAACTAATTCTTATAGGAGACATGGATAATTTCATTTTTTTCATTTCTTCATCTAATATTTTTTTAATTTTTGGATTTTTGTCTAAATTGACTAATGACCCTTCCGTTTTTAGTATTTCATCTATTATAGGTGATTCCGGTCTCGCTAAAGGACTAGTAAGAAGTTTTTTTCTATCTTTTATCCTTTTTCTTAACATATCTTTAACATTTATTTTTTTTCTAATATGTGATTCTGTTATATTAAGTAATATCATTGTTTGTCTCATTAAATAAACTAACCCCTGTGTATTTTCAGATAATTTAACATATCTCTCTTCCTTTTCATTATATATTTCGCCTTTTTCTAATATACCTAGTATTAAACCTAATAATTCATTAAATTGACTTATATTAAATTCCGGTTCTTTTTCAAAACATTGACGACATTTTTCAGATTCCTGTAAAACTAATAGTAATGGATGTAACTGTTTATTAACTAAATTATCCATACTTTTAATAACTTTTAATATATTTGTTCCTACATCTTTTTTACCGTAATATCTTAACATCTCCTCCTTTATTTCTGAAGAAATTCTAATTAATTCTCTAACTTCATTTAAACAATCAAGACACTCATAAGCTCCACCTTTCATTTTTCTACGTCTAGAACTTTTATTTTTATTTTTTCTACGTCTGGTTTTTATCTTTTGTTGCTTTCTACGCCTGGTTTTTCTTTTTTGTTGCTTTCTATATTTTCTTTTTTGAGTTTTTACCATTCTTATATAAAATATATATATTATTTTAAAACGCTAGCTAGTAATTTCACTAAAGAATCTGTATTATCAAATACTTTCATTAGTTTAGTATGTTGATCTATAACTATTTTACGTGCTTTTTTTTGGTCTCTTTTAAAATCCCGTATTATATTATTTATTTTATCGCATTTTTCTTTATCGGATAAAATTTTTGTTTCTATATTCATTAATGTTTTTAATACATCAACTGCTATTTTTATTTTATTAATATTTTTCTTTAACTGACAAATAAATATTATAGGTTTATTGTCTATTATTTCTAATTGAAAATCTGTTCTAGCGCATATTCCTGTTTTTAATGAGCAAAATATACCTCCTTTTACATCTTTATTTATTGTCATATCTCTATAAAATTTTTCTATTTCTTTTTTCAATACATTATGACTATATTCTTTACATTCAACCATTATCCAATCATCCAATTTTAATATAAAATCTCCTCTATTGGGTTGTTGTCCTGTTGATTCAACTTCTATTTTTGGAAATAACATATTTAATGAGCCTTCTAAGTATATTTCACCATCTTGACCTATTAACGCTGAATTTTCATTACGTTTTATGAAATCATTATGTTTTTTTGTTTCCTCTTCTAGTTTAGTTTCATATATTTTTATTTTTGATTCATATTTTTCTTCTAATTCTTTTCTTATCTTATTTTCTGAATCACGAATTTCTTTCCACATTTCAGAATTTACTTTATTTAATTGATTTGTTTTTTCACTTAAATTCGTATTTAAATTTTCTACTGTTTCTGACATAGATTTAAGTTTATTTTCAGAAAGATTCTTAGTAGATATTTCTATTTCTTGTTTCATATTTTCTAATTTAATTCTATAATTTTCTGATAATTCTTGTTGTATTTTTTTATGATTACTAATATTTTGTCTCATTTCATTTATTTTTCCTTCATACGATTGTATTAAATCATTTACATCTTTTTTTCTTTTCTCATCATTAATATTATTTAATTGTAAATTTCCAGTTTGATACATTTTAAGTCCTAATTCTATTATTTGAACTTTTTCCTTAAGTGATTTGTTATTGAATGTTTTTATAATATTATTATCAGGTAAATATATCTCTATCATGTTTTCTGTCATTACACTACAAACGCTAATAGTTTTAAATAAATTTATTATATATATATAAAAATAAGTATATATATATTATTAATATGGAGTTATTATCGCAAAACATAAAAGAAAAAGTTGATATGATTTTAGAACCATTTCAAGTAATGGTTGAATTATCATTATTATCTCATTGTAATGTTGGAACAAAAGTAAGTGTATCAGATAATTTGCTACATATACAACAACCTCATTGGACACAAGGCGTTGTTAGATGGTATCAAAATGATAACAAAGATGATTTATATTATTTATTTCATGCAGTGCGTAGATATTATATGTGGTATAAAAATAAGAAAGATAATAAAATTTTTAAAGAAATATTGCGTTCTGCTATTAAAGGTATTGATAAATTGATAGACACATATAAAAAATCAGATAGACAATCTATATTACATACGTTGTCTCTTTATAAAAATCTATTAGAATTAGATAACAATGAATTATTTAAAGATGAAAAAAAGGAAACTGTTTCTATGGACCAAGTTTTTAAAAATATTGTTCATATATACAATGATAATATACTAAGAATTGTATATAATACATTGATTTTGTTGGAAAAAGAAACAAATCAAGATAATAAACAACAGTATATTGATGGATTACGTTCTATATTAACACCAATAAATAATGAAATAAGAAATTGGATACAAGAAAATCTATCTGTTTAATTATAGTTTATAATACAATCTATTTGTTTATTTCGTGATTCTTTTAACAACATATAACTTAAATAAAGAAAGTATTGAAATATTACCATTAATATCAATAATGTGTACATAAAACATTGTTTTCTTTTTGTTTCATTTCTAATATATCTGATACTTTCCCACATTCCTTCTTGTCTTACCATTAAATATTTCAGATGTTTACAGTTTTCATTGTGTTCTTCTAGTATTTTTATTGTTTTTTCTGTATTTTCTGTTATATGTAAAAACATTGTCTTGTTTCCATTTCTGATAGTTTCTAGTATTTCATTATTTTTTGATGTTTTAGTATTATTATTTAATTCATCTAATATACTTGCAAATAGCATAATTAATATATATTATAACCTATTTAGCTTTAAATTATTTTTACCTTCAAAATGTATTTTTTTTTTAAAAAAGTTCTTTAAGTAGGCTTTTTGAACAATAAAAAGCAATTGACCTTTTTTGAACTTAAAGAGAAATTTAAAAATTTCTAATATTTTTTTTATGATTTTCATAAATATTCAACGTATTATGACGTAATATGATAATAAAATTAATAATTAAAAAAATAAATAGAAAAATATTTACTGAAAAAAAGGAACTAGTTTCGTCAAAAAAAAAAAGAATTTGTAGAAAAATTTTACGACATGCACATTTTAAAAATGTGCATGTTGATTATATTTGCCAAGGATTCTATCATTTTTTTTTCGGAAACTTTTTTTGATTTTAAAAAACATTAATTTCTTACGATAATAGGTCAGAAAAAATAATTTAACAAAAAATCAAATTTTTAAAAAAAAAGTAAATAATTGAAAAAAATGCTTAAAATTATAATATTTTAGTAATATAGTCATTATTGGTTTCCATATGAAAAATAAAACGATAAGTACCGATAAATGTGAAGAACAAACATATAGTTGTTCAAAATGTGATTATATCACGTCTGACAAATCAAATTACAAAAGACATTTGTTATCAGAAAAACATAAAAAAAACGACCAGTCAGAGCAAAAAAAATTTAATTGTAAAAAATGTGATTATACTACGTCTGTAAGATGTAATTGGGACAGACACCTCCAGTCTCAAAAACATCAAGTCGTTTTGGTTTCCAAATGTTTCCAAAATGGGCAAAAAACGATAAATCAAGACCATAATTCTAAAATTAAAGGACAAGATAATTATTTTTATTGTAAAGAATGCAGTAAAAAATACAAAAATAGGTCTGGATTATGGAAACATATTAATTCTAAACATATAAAAAACGAAATAGTTTCTAGCCAACCTCAAATAATTAATAATTATAACAACATTACAAACATCGATAAATCAACAAACAACATTACAAACAACATAAATATATCATTGAATGTATTTTTGAAAGATTATTGTAAGGATGCGTTAAATTTAGAAGATTTTATGAAAAATGTTCATTTTAAGCTACAAGATGTATTACAAGGACACCATTTTGTAGATAATTGTGTGTCTGTAAAGTTAATAAATGATTTAAAAGATATTCCAGTGACACAACGTCCAATACACTGCACTGACCAAAAACGTAAGAATTTTGTGGTAAAAGATAAAGAAGAAGGATGGATAAAGGAAAAAGGAGGTGAATCTGGTAAATTAAAGAAAGAGATAGATAAATTATATGATAAAGCATATATAGAGTTTTATCATGCATATGATGATGCTCATCCTTATCCACATAATAGTGTTCAAGAAGATTTAAAACAACAAACTAGTTATAAGTTAAATCAAAAGAAAGATAAACATAAGATAGTAGGTTCAGTAGCTCGTAGTGTAGATGTGAAAGATGCCATAGATGATGTAATTAATGAAAAAATAGATATAAAATAACCAATATATATATGGGAGCAATATTATCATTAGCATTATCATTTGATTTTTATAATAAATGTAAAGATAAAGACGCTATAATATCATTAGATCAATACACTTATGTGTTAATATGCACTTCTTCAGAAGAAATAAATGAAACAGATATAAAAAAGAAACAATAAATAATATAAATGAAAAGATTATTTATATTATTAACAATAATAGCTCCAGTATTATGCAGTAGTTATGAATATAAGCCTCGAATTTGGCAAAGGATTCCTCAAGGAGTAGATAAAGTAGAAACAGCGATATTAGAATTTTTAATAAGGGAAAATATAACGAACTGTTATCAGTTTATGGAGAAAGACAACTTAATGAGAATGCGCTGTTTAAAGAATGGAAATTTGACAGATGTAAGATTAGAAGTAGAAGAAGAAGAAGAAGATGATTGGATAGAATGGGATAATATGATGTCGTTATCAATTTAGTTTCCACTTATATCATTAATATTATTACTATTATTACTTAAATCAATAATTATATTTTGTTCATTCTTTATTTTTAACCTACGTTCAATCCTTGCCATATCACGCATTCGGTCTTCTTGTTCTTTTAAAAGTATCAGCTGTTCGCTCATTAGTTTTATTTCTTTTATTTCTTTTGCTTCTTTTGCTTCTTTTGCTTTTTTGAATTGGTTTGATTCTATTAATTCTGGTTGTTCATATATATTTTCAGGGTGTATTATATGTTGAATATTAGTTTTAGAAATAGATTTTCTCCTAATTTTAGGTGGTCTATGTCTCATAAAATTCATAATACTAAATCCATCATCATTTTCAGGCATAATATGGTTGGTGTATTCTGAAGCGCCTTGATTAGTTCTAGATATTTGATTATTTATATTTATAGCACTATTTTTATCTTGTTTTTCATTATATAAATTTTGTATGATTTTGTATCTTTTATAAGTATTATGGTCTTCAGGATAAGAAAATAAATTATCATCATTTAATAATCTATTTCTAGAACATCCACATATAAAGCAAAAGCATTTACAATATAATATATAAAGTAAAATTCTAGCTAATTTACCATATCTATATTTTCTATAAGATACTAAAATATGTTTTCCCCAATCAGTCATATGAAAATATTTAAATTCTCCATTATCTTTTTCTTCAAACCACGGCCACATATTAGAAATAAGTTCAGGATAATGTCTTGTAAGATTATATACGGTTATTTTAAATTCAATTGGAGAAATAGGAGGTGGAAATGAAAAAATATCATTAATGTCATTAAGATGTTTATCTTTGAATTGGTCATAAGGAGGTCTATTCCATGGTTTATAATCAAGAATATTATTTAATTCGGTAGAAGTTTTACCAACTCGTTGTGTATATCTATCCATTTCTTTAATTCTTTCAACATAATTCTGTTTTTTCATATATGCTGCTATCAATGTAGTAGCAAATGCTAATACTGTTAATAAATATGTTATACCGTATTTAATAACAGGATTTGCAACTTCAACTATAGTTAAAACCGAACTAATAGATGACAGTATGATAAGAGACCAAGACCAACTAGCTTCTCGTTGTTTTAGAAAATACATAAAATAATAATTGACAATATATCTATAATCAAGTTGTTTTTTCCAAGTTTTTATGATTTCAGTTTTTTGTGTATTCCATCCATTAATTTCTAAAGATTTTTTCAACCCAGTGAAAGAAGTAGTATATGTTTGAACAATTTTATCATAATACTCTTGTTCTTTTTTTAATGCTCCGTCAGTTTCAGCATTAGTATCTATTTTTTTACTAAGAAATTCATCGGGTTCTAAGAATGTTTCAAATAATCTGGGAGCAACATTTCTTTCAAACTCTAATAATTCGGATTTTTTATTATAAGAATCAGTATATGAATTGTTATTCATTAATATAACATTAGAATAATATTTTTGTGAATTGCACTAAAATAATTTGAATACATAAAAAATAAATATATAAAAAACATATTTAAAAAGAAAAACTCATAATATTTTGGTGGAGTGCGTGCCACCGAGTATAGCTCAGTTGGTCAGAGCGATTCACTGTAGATGAATTGGTCCCCTGTTCGAATCAGGGTGCTCGGAATCTAATAAGAGGATGTGAATTCTCAATATTAGTGATAAATTTTTATTATATGTAATTACATATAATAAAAATCTTAAGAAGTAAAATCATAAGGTAATGTAATATACAATCGTCTAACTTTTTTACCTGCTAATCTTTCAGAGTCTCCAATATGAGGTGCGTATCCACTTTCAAATAGTTCAAGAAAAGCTTGTTTATATAAATTTTCTCTTCGGTCAGGTACAGACAATGCGAAAATCTCTTGTTTTCCAGTAGCAAATCTTTCAGTAAGAGCAAAAAAATTATTTTTAAGTTCAGTTTGAAACTTCTGTTTTTTTTGTAGCCATCTTTGTTCATAAGTATTTTGTAGGTCTTTATAAGATGGAATTTCTGTATTTTTGTATGAAGTAGTATCATCATTTTCAGTATGTAGATTAGAATCATTGAATGGGTCTCCTGAATTAGGAGGTAAAGATTCTTTGTTCGAAAAAAAAGAAGTCATATATATATGAATACCTAATGATATATCTAAGTATTTTTAATTACATATTATTCTAAATTCTTTAAGATTATTTTATAATAATTCTTATCAACTTCACATCCTTTAAATTTTCTTCCTTTATTTCTAGCAGCAACAGCAGTAGTTCCAGAACCTAAGAATGTATCAACAACAATATCTCCTGGATTAGAATGTTTCATTATCAAAGTTTCAAAAAGTTTTAAATTTTTCTGTGTAGGATGTCTTTCTACTCCTTTTTTAGTATTAGCCTTTGGAAATTGATAAATTCCTTTATCAAATTTAGAATTAAATGTAGGTTTTCCTTTTTTTACTCCTAAAAGAGCAACTTCTCTAGCATTACTAAGATAATTAGTATGTTGATTTACAGGAACTGGATTAGTTTTAATCCATTCAATGAATCTAATTTGTTTAAATCCACTCCAGTTTCCTTTGTTAGTCTTTTTAATTTGTTGCATAATGTTTTTTAGAGATTCAATCTTCCATAAATCAAACCAAATGATACATGTTCCGCCATTTTTTAGTTTTTTATAGAACAAATGTATAAATTCTTGCAATTTTTCGAGTGTAAATGTATTATCCCACTCTCCAAACTGTGTTTTAAAACTATATTTTTTACCACTGGTATTTCCATAACGGAGGTAATTTTCCTTGTATTTATCATCGGCATAACCTTTTTTTAGTTTAAATTCTTTCCATTCTTCCAAAGTCTTCATATTTTTTCCGGAATTTTCTATTTCAGACACGGTTTTTTTAAATTTATTCATTCCTGTATCTTTTGAAATAATATATGGGGGGTCAGTAAGTATTAAATCAACAGAATTATCATCTAATGTGTTTAAAAATTCAATACCTTCTTTATTTTCAATGTGAATATGTTGATCCATTATATAATTTAAAGATATAGATTAATATTTAATCAATTTATTTATAATAATAAAGATATTTTATTATATTAATACAATGATAAATCAAAAATTTATATTATTAATATTTAATTGTAAAAAATATAAAAATAAACGTGAATTTCAAAAAAAAACTTGGTTAAAATCATTGAATAAAGAAATATTATATTATCATATAATTGGAGATAGCAATAGATGTAAAAATAAAGATTATATATTTGATAATTCTAATAATATATTATATATCAATGTAAAAGATGATTATTTGTCTCTTCCTGCAAAAGTAATTAGAGCATATAAAGTAATAAATGAAACATTTAATTATAAATATATATTTAAAACAGATGATGATCAAGTTCTAGTAAAATTAAAATTTTTTGATACATTAATTAATGTGTTAAATATAAAATCAAATATAAATTATGGTGGAATAATTCGAGATGTAGAGGATCATTATTCTCCTTGGTGGATTCATCATCCAGAACTACCTAGAAAATTATTATTGAGAAAATGTAGTTATGCGGTTGGACGTTTTTATTTAATATCCAATGAAATAGTGGAACATTTGTTAAAACATAGAATTGAGTTTGAAAAAACAGTAATAGAAGATCATTCTGTTGGATATTTTTGGCGAGATAAGTTTGATAGAAGCCATTGTTTAAAGTTAGATGTAGAAAGCTTATTTATAGATATAGATCATTATTTAAAATTGATATAAATTAATACTAATAGTGTAGTATAAACTGACTATGGCGTTATTAGCATTAAGTAAAGGACAATTACTAATAAATATATACAAAATGTGTAAGGAAAATGATATGATAAGTTTATATGATAAAAAATTATTGAAATATAATATAAGCGAATTAGCATCAGAATATGTAAATATAGAAAACAAAATAATAGAACAAAATAATAATGAAAAATTATATGATTGGGGGTCAAATTATATGGATGACGATGATGACAGTGATGATAATTTTATGAAAAATGCAACAATGAAAAATCCTAATTTTATGAGAGAAGAAACAATGGAAAATCCAAACTGTTGTTATTAGAATAATCATTGAATTAAAATTTATCTCTCCCAAATTATTTTTAAAGAGTTAAAAAGTTTTAAAGAAATAAAATTGAATAAAAAATTATTTATAATTACGGATTATAAATAATGAGTGGACCGTGGTATGAAACATCAGGACCGAATGTGGAACAAGTTCGAACTGATATATTAGAACATTTTAAGAATTTAGTTTGTGAAAAAAAACATTATAAAGATGATGAAATAAAACAATATTTATCTAAACATTTAGTGAAGATTGTTCCAGATGAAAGAAATGATTTTGGTTCTTATAGAGGATATTCTTGTTTTACAAAACCTGATATAATTAAAAAATTAAAAGACAGCATGATTGATAATTATGATTTAAAATTCATAAAAAAGGAATAAAATGTATATTTAATACATAATATTTATTTTTTTTATGATTAAGACGATAATATGGTGTAAATAATTAATTATAGTATTTATGTGTGAAATTTATGCTTTGATATTTTTTGATAATAAAAAACAATTTGAGACCATATTATGCTGTAAAATGTGTTAATGATTGATAAGTTAAAATACACAAAATGGGAGACCATAAAAACAGAGTAGTTGAAAGTTTCCTTACCATAAATGCTCACAAATACATAAAAATATCATTTTCAGAAATCAGAAATTCTTGAGACCATAAAAACAGAGTAGTTGAAAGTTTCCTTACCATAAATGCTCACAGAATTGAAAATAACATTGTAAAAGTTTTGTATATTCTTAAAAAAATTATAGTATAAAAAACAGAAAAATTGTAAAAAAAATGTAAAAAAATCA
>Ga0181410_1000632_pt1 | contig 15535 bp, 26 predicted proteins | sample 33SPOviralmetaG_FD_130112 | JGI IMG/M metagenome (GOLD analysis project Ga0181410, IMG submission 130112) | Marine viral communities from the oligotrophic San Pedro Time Series (SPOT) site, San Pedro Channel, CA, USA - 33 SPOT_SRF_2012-06-20 | ecosystem: Environmental > Aquatic > Marine > Strait...
CAGCCCTAAGCCACATAGTATTACAATAAAATAATGTGCTTCAGTCATCTTTATCTCCTAGATTGAATTGTTTTTCCGCCTCAGTAACAATATATTTTGCTAGTTTGTACGGTGTATTCATAAACAAAAATGGGAAGATAGCATGTATCGTTCCCGTTATAAAAATTAAAAGCGCTATCATATTAAAATATGTAGCGTACAGGAAATGTCTGATGTAACCTGACTTGACCTGTTGTAAATGGCTCACTTACCTATATCCTTGATATTAGATTTGCCGATAACCTGATAAGCGCCTTTGTTGTATGCTGGTGCAACAGTATAACCTTGGCTGATCTCTTTCTTTTCTTTATCCCACGATACATTGACTTGACCTTTGCCTGCTGCTGAACCCATAGGCATAGAAGGATACTTTTTCATGTGTTCCTTATGTGCTTCCATAATAGTATTAGGTTGAGGCTTCATAGGTTTATGTGTAGTTACACGCTTGGTTGTAGGATTATTCTTTTTGTAATTCTTACGCTTCCTACCTGACATGTCATAGCGAAGGGAGCCACCCATATTCATCATACCCATTATCCTACTCCGTTTTTTATATTTTGTTCATAATCTTTACAAAGGTTTCTTATATTTTCCATAAAGTTTTCAGTTGGGTCTCCCTTATAAAGAGGATTACCATCTAAAGCAGCTTTATCTCTTCTCAACAAACCTTCAAGGTTTGAAGTTGCCACGCCCTTTTTCTTATCCTCAGATATCATTCTCTCCATATCTTCAATTCTTTTCTTTAAGTCTCTTTTCCTATAGTTTTCCAGTCTGACTCTTGCTTTACCATTGTCATCTAGATTTTTCCAATCTGGGTGGTCGTTATGTTTCATATCAATCTCTCTATTGCTGTTCGTAATAAGAAGAAAAGCCCTACACCATTAAGAACAATGAGTGCTCTGTCTTTCCATAATATGCTGACTAGTAACCACAGAAAGACACCAAGGATTGATGTTGTTAAATCTATTACTACAAGTTCTGGAATGCCTCTGACACCCATTGATGTGAGTACCAATGCACTCGCCACCCATTTTAGATACCAATCAAGCGTGTATTTAGGCGTAGCAGATTTGAAGATCCTTTTACTGTGCTCTTGTTCTTCTACGCTGTATATTTCTTTATCTTGAGACATAATTATAGATATCTTCCCAATTTTTAACAACACGATAATTCCCTTTTTTGTCTAAGTTATGGCCGTGTTCCATAAGTAGTGCATCAAAGCCTACGCTAGCACCTACCTCGGCATTAACATATTTATCCTCTACCCAGATGCTACCTTCATATTTATTAGCAAGCTCCAGGAGTATCTCGTCTTTGTCGTCACCACAACCTAAGTAATGGTATTCTATAAATGTATCGTTACCAAATAGTTTCTTAAGATTACATGTTCTAAGTTTCTGTGCGCTCTCATCATGAGACAAGCTGGTAACTGCTACAAATTTGTAGCCTAGTTTCTCTGACATTAGCTTCATGTAATATTGTGCGTCTCTAAGTGGTGGTAAGAATCCTATACTTGCTGAGCTGTTGAACTGTTCAACTAGACACTTAACATCGTCTGGGTGCATATCATATTGCTTTGCAACACTATAGAAATTTTTATCTACCAGCTTGTGTTTATGTGTATCCATCCAAGTGTGGAATCCGAATTCCCAATCGAGACATACGCCATCACAATCGGTTAATATTATTTTATCTTTTTTAATCATACTCGTATTATGCACTCTTTAGGACCTTTTGTCAAGCGATTTCAGCACCTTAATAGCACCTAATTTCTGTTGTTTTATATACTTATGAGCTAGTACTGATTGCATATCCCAGGCTTCACGCTCCCATGGATAGCATCTGCCATCTGTGTATATTTTGCCAAACCACCAGCTCTCTAAATTCTTCTCCATAAGTTCTCTCTTGGAGTATTGTTTAACATGTACCATTTCGTGGCATGTGGTTAAGATTAAGTTGTATAGATTCTGCTTACTGTCTATATCTACATGAAACTCGTTGCCATGAACATGTAAGCATTGACCCATAACATTCTCGGTAGCCTCATAGTTTCCTATGTGTACCTGAATGTCTAGTGTCCTGTGTCGTGGGAGCAATTCATCAATACAAAAGACCATGGTAGACTCTACCCTATCTCTCTGTGATTGGAAGCCCCCTGTAACATTTATAAAGTTACCAGGGTGCATAAGCTAAACTCCGGATTGAAACTGCTGGTCTAAATTCTCATATTGTAAAGCTGTTGCTAACTTTGTACCCATGTTGTCTTCACATAGGGCTGTAACTAGCTTAGCCAGTTCTTTAGAATCCATCCTACGGATGCTTTCTGCTACTTCCTTAGGTGTTCTAAGATCTTCTTGTGAATGCGTCATATAATTCGTCTCCAGTTAATTGAACTCCCATGTGGACAGTCTCATCAGTATCTAATAATGTTCTTACAATACTGCCATCGTTGTGTTCAACATCAATTACACTCTTGCCATTAGCTGTGTCCTGTGGTCTATCATCGTACCACATAGAACTTAATGAATGTGCATGTAGGGCCTTAATGCCTTTAGCCCATGTCTCAGCTTCTAGCTTTACCTTTTGGTATTCAACTAGTTCGTTGTATTCTGTCATATAATTACCTCACTTTTTTATTATATGTGTACATTATGCACTCTTTAGAACCAAGAGTCAAGCATTTTTAGGGTTGATTTGGACCGTAATTGGGGGCTGTTAGCCCCCAAAGGTCCTTTTTGGATTAGTCTTCGGACTTGTATGTTGTCCAAATACCATATGCCAATGCTGGCCATGCTAAAAGTTTAACTATGGGTGCTGCCACAATTACTAATAATGAAACTCCAATGATGGTTAAACCATCCCATGATGTCCTTTCGCCTAAGCGATCTTTAATAATATCTAGCATAATTGCCTCCTTATAGATTATTCTTTTTGTCTTGGATTTCTCCTCGACGAGTTTTAGCTGCTTTGGTTATTTCCATAAGAGCCTTCCTAGCTCTAGCTGCTGATGCTTTAACACCCTTTGTTTCAAAGTTTTCAGACTCTGATAGGTAAGTGTTAAAGGCTTCTACGATTGCGTCATGTGTCGCCATAATGTTCTCCTAATTAATCGGTTTCCCGTGGGATTATACTCCATCTACCAAACAGTACGACTGAATAGTATGAAGCGTATGCTTTCCATGTAGCAATAGGTGGAGTTGACTCCAACATTGCCTCAAGAAATACTTTGTCTGCTACTACTTTAGCTTTACTTGAAACATCTTTAGATTCTTGTGTTTCATTAGAGCCTCCAGATCCTACATGATAGCCGTTAGCCTCTCTGTATTCTCTGATAGCAGAATATAATGCATCGTGTATTACTGCTGATCTAGCAATATCAAACGGTGCAATAATGTTCCAGGCTACTCTTGGCACCGAAGCTAGGTCTGTCTTGAAACCTTTCTTCGCTGTAATTTTGCCTGCCTTGGTTACTTTAGCGCCAACTTGTTTTAGTATAGCACTATCGCTCTCGGACAGTTTATCACTATCAAAGATTAAGCTAGAGTCTAAAGTCCACCTTTTAGGCGGTTCAAATTTAGCATCTAGTAGTTTATTAAACTTACTCATCATATCTCCTTTTTATATAAGTCCTATTCTTATTTATAAATAATAGAAACAATAGGTTGACATATGGTACCCTAATAGTGCATTATGTAGACAATAGGAGAACAACATGGCAAGTTTAACATGGAAAATACCACAAATTGGCTCACAAAGAGTAGGTATATTCCTTAGTAAATGTAAGAAAAACATGGCACACGATACCGTTGATGGTGGTAAAGCAGTAATAACTCACATCTTAGTTCATGGTAGGGAAACACCTATTAAGTCAATGGGATTAGCTTCATTAACATCAGCATTAGCAGGCTCGTATAAGTTTCTAGATAATAAAGGCAATGTGTTAGGTATTACAAATTTACAAAAGACAGACGATTACAAAGATGACGGTAGGAGAAACTTTAATAAAGGTAATGTGGCAGAGATATTATTTGCCGGTGCTATCTTTTGTAGGTTTAAATCTAAATCCAAAAGAGTCACAGAGTCTGATGTACATAGTTTAATTAGAAGTCTACCAAGAGATAAAGCAATGGGTTCAAAGGCAGAGATGAGCGCCAACAAGAATCCTGATGTTAGAAAAGACTTTGTATGGTTACATTGGGGCTTGTCTCAAAATAATTATGACGCTGTTAAAGACGATACATTGTGGCAGGCATGGAGTAAATATACAGCAGCTGCTGTAACTTATGCCAATAGCACAAAGGTATCTGAATATGCTGATATGTTTTATAGTAATAACTTACATAATAGAATACAGATACTAGCAGACGGAGAGTCAGATCAAACAGGTACAAAGGTAGATGTTAGAGTTATAGCCAACGACCACGAGGGTAAACAAGTTCCATTGGATTTAAATATATCACTAAAGGTAGGAGCTGTAAAACAGTTTGGACAATATGGTGGTGTAAGTTATGATGTACAGGAAAAACTATGGGACGAGTTCTTTGGTATTGATTTGCCATTTACTGAAAAGAAATATCTATCTCACATGGGAACCGAGAACCATGAAAAGGATATGAGAGATGCTCTTAACTTCTCATATAGTGAGGTAGCTCCACATGTAGCTAAGTCCTTAAGCTCTCCAAAGATAGGTAATTTCTTTAAGGCTGTAAACTTTCATATGACTAGGAATGAAAATCCTGTATTTCTAATTCAATTAGATAACAAAGGACAAGCAATAGAATATGATACAAATAAACTAGAAAACAAAATGAAGAATATCACATTCAGTTCTAAGTTAGGCAGAAGTGGTGACTTACCTAAGATGATTATATGTACAATAATAGATGGTAGAGAAGAAGTATTCCTAGAGATAAGAGTCAAGAGAGGAGAGTATTCAAAAGACGGAACACCATACTATAGAAATATATTTGAAAAAGGTAAAAGTTTTACAAAACTATTGAGTCGGATCATAGCCTAATGTCCAAAGCTTCGTTATTCTTTCTATTCAATCACAAAGATAATCTATATATCGTAGACAACAATCATGTACAGGATGTTCCAAAGCCTCGTGAACTGATAAGAAGGTTCTCTACTATTGAACAAATAAGAGAGCATGCACTACATCTTGGATTGCCTATTGCTAATGACACAGCCCGCGAAAGAACTAAGCATCACACACCTGAAGGACTAGAAAGAATAAGACAGGCAAAGTTAGGTAAGAATCATCCAGCAGTAAAGAATGGTAGGAGTCCAGAGTTTAGAGATAAAGTATCAAAGACTATGACTAATACTCGAGGCGGTGAGAATAATCCAATGTACGGCAAAGCACATAGTAAAGATACTCGTATAAAAATGTCTTATGCTTCTAACTTTAAAGAGAAAAGACGATGGTGTGTATCGCCTGAAAATAAATCAACTACTATTCCTGTTAGTGAACCGTTGCCTGAAGGATATCAATGGGGCAGGTTCTACGATCCTTACAAACCAGACTCAGACCCTTTGCCATTGGTAAGGTAAGCGTTTAGCTAAGTCTTCATAACTCTCATCAAATATACTGATCTTTAATAGTATTCTATCCTCATCATTAGTCTTAACACCATGCAGCTTAGTTGTATTTAATAAGCATTGTGTATAAACATAATCCTCTTCCTCAATAGTTACAGGTGCAGGGTTAGGAGTTAATACAAAATTAATAGAACATGTTGTGCCATTGTCTGTGTGCATAGGTAATGTTGAGTTAGCATCTTGCCAGTAAAACCTGGGTGAACCTTTAACACCAAAGTCTTCCATTATCTTATCTAACAATGGGCTGTCATGTTTAAGTATCTTCCATGTCTCCAGAGCGTAGTCAGGATACCTAGAGTCTGTGTAAGGTTTGGACTTGTCTTTTATACTAGCTGCCTCTTGTAATAGTTCTTCCACAGGCAATGGATAGCATAGTTCTATTAGATGTCCGATAACTCACCTCTTAATGTATATACTCTTCCACCCAATAAATCATCTCGTTGGACTAAAGTGTGTACTCTTTTTGCTGGTGTGTCCCAATGATCGTCGATCATGTGTCCAGGATCAATGGCATAATAATTAGCAATAGGTTTAGGTGGCTCTGGATATTGTACTGCAGGTCCATCATATGTTTTCATGTGATGTAGCCATTTCATAATATGTACATTCATGGCCTTCATAGCAAAGTATGGTGCCCATTGTGTATAGTCATCTGTAGGCCAACGCTGTCGTATAAGCATACCAAAGCTAATCATCCAAAAGACTTTACTGTCTTTGTGTAAGTTAATAGACTCTAGTATTCTTAAGTTGACTAGGCAGTTCTGTTCATAAGTTGGAACATCAAATGCCTCTGGATATGCGTGATGATTAAAGAATACTAAATCATATGAATTATGCCTAGCATTATATTTTTGCCCTATACCTTTAAGTACTGCTCTAGGTATAATCTCTATTTCATGAGTCTTCTCTAGTTCCTTTACAAAGGCTGCTCCAAATTTACTACCACCACCTGTTATTAACGCTCTAAGCATATATATTCTCCATGACTTTGTTGTTACCACATACATCGTGGCATAACATCATCTTATTTCCATCCCATTTATTATATACATTGGCAAAGGGATCTGAATCTAGTATCTCTTTCAATGTAAGTTTGTTTAAATCATTATTTATATCTTTGAATGTATCCTTCATTTGCCACTGCTGTATCCTAGACACATATCTTCCGTCTAGTTTCTTTCTACTAAGATGTCCAAAGTAACTGCAAGGCCAGACTGTTCCGTCATGGTTTATTCTAACTTCATATCCACCACCAAAGTCGTGATTAGCACTACAACGGATACATGCCGTAGAGTGCTGGTTAAAGTTCTCTATGTTGTCCTTGTACTCAGAATAGTCTAATGTGTCTATTATGTTAATAAAATCCCTTGTTCTTTGTGATATAGGTTCAATAGTTCTATTGTTTGCAGGATATATCTCATATAATATATTGTAGTCTTTATCCTTAGCTGGCATTGGTTTACCTTCAAAGCCATTAGGGTTTTTGAATCTAATCTCAAATCCAAAACTATCTGCCAGCTCTCTAGCCTTTTCTATTTGGTGTTCATTGTGTTTAAATTTAAGATACTCCCAGATACCTGTGGCTCCTGTGCTACTGTATGTTTCCATAGCATTCATAACCTTAGGCCATTTAACATTTCGTCTGTATATGTGATTTGTATCGTGTAAGCCGTCAACAGAAAATATTACATAGCTGTTGCTGTTCATGGACATACCTAAATCATACCAAAACTTCTCGTTCTTCATACCACCGTTGGTGTTAATTTGTATTGTGGGAGAGTGCATGGTAGCTTTGTTGATGTGATCTATAATATGTACTATATCTGGAGCAGTACAAGGGTCACCATAGTCTCCAGCGAATGTCCACATCTGTATTTGTTGTATAAATTCTATTGAGAATGTATCCTTAAACCGTTCAAGTGAATAAGCTCCTTCAACGATATTAGGATTTAGATTAGGTGAGAAGTCCTCATACCTTGGACACCAAGGACAAATAGAATTACAAAGAGTCGAGAGTTCTAAATGTACGCTCTTTATGTTTTCGTATTTCCAATATTTACTTGGCACTCTTCTTGACAGCCTTCTTCCTAGTCTTCTTAGGTTTTACATAATCAGTAATGCCTAAGTCACCTAGGATAGCTTCAAGTTTTGGATATAGATTTAGAAGTTGTTTATCCTTAACTGCTGTTAAAAACTCTGCTTCCTTGTGATGTACACCTTCAATAATAGACATCCAATTCATCTCACGCTTCCAGTCAGGCAAGTTTGCCATATTAGATGTAGGATCTGTAAAGGATTTAATTCTCCTAAACTCTAGTGTAAGAGTAGACTCTCCCATATCATCTGGTAAGTCCTCTTTAAGTTTAGTTTTCTCTGGCATACCTTCAGGTAAGTTCCATTCTATTTCTTCAGCTCCGACACCCCATCTTGTAAATGGTACTACTGTCTGATTTTTAGCTGCTACTGTTTTTAGTCTCTCGACTTGATCTTTCTTAGGTGCATCAAATACCCAATCAAAAGCCTCATTAATTTGTCTAAATTTAGTTTTACCTGAGGGATCTGTTATTGAATCTGTCATGATTTATTCTCCATTAAAAATTGTATGCCACACTTATACCACCAGCGGATTTATTATCATCTCTACCTTCACCATATGTAGCTGTTATTGTATAGTTTTCAAAGTCCTTACCAATATTTATACCGTAGAAATCATTAGGATCTTGCCAAAAGAATGCTAAGGATACCGTTTCAATAGGGAAGGCATAACTATACTCTGCGAAATGATTATCGCTGTTGTCTAAGTCTTCGTAATAATATGCTGTAAAGCCTCTAAAAGTACCACCAGCATACCACTCTTCTAATTTGTTATCAGGCTCGTTGTTGAAGTTGTATTGTATTACTCCTACATCAATAGCTAGTTCATCATTAATATCATATGAAAATCCTGTATAGAAATCATACTCATAGTCTGAGTTGTCTCCATAGTCTACTTGTGATGCCCATACTCCTGTGTACCAGCCGTTTTGTTCTGCTTCTATTCCTGCTGACATAGCAGCGCCACCTTTCTGACTTACGCCTCTCCAAATATAATCAGAGCCTAGTGTAAAGTTGCCTGATACTTCTACTGAATGTGCATAGAATGGTGTTAAAATTAATGTAATTAGTAATAAATATTTTTTCATTGTCTTCCTGTGTTGTTAAAATTCGTCTATCACATCAACCATACTCATCATTTTATTCTTGATAAAGTAATTCAATAAAGACTGTTTCTCTTTATTAGTCTGTGATTTGTAAGTATTTATAATGTCCTCTTTTATATCCTGAGGTGTTTTGGTTAGATCTACTAGTAAGGAATTACGATTGTATCCATGAGCAGTCTCACCTGTTACAAAATCCTCTGGAGACATAAGTTTCCATTCTGCTAATAGCTTCTTACGGATAGGACGCTGTCTAATACCACTGACAAAGGTATCATCTGGAGATAGCATGTTAGGTATACCGTCTCCCTTATCACCTATAATGATATGTTCTCTCAACACTTGTTCTGCTGGCTCTGTAATAACTACCCATTTCTTTTGTGCTGGTGCCCATTGCCTTACATTAGGCCACTTTTGTAACTGCTGGAAATCATGATCGCCACTTACAATAAGGAAAGGTTCGGGTATTATCTCATCTTCAAATAGAGGACCAGGCTCTCCTAATGTTTGGCTATACTCTGCTAATGTGCCTATCACATCATCAGCTTCTGCACCGTCAACATCAATAACAGGATAAGGAAAGACTTCTGTTAGTTCGTCTCTAACCATATTAAGTGTATCGAATATGTTATTCCAATCCAACCCACTACTCTCTCTGCTAGCTTTCCTGCTAGCTTTGTAGTATGGAAACTCTTTCCTTCTCCAGTAGTGTCTGTTATCACATGCTATAACTAACTCACCAAACTCTTCTCTGTGTCGCTTGTTATAAGATCTAATAGTATTTACTATCATGTGTCTTAGTAAAGGTGCGTTAACTTCTACATCAGAACGGTTTCGTATCTCAGCCATGAAGGCTCCAATTGCCACCTGATTATAATCTATGACTATCATGCTATTGTACCTTTAGGAGTAACATATTAGGATTAATACGAGTCTTAACTTTCATTTGTTTGCCTCGTACCTTACCTACTTGTTCATGTAATGCCTTCTTAGACTTTTTAATTATAAGAGGGAGTTGTTCCTCTGGTTTCCTAAGAGTTTTCTCATAGGACAAGTCATCATCATAACCTTGTATGCTTGTGCCATGTACATTTAGTCCACCAGGATTAGCTGACATATAAAGTCCTAAGCGTTTACGCTTAACATCATATGTCCATACCTCAGTACTGCCTAATATATCAACAGGATTGATAGACGCTATGTTAAAGTCTTTATCAGCCTTCAAGTGTCTCAATCGTGCCACTATCTTTCTAGGGTCTTGAGGTTTCCTGCGCCTAACAGTTTTCTTAGTAGCTGTAAATGAATCAATAGCTGCTAATCCTTCTGTAAGGAATGCTAGGACCTTTCTAGTTGTAGGTGTGTTCCAATGGGAGTAACCTTCAATCAGTTGTTCGTCCCAATCACTCCTACCACCTTTAATCTTACGAACTCTTACAAGTTCATCAACCTCATCTTTAATACTAGATAACTCGTTATGAGCTTCTGCAAGTTCTTTAGGTATCAGAGCAATTTGTTTAAGTAGACTTTCGATACTAGCTGCTTTCTTTCCATCACTTAGGTTATCCATACTCTCATCTGTTGCTGACAATAATTGTTCTAGCTGTGTCCTAATTACTTTAGGTTTAAGTTTAATAACCTCTGCCTTGTTTTTCTTTTCTTCAATAGCTTTGTCACCTTTCTCTAAAAGATAAGGTAGTCTCTTTTCGATATAGTCTCGAAGTTGTTGAGGCATCCAACCTACCTTGGCACTAAACCAGGCATGTTCGCCTATTGAAATGTAACAGTAATCAGGAGCTGCCTTTACTCTATCCTGTATTTTCTTTTCCCACCCAGATTTAGATATCCAGTCTCGGAATGCTTTGTAAGATTCTCTGCTTGAGATTTCTTGGTGAATAAAATATCTAGTGTCTGCCCACGCTTGATATTTCTCTTCCTCATTTTGTGCCAGGCTAAGTTTAGCCCAGTTAGGTTCAGCCATGAGGTACTGACTGCGTTTTTTAAGTTTTGCCATGAAAGGACTCCTTTGTTATTCATAGTACTAATTATAAGAGCTATGAAACTAAAGGTCAAGGAGTCTTTTCGTCTTTTGGTCCTATTGATATTAAACTTGTGTCCAAGTTGACTCTTTATCTGGGTCCTCAGGTGTTTCTCCTAAGTAGATAAAGTTCATAACACTTTCATATCTAAGTGAGCGCCACTCGCCTTTCTCAACATCAAATAATGTTGCTACTCCAGGCCTAGCATTAGGTATGATTTCTTTATTAGTCTCAGGTATAACTGAAGGTAACAGAGTACATCTCATCACACGGATAGAACCGTCTACTTTCTGAAATGTAAACCTACCATAACCTTGCTTTAATAGGTTGGTAGTAGCACTTCTCCACTCATCATTGTTTCTTTCTGTATGAAAGTCTTTCTCTTCTAAATTAGGCATTGTCTTTCCTCTTTTTGTCTATTAACCATTGTAAGTCTACTTCCTTCTTAGGGTCCATAGCAGACTCGTCTCCATATTTGGCTGACACCCATGATTCCTCAAGCACTGGTAGTTCTTTTGGTTCTTCCATTGTCTCAATCATTTCTGGCGTTAGTGTGCCATCAGGTGGTAGTTCTATATCTATGTGTAAGTCTTCAGATACACTAACCTTATCTTCTAAACTAAAGTCAGGTTGTGGTGCTGTTGTTTTGCTAGCCCATGTGCCTTCATCTGGTTTGTCTGCAGGTTTTATAACTTCCTCTTCCACAACATCCATTACCATATCTGGTACTGATGCTACAGCTACAATCCTATCACCTCTTCTTTCCTTTAAACTTAAATTAGCTGCTATTATTAATATAATAGCTAAAGGATCAAATACAAATATAAGTAGCATTATAACAAATTGTACAGCAGAATCAACCGCTGCTGTACCAGAAGTTCCATAAAGTAGTTGTGCTATATATTTAACAGGTCCTACTTCATTGTCTAACTCTCTGACAATAGCTTTCTTCTCAAATAAAGTCTCATTATAATCTTCTATTGTAATATAAACTGCGTCTATTTGTCCTTGCAATGTATCTATTTGTACATCTCTTCCTGTTTGTGCATTTGTTTCTGTGTCTCTAAGCCTGTTGATCTCAGCATTAGCATTGTCTATTGTTGCCTGTGTATCTGCTCGGTATTGTGATATTTGATTACGATATCCTGCTATTTGTTGTTCAGCATAATCTCGTAACTCTTTCATCTTAACATCTATAGAATCTCGTTCAACCTTTTGTCCGTCTCTTACTTCTAGTCCTTTTGCTACATTATCTGTACGACTAAAGGCGTTTCCAGTAGTACCTTGGGTCGTATAAGATGCTACTATAGCGTCTAAACCGTCTATCTTTGACTGCTGTAATGCTAAATCTGTGTCTAATGAGGCTCTAATCTTATCTATTTGTTCTTCGGAGTACTCTATGTCACCCTGTATTCTATCCCATGCCGTATCTCGTATCTCTTCCTGCTGTGTAATAGAATCTGCTATATCTAATACGCCACCGTCGTCTATTCTTTGTATCCTTTCTTCCAGAGCTGTTATTTTATTCTTTTCTCTTAGGACTAAGTCTTCTAATCTTGTTACTTGTGCTCCTGCATCACCAGCACTTGCTGCTTGGTCCATATGTGCTTTACTTAAGAATCCAAATATACCTATTGATGTGATTAAGGATAAAACTATAACAGCTAATATCATATAGACTTTCATTAGGATTTGTATTCGTTCCCAATACTGATATACCCAGGATGCTGTTACAAGTTTGGCTATTTCTAATACTACTCCCATTGATAGTATGGATAGTGGTAGGGCAGAAAATATTGCCATTAGTCCTACAATAGAAAAGTATGCAGCTACTGCTGATACTGCCAGTGCAGAGAACAATGTCATTATTATAAATGATAAATTAGATTGTTTAACCATTTGGCCTCCATTGGATAGGTTCAAAGTCTTTCAGAAAGCTAGCTCTTATTCTTACATGTAACATATCATTAACACAATTATCGTCGTGTCGTTGTTGCCATTGTAATAGAAACTCCTGCATTTTTGCTGGTGCTCTGCTTGGAAATTCTTTAATTATCTCTTTTTTTAGTTCGTCTCCATATTCCTTAACGATGGTAGAGCTTCCAAAGTACTTCTCAAATTGTTTGTCTGTCTTGCATGAGTAACCTATATAATATCTACCGTCAGGGAAATATGTGCAGTACACTCTGTGCTTTTTCTTCTCTTTTACTTTTCTTTTAGCCATCAGTGTATTTATATTACCTGTTAGTGGTTCCTGCCACCATCAAATACACATACAAAATATAGCTCTTCGTTATTATCGTTTATAACCTTATGAAAAGCGCCATCATATATTAGTCTAACATCACCTTCCTTAACAACATGCATCGTTTCATCTATCTTCATGATGCCAGAACCTCGGACAAATATGTAAACTTCTTCTTGTCCTTCGTGTATGTGTCCTGTTGTTTCTTTGCCTGGGTGTAGCAATGTACTACTTACGACTAAATTATTAAGCGTTGTATTATCTTTTACAGTATAAGTGTCGTTCTCTTTTACTATGTCTCCGCCAATGTCACTGATTATTAGCTTTGAACTCTTCTGAGTCTTCGAAGTCTTCAATGTGATACTCCTCTTCTAATTCTAATTCCTCTCCACAAAATGGACAGAATGTTATTTTATAAAAATCATGATCTAACTCATGATTGACGGTGCAAACACCTTCACAATGTACACATTCTACTCTCATTGATCTTTCTCTAGAATAGCTTGTACGCGTGATGTCACCCACTCATTATACTCTGCACCTTGGTGAATAGCATCACGAGCATAGGTATTTAAGTCTTCTGCAGGTAGTTCTTTTTCTTTGTAACGAGTATATCTCATCATAAAGTCGTGATCATTATGTTGAAATATAGCACCAAATGCTGAATTGTCAATCTCAATCCAATCAACATCATCTGGTGTAATACCTGGAATGTGTTTTGTTGGCCTGCCTTCAAACACCTCAAGCATAATTAGTTTAGATCCTACTTTATCACATAATTGTTTAGCCATACTAAATAACATTTCGTCCTCATGGAGGTCTTTCTTTGTAGCAATTCTACTGTTATAGTATTCTATTGTTTTGTCTGTAAATTCATCGCCTCTATTACCTGCAATATGTTTTTTAAAGAATTCAATCCAAGGTCCTACCTTCATATAGTATCCAGGTTTATCTTCAACCTCTATTGTTGTCCATTTAGATGTATTGCCAGTCATAATTACAGCCTTTGGAGCGTGATAATTACATATTAGATTAGTAAGATTATTAAATTGTTCAAAGGTTGCTGTGCCAGACATTCCCATGTTATATACATGCGTTCCTATCTTTTGTTGTAGTTTCTTTGCCATTGTATCCTCAGCCAATATACCTATACCTTCTATCTGACTAGAGCCTATTACTACTATATAATCGTCATGTGGAATGAATAGATCTTGCAATGTCTTCTCATTTCTAAATCCATCACTATTATATGTGTATGTAATATCTCCTTTAGAGTTATGATATTTCCAATTCTCACCTAGCCTTTCATTTTGTCCATGGTACCAGCTAAAATTGTCAGGGTCCATCCATCTATATACTTTTCCAGGCTCTGTATTTTTTGAAATAAAACCATTATCTCTTCTACTTAGCAAATTTACATTTTCACTCACTTCCAGACGTCTCCCCAATCTCCTTTTAAAGCTCCTCGAGCATAATCTGTAGATCTGTTCTCAAAGAAGTTTGTATGTGTTGGTGCGTTAATCATTTCTTCTACCCATAATAAAGGATTCCTTTTCACCTTAAAAATGCCTCGCATACCCATACTTATAAGCCTTCTATCAGCAATATATCTAATGTATTGTTTAACATCTGCTGGTTTTAAGTTCTCCATATCTCCCATTGAGAATGCTAGATCAATAAACTTCTCTTCTAGTTCTACCATCTTCTCAGCAATATCGTATATCTCTTTCTTAATTTTATCGTTCCAAAGATTCTTATTTTCGTTTACATAAGTTTTAAATAATTGTATCATGGACTCTGCGTGCATTGTCTCATCTACAATACTCCAGGTTATAATTTGTCCCATGCCTTTCATCTTACCATGTCGTGGGAAATTTAACAGCATAATAAAAGATGAGAATAACTGCATACCTTCTGTAAATGCTGAGAAGGCAGCAATGTTTGTAGCCACAGACTCTGGTGTTCCGTTAGCTGCTGACAATTCCATGAAGTACTCATGCTTATCTGCCATCGTCTGATACTCTAAAAACTCGCTGTATGTACTCTCAGGCATACCTAGTGTTTCGATTAAATGTGCATAAGCAGCTACATGGAGAGCCTCTCTAGCTGCAAACCCTGACAACATCATACGAACTTCTGGTTGTGGGAAATACGGTAGATAGTTATTAATATAACCACCAGCTACATCAATATCTCCTTGTACAAAGAATCTAAATATGTTTGTTAAAAATGCCTGTTCAGGATCTGTTAGTTTGTCTTTCCAATCTTTTACATCTTCTGCCATTGGTACTTCTGTATGTAGCCAATGAGACTGTTCGTGTTTAAGCCATGCTTCATAAGCCCATGGATAATTAAACGGTTTAAAATAATTCCTTTCTTCTGTTAGTTTAGCCTTAGCCACCATGTCTTACCTC
>Ga0181410_1000637_pt1 | contig 15475 bp, 19 predicted proteins | sample 33SPOviralmetaG_FD_130112 | JGI IMG/M metagenome (GOLD analysis project Ga0181410, IMG submission 130112) | Marine viral communities from the oligotrophic San Pedro Time Series (SPOT) site, San Pedro Channel, CA, USA - 33 SPOT_SRF_2012-06-20 | ecosystem: Environmental > Aquatic > Marine > Strait...
CGTAGGGACCGGCAAAAGCAGCGCCAGCGGAAAGTGAAAGAGCAGCAGTTGCTGCGAATACAGATTTGATCATTTGAATTACCTTTAGTTACTTGCGGAATGAATACCCGCAGATGATAAGTCCCTCGACAAGAGACTGTGTATGACAAAGACTAGCGCAAGTAGTTGAGGCATTCGTCTTATCAAACTGGCACATATGCCAGTCAGTATGTTTATTTAGTAAATCACTCAGTAAGTGTTTCTACTGGTTGTTGGGAAGAAGGTTCGGATACCCTACCCAAGTAAGCATTGTAGTCCATATACTCTCTGATGTCAACACTTGCTCCCGTTTGTTCCCAGAAATTTGCCTGTGCTTCATGATTTTTGACGTGGAAAACATCAACGTGCTCAGGGTGGATGCTAGAACCTAGTTCTGTCCGATATAGAAGCAAAGGAATTGCAAACGTATTACCAGAGTTATAGATGAGATCATCTGCAACTGGACGTGGTTTAACCCCTTGGTCAAGTTTGTACTTGTCTCCCCTACAATGGAGTCTTACTAACTTTTCTGCATGATATCTATTGATAACATAACATGCAGTTGAGAAATCATTAACAAACCTCTTATGAAGTCTAACATGAATATCTCCCGTACAGATAATTGCAATCTGAACGACATCCCAATCATAGGGGAACTCGGAGAAAAAGTCAACCCATTGGAAGTTCCAAAATTTGACCAGGTCAAGACTGCAATCATCCTCCATGATAACCGCATATGGGCTATCAGAAGTTTCAAGATAATGCTTGAGTGCCTTTAGGTGAGAGGTAGTGCAACCAATCTCACCACTGGACATCTCATGAGGATATCTTCCTTTAATGATATCACTCAAATCATCCTCTCTACCATCATAGGCAGAGATGCGTTCGTAGTTCTCAATTTCCCAATACTTAAATTGGTCCTCCATATACTCACGTCTTTCTGGTTGCCCATCAAGATTAAGATAGTAAATAGGACCCATACCTTTTAGTTTATAGGCAGATTTATTTTTGTCTCTTAGTTCCACAGTCATCTCTTTGTCTCCAATACAAAAAATCCATTACCATAAGGATCAACTTTCATCCATTTATCTTTAACAGATCCAAAACTATAAGAAAAGTCTACAAGTCTCAATCCTTGAGATTGAAACATATCTATCCACCACTCTTCATCCTTCTTTGTAACGTGTGTAATGTCAACTTCATACTCACGTATTCTAAATCTATTATGGTCCCCTAAAGGGACAGCAAAAAAGAATTGACTAGATTTTCTTTTGAAGTTCTGTATAACCCCAGGAAGATCAATTTCAGGAATATGCTCCAACACATCCTTACAAATTAACAAATCATACTTGTTATCGTTGGGTAAGGATATATAACCAGAAACTGCTGGGTGACAGTTAGCAACTGCATACTCACTTATATCTTCACCGAAAGCATGACATCCTATAATTCTCAATGCATGAACTAAGAAACCCTTAGCACATCCATAGTCAACACATGTATTAAAATCAAAATTGTTTTTAATGTCCAATGCTTCAGGGATAGAACGAGTGGGCATCCAGCGATAATCTTCATACCCAGAAATGTGATTCCTCACACCATCTTCATAGTATTCTCTAGTAAATTGGTTCATGCAAAATCATTGTGTATTGTATCAGTTAAAATGTCGTCAACCAGTTCATTCTGCATTGCATACTTACAGTAATGGCAGGCATGATGTCTGAGAGTTGGTCCTTGTTTGTAAAAATCTTCTATTCCATCAATATCACAAACAGCAAATTGTGACTCGGGAACATAGTTATAGTTATTCTCAATAGATAACTCAGCAGATGGACATGCATAAATGTATCCATCAGTGAACAAGAATGGTTTTACCATATGCATATAGCAATGGTCGTTCCTGCGTTCTCCTTTAAAGTTAAAGTCAGACAAGAAGGCTGATTGCAACTTACGACCTCTATCCTTTTCGTATTCTTGAATAATACCACGGATAGTTTCAATGTCTTTTGCAGTCTCCTTAACGTCCTTAATAGCATTAAAGGCAATACGGCAAGGAATTTTATTCTCCTCCACCCAGTCTAACATACGAATGAAATTTTCGGTAGTCTGGAACTTCTTTGATAACACTCTTTTGTTCTTTACATCACTCCAATCACCTTTAATGTTAGGATTCTTAGAAGTCTCTAGGTTTTCATCCCACACATATGCTGCAGATGGTTTGCAGTTAGTTCCCTCAAACACACTCAGATCATAATCATAACCCTCATAGAAACCATACATTCCCATTCTAACCCAATCAAAAAGTTCTACAATGTCTTTTTTGATTGCTCTATCTTTACCAAATCTTGCGGCATTAGTACAGATACCAAGACTAAAACCTAAATCCTTAGCATAATTTACAATTGCTTTGAAGTCTGGGTGAATGCTAGGTTCCCCTCCACCAGTAAATTCAACACCGGTCACACCGATTGCTTTAAAACTTTCAAGTGCCTGGAATACCTTTTCCGTAGGCATCTTTTCTGAGATGTCTCTATTCGCAAAGCAACAGAAAGAACAAGTTAGATTACAAGAATTAGTCAAAGAAATGTGTGCCATCACAGGAGAGGCTGGTTTACCATCCTGCAAGTTCTGCAACTTTGGAAGTTGCTTCAGAAGTTTAGTAAGGTTACTACTATAACTCCTACCTTGAACTTTATCATCTCCTTTCTTAAAGGAACCATCCCCATTAAAGACTTTCACTCCTTTATATGGTACAACAGTCATCTATAATACTCCTTCCATTGATGAATAACCGGAAGATCAAGACTACCTTCTGTAATCTGACCCAACCAAGGTGCTACCTCGTATTTATATCCTCTTTTATTATAATGGTATGTAATATTTGCGTCAACAGCACCTAATAAACGATACTGAAGATCTGGATCATTGTTCATCAATCTATCCATATTCTCTTCAATATCTTTTATCGCATCATCATAGATTGATAGGAACGTTTTTGCATTATATACTGATCCACCACACATACCATATGTTGATGCATCATATCCTAAGTCGTTAACTTCTTTGATTAATGCTGGAGTAAGAGAATTTGCTGCTCTTACTCCTCTCAATTCAAATGGTGGATCAATAGTAAAGTATCTCTTGATATACACATCATCTTCAAGAATCATTGTGTAGTCTTGTCCACACTCCTCACATGCTAACTTCTGCCTCTTCCACCATTCGATAGTTCTATATGCATTATATGCATGGCGGTCATAATTATTTTTATCATCACCATAAATGTTCTCTCTCATATGAAAGGAACAACCATACTCTTCAGCAATATCTGAAAAGTCATCACCACCGTCAGAAATTAATGTGATTGGATTATCAGGAAAGTGCTCCCTAAAATTATCAAGAACAAATCTAGCAGCATTCTTGCTTTTATAAACTTGATAAAATACTCCAAACTCTACCGTCATTTCTTCACCTCAAAAAGATAATCCTCAACTACAACATAATCCATTTGAGTTTCCTGCAAAACATATAGTGCATCCCTAATGGTAGATAGCACAGGCGTACCTCTGATATTAAAAGAAGTATTCAACAAAACATTTGTCTCAGAAATCTTACCAAACTCTGTTAGTAATTCATAAAAGTGTAAATGTGATTCTTCCGTTACTGTTTGCAACCTAGCAGTATCATCTGCATGAGTAATAGAAGGGAGCATATCAATATACTCCTTACGAACTGCTGGAGCATAACTCATATACTCAAGGTTTTCAAAATTAGATGAGTCGAAGTATTTGTGAGCATCTTCTTTCTTACAGAAAGGAGCAAAGGGACGATACCATTCACGGAATTTGACCTTTGCATTCAAGATATCTTTCATCTCTCTAATGTTAGGGTCACATACAATAGAGCGATTACCTAATGCTCTCGGTCCTACTTCAGAATCCCCATACACAAATCCAATAATATTACCGTCCTTCAAGAGTTTAGCAAGATCTTTCTTAGTAACTTTCTTTGCACCATACTCTTCAACATAGTCATCCAATTGATCTCTATCAAGAAGAGGTAACCCCTTGTATGTAACATCAACTCTTTCATTTGGTTGATTGTAAATGAACATATGTCCTAAAGACAATCCTCCATCATGTGGACAAGAGGATACATAAATCTCCCTATCATGGGCGTTCTTAATCTTCTCATTCAGCAACACATTCAGTGCTGCTCCACCAGTTAAGCACAAGGGAATGGATTTATCATACCTATCCAGAACACTAAAGAACGCCCTCTCAAACGCCTCCTGTGCCGTAGCAGCGATATCATAAGCACCTTGTCCCTCAAACACCCAATTGTCTAAGGGATTGTCCCATGGATCATCAACATTTTTTAGAGGGAGTCCACTCTTCTCTTTAAGTTTTTTGTAATCCCTATCAAAGAAAAATTCTTGGAATGCAGGAACAAGATTTTCTTGAACGTTTCCATATGCACAAAGCCCCATCATCTTTCCAGACAACGCTAATTGATGCTTACTCTTCTCTGCAACCTCCCTAAGGAGAGATCCACAAAGAAGATAAGCACCACCAAAATCAGACTCTACTTTTTCTAACAGTTCAAGTTCATCCCCACATCGATAGACATTGAAATGCCCATCATCACCACCACCATCAAAGGAAACAATCAATGCTTCCTTAAACGGTGATTGAAAGAACGTAGATACAGCATGTGTAACATGATGTCTAGCAAGTGTTCTTACATTATCTGTATTGAACACTTCCTTAAGTATTGATGGCGGATTGATATATCCATCCGAAGATACAAGAACCATCTCATAATCGTTCTCAATTCCCCATTCCTTTTCAGCAATTAGTCTACACTTGATAAGAATTCTTTTCACTTCTTGCTGAGGATTATCCTCATGAAGTCTGAAATATCTTCTCTTAACTAATCTCTCAATTTCAATCAAATGATATTCATTGGTCTTTGCATTGTAAAAAGTAATGTTCGCATCATGACCTGCAAAAATACTAACTACATTCTTCATTTGTAACTCTCTATGATACTATTCATTGCGGGAATATAATACTTTTCTACCACTCTACTCCATTCAAACTCTTTTGCATAGTCTAAAATCTCCTCTCTATTTCTAGTGGAGTATTCTCTATTTTTTACAATCTCAGACTCTACATATGGAATATCACTAATCTTTTCTTCTGGAATGACGGTGATAAATTCCTTATCAATATCCAGATTGGCAGCAGCCCACTGACTTACAACAACACCAAGTCCAGCAGCAAATGCTTCTAAACATACCAAAGGATGTGCTTCACCATCAGATAAAAGAACAAGGTTTCCATAGTCAGTTAGATGCTTGTATAGAAGATCTTTTGACCACTCCCCAAGATAATTTATGCGTGTATTAAATCTCTGATCAGAATTGTTTCCAGCATACCAGAGACTATTAATGCTCTGGAACATGAACTGCCTCTTTCGGTAATCAATCTTAGCAAGATACAAAGAACGATCAGGAAACTCAGGTTCAGATTTGTAACTAAAGTTATCTAGATTCACCCCATTTGGTGTAACAAACAACCTGTCTTCGGGAAACGACATCTTCCTTTGATAGGTTTTTTTGATACCCTCAGACAAACAAAAAGTTCTTGGTTTAATTTTATTGAATTTTTGAGCAACTCTAGGACCGTAGTAATCCCACCTCAGTGGTTGTTCAAGATAACCAAAGTGACTAGTGATTGCAGAGGGATATTGAACATAGGGCATCAACTCTACAAAATCGTCATACTGAACATGAACAAAGTCGGGTTTATACCTATTGATCTCTTGAAGAATCTCAATTGGACTTTGTGTATTGATGACGTTTACTTCATGACCAAGTTTTTCTAGGGCAATCTTTTGATCCCAAATTAAAATTTCAACTGCACCCCATCCTGTAGGAGGGATGGGCATGATACCTGGACCAATAATAGCGACTCTCATTCACTTAGCTCCGAAAAAATGTCCATGTGTTCACCGTTTGTTCTTCTATACGAAGCAAAATCATCTGGATATTTCTTAAGGAGATATCCAAGGGCAATCTGTTCATTGTTTACATTGCCGTTTTCTATCATATCAACTTTCAGCACATTATCAATCAAATCAACTACCTTTGGAATGGAATTTTTATGACCTCCGAACATTGACCCAAGAACATATGATCTATTATCCCACAAGTATTTCTCTGATAGACTACTAGAGTTAAAAAGATCAGGATAGAAGTCACAATTCTCTTGAATTAAGAAACATTCTCCCATAGATTTGAGTGATTTGATTGCTTCCTTTCCAGGATACTGATTGTTCAAATCAAAATCACCGAAGAATCTAGATCCACCACCATCTAACCAGAAAAAGAAGTCTGTATCAAATTCATTATCCTCTACTGCTGTTTTCATCCAAGGAAACTTAGAGTATTGAATAACTGAATACATTGAATGCTTACATTCAATTCGATTTGGGTCAGACATCTTTTGTTTGTACTCATCACTATCCAAAATATTTTGAATAGTATCATTCAAACCATAGTAAGGCAAGTCTTCTTCTTTCTGCACAACAATTTTTGTTGGCATGCCTTTCCTTCTTTCCTCAACAAACTCCTTTACATCTTCAGTAACAAAGAGATATAGAGGACAATTAAGTTTAAGAGTGATATCAAACCACTTTAAATACTCATCCCATTGTCTTCCATCCATTTCCTCTCTATCAATATTAAAGAGAGCAGATACAATAGTTACTTCACTCACAATCCTTCCTCATATACTTTTAACAATGATTGAGCCCGATTAATATAAGTATGATTTTCTTTCACATACTCCATACCTTTTTTAATCAAATCATAATTCTTTCTATTCCTCATACCATCATGAAATAATTCTGCTGGATCAGGATTATAGATGCAATTACCATCCATCTCATTATATATTTGCTCAGAATTAGTCATACCAAGATGACCATAACTGATATTCTTAGCAACTCTACAAGTTACTACTCTGGTTTCTACATGCCATTTACCGCGAATGTCTGGTCCCAACATAGACCTTCGCGTCCTTTCCATTACCTCTTCCATAGACAAAGGATTATCCCAAACATCATTATAGTGAAAATCTAATCCATTGTTGGAACATTGTTCAATAAATGGTTGCCAGTTTGACCAGTTCTCTGCCTGTCCATGGGGAGAAATAGTTCCACAGAACCAAATTGCATCCTCTCTTTCACGATACATCTGATCAAAATCAATCTCATGAGGCAACAAATTAGTTGCCCAACTGATATACATCTTATCCCAATCTGGAATATCTGCATCTACATAATCATTTTTGAGATGAACCATTCCTTCTTTCTTTGGTTCAAACCAAACACTTGGACCTATACTCTTACACTTGTTAGCATCAAAACTAAAATTATAGATATGATCTTTGCAGTGCTTAGCAGTCAATCTAACATCAATCAACCTCTTTACTCCATCAAACCTCCTAGGGTCTGGGAGATACATCATAAAGTATGTACTAGTTTCGTTGATGGGAATATTTTTTGATCCGCTATCTCCTTCTCCAATAAAAATTGTATTAGAAAAATCAAAGTCTTCTGGCGGTTTCTCATCAGGAAACCAATGAATATCATGACCAAGATGTTTAAAAGCCTGATAGTATCCGTAGTTAGAGTAAGAATGAGTATGAGTTCCAAGGGGATGCCCCCAGATGACAATTTTCATATACTATTGTTTTTTTCAATCATAGTATATATTTACTCAAAAGTCAACGGTTAAGAGGTATACGACCATTAAATATTTGCTTTCTCCAATGATCTAAAAGATCCTTAAACATCTGTGTAGTAGGAATTTCAGGTTTCCAATTAATCACATTTTTAATCTTAGTGTTATCAAACATCTGATAATCTGCATCAATAGGTCGTAAACGATTAGTATCAGTCTCAACTGCAATATTATTAACAACACTTAAATTAATTAAAAGATCAACAACCTCTCTCAAGTTATACGACTCCTCTCCAGCAATGTTAAAGTAATCTCCAGGTTTAATTTTACCTTCTGCACTTGCCTCAAGCAATAAGAAATATGCTTTCACTGCATCTCTAGCATCTTGAAAAGTTCTTGTGCTTGAAAGGTTACCCACATATATAACTGGTTCTTGAAATCCTGCTTCTATCAATGCAATCTGTTTTGCTACAGTGCTCTCAAAGAAAACATCACTTCTTCTGGGTCCACTGTGAGTTCCCATGCGAGTCATAAAGGTTTTAATACCATATGCCTCACCATAGAACCTTCCCAGATAATCCGTTCCTATCTTACTGATACTATATGGACTAGCACCATGCATTGGGGTATCCTCAGATAGAGTTACATCTGCAGGTGCCTTACCATATACTTCACTGGAAGAACAAACATGCACCACAGGATCATAATCATCAGTTTGACGAATTGCTTCAAGAAGATTTGCTGTTCCTATAATGTTTGTCTGCAAAGTTTCAATAGGAATATCAAAAGATGTTCTGGGATATGATTGAGCAGCAAGATGAGAGATATAATCAGGTCTCACATCCTCTATCATTTTTCTAATAGATACTGCATCATTCAAATCTGCATAATAAAGAGAAATACGATCTTTTTTATTGATAAGATTAGTAAGATGGTAGATATTATCCAAAGGTTCCTGCCACCTCATCATACCAACTACTTCATAGTTAGTATTCTCAAGAATATAATCTGCTAATTGAGAACCAACTTGTCCGGTTATACCCGTAATGAGAACTGTTTTCATTTAAACTCCATGCGAATTGCTTCTCTAATTGTCTTAACAGGTCTACCAATTAACCCGCTCAAATGATCTGACCTCATTTCTGTTATACCACTTCTATCCTTATAGAAATCATCTCCTGGATTTATAACTTTTATATTTAAATCAGGTAACACTTCTTCTTTTAAAATCTTAGCAAGATCTGATCTGCACAAGAGGTCTGGTCCTCCACAATTTATAATTTGTGGTGCCTCCCAATACTTATATAAATTGATTATAGCATCAACAGTGTCATCTCTATGAATAATATTTCTAGACAAGGGTGAGAATATTTCTGCTACTTCACCAGTCTCATTACATTTTTCAAGGTAAGATGTAAATCTATCTTTTCTATGAAAATTATAGGATAATCTAAGAATTTTTACATTGATATAATCCATGAATTCATCTTCGATTTTCTTCTTCATCTTAGCATATTCCCCAATACCACCAATGACAGCATCACTAGACAAGAAGATAACTTTTGCACCAATATTAACAACTCTATCAATAAAGTTCATTGTTCCATAGACGTTAACATTTCTAGAACGGACTGGATGCTTTGCACATTCTGTAGGAGCAGATATAGCAGCACAGAGTGCTATGGTATCATCAGAATCTATATCACTATAATCAAAATAGGTATCACCCAATCTTCCATGGATGATACCTGCGGTAGGATATTTTTCTAACAGTCTACCTCCAATGTTTCCTGTGTGTCCTAGTATCTTTAGCATATCCAATTCCTAAATGTTTCAAGACGTTCTGGTGTTCCTATATCAAATTCTCTAGTCTGAAGAACTTTATAAGATAAATCTATCTCATTTAGTATATCATATTCAATGCTTATAGGCAACGTATAAGGAATGACTATGTCACGCCTGTAAAATTTATATATTCCAACGTTCACAAGTTCTGTTCTACCTGCGCCACACGGATTTTTTTCTACAAAATGTTTTACCATTCCATATGCACCAACAACATACCCCTCATCACCTTTGATTTTTCTTTTTGAAACAAAAATAGTTGTTTCTTCAGTATCTAAATTAATATCCCCAGAGTGATATGTATCTCCATTCATCACATAGAATACATCAGGCACATTAATCTTTCTTAAAAATCCACCAGTTCCACAAGGTTCTCCTTCATTAAACACATCAACATCTAGATCTTTAAAGTGATGGTAGTTTAAATTAGAACAAACTAGAGTAATATCAAATCCAGATAAATTTTCTATAACCCTTTGTATGAACGGTTTACCATGTATATCAATTAAAGGTTTTGGAACACCATTACTTACCGAAGATAGTCTTGTTCCTCTGCCTCCAACCAACAAATATAATTTAGTCCCCTTTGATAACTCTGTAACTATCATCTTCAAAATGCTGTGTAGAAAATTCAAATAATTCAGAGTCTTCAATACCAATCATTTGGTGTCTTAATCCTCTATAAACATGAAACTTGTCTCCTGGATTTATAATCAAATCCTTAGCAGAACTTAGTGAATCATTATCACCGTAGTATAAAAGAATTCTACCTGATTGCAAGTAAAATGTCTCATCCTTTTGTTTGTGATAGTGCCATGAGCATCGTTTACCATGTTCAAAGAACAAGACCTTTCCACAGTAATCTTCTGTATTAACAATCCATTTTTCATGACCCCATCCCTTTGGATGAATTTCTATTGTCTCCATACATCAACCCCATGTTTTACAAATTTGAAAGGAACTACACGCCCAACACCTCTTTTCTTAAGTGCAGTGATAAGATTATGCCTCTTTTCAAAGTCAGTAAAGAGAATCATATGCCCACCACCACCAGCACCAGATATTTTAGCAGCCTTTGCACCGTTCTGCAAAGCAAATTCATAACTATCTAGTATCTCTGGAGAAGCAACTTTATTGCTAGTCTGTATCTTGTTCTTCCAATAAGTATTCATAGACTTACAAATCTTATCTACATTACCAAGAAGAAGACTTCTCTTGTATTCAATACATGCCTGCTTGATATTATGAGTTGCTTCTAAAACATTAGGATCTTTCAACAAATTCTTAGATGTTGTCTCGATTAGATTCTCAGATTTTCTAGGTTTCCCAACGTAGTACAGAACCGTACTCAACTCAAGCATGTTTTGAGTTTTAGGATTAAGTCTCAAAGGATTTACAATAGTTCTACCATCGGGCAAGAACTCTATAAAGTTAAACCCACCAAAAGCAGCAGCAAATTGATCTTGTTTACCGCCAGGCAAGTTACAAATGTTTCTTTCAAGATCAACAGCATACTCTGCAACATCATATTCTCCCAAAGGAATACTATAGTATTCAGAAATAGCAGCAATAAGAGCAACAACTAAAGCACTAGAACTACCAAGACCACTACCAGGAGGAGCCTCAACATAAGTTGTAATCTTTACTGGTTCTCTATCTAAATCTTTAGTTAGATATTGATATGCATTGATTAGTAGTTTCATACTACCAGTAACATACTCTTTATCTAAATGTGAAAATCCCTGCGAATCATTCAAATCAACACTTGTAAATAACCATTCATGATATGGTTCAATCTTACAGTATGCATACTGATCGATAGTTCCATTTAGAACAACTCCCCCATAATTTTTCCAATATGGGGCAAGATCTGTTCCTCCACCAGCCATTGCTAACCTTAAAGGTGCTTTTGAAAATACTACTTTCATCAGAATCTAGGTAATGTAACTCCAAATGGATGACGTTCCAAAGGAATACCAAGAGTATTAAGTAACTCAACATGAACAAGTTCAATACACCAAGTTCCTTCTCTATGATATTTCGTCTGCATCATTAAATATTTAAGTAATGGGAAACAACCCATAAACCCCTCCATTGCTTCTGTACCACCAAAGTTAAACCAGTCATTAATGAAAGGAGGGGGTGCTTGAGTTGATGTACAATGAACCGACTGTTGATTATAGTTCTCATATCGAACAGGTTGATTAATCTGACTATCAGTTCTACACCTAATCACATAATCATATTTAATATTATTTTTATATTCATACAGTTTCCTTAATCTATTCACTTCATTAAGGCTACAAAAATATGAAATACTATTATTGATTTGCCTAAACATATAATTTGGTTCTTTCTCCAAACCTCCCGACCAATATTTTCTTTCAGATAATTCAAAGTCACTTTCAAGTTCAAAGTCTTTGAATGTTCTACTCGGTTCAGTTACAAGAGAAACTGGATTGTATATATCCTGAAAAATTTCATCAGCATTTGATTTAATTCTCTGATGTTCCCATCCACCATCTCCACCATACTTGTATGGTTTATTCTGCAGTTCTTTATCCATCCATAAATGAGCAAAAACATCCACATCATAATCTTGAATTACATTCTTCAAGATTAGACTAGAACATTCTTCAACAAATCTTGGTTGACCAGAGAAACAAAGTGCTATTTTCATCTATATCTTTGAGGGTAATCTGAACAAATTCCAAAACAATTGGTAACCTTTAACAGGTCAGAACTTAAATTATTAAGTTCCGGCATAACAATAACAGTATTTGATGTGTACGTCTGATTAGGATATGACCAGATATTATGTTTACTAGTCAAAGCATAATCATCATTCTGATGCCAGAAGTAATTGTATCCACTGGTTTTAGTACTAAATGCATGTAGTGTAGCAATATCTTTGCAATGAACCCACAGATATTGAGACCTATTTGCTAACCAATACCATGATACCATGTTCTGAGCATCATCATGACCTAACCAAATCCTATCAGTAGCAGGATCCCACCTAACATCAACCTCCACATCATATCCAAAATCAAGACATTTATTAATCTGCTCTGGATTATTTTCAGTTTCAGGACAAGGACCGTCTAAATTTCCTCTATGAGCGATTATCTTCATGCCGAATACTTATCAGAGGGAATAGATGGCCATCTTACAATAATTAATTCTGAGTCTTCTAGGAACTCGACATTGGAAACTTCATTCGGTTCATAGATCCACATGTCTCCTGCAGACATAGTCTTACCATTCACTTTGAGTTCTCCCGACACAATATAGTTCAACTCATTAGTAACTTTATGAAAGTGTGGGAAGGTTTCACATCCTTTCTTGTGTTTATGATGTGCTACTTCAAAGAATGGATTCTTAAAAATAGATGGTTCAAAGTCTCCTACGAACCATCCTGCTTTAAAATCTACAATATTTGCCTCCTTCATTTCTCTAACTCCTGAATACGAATTTGATGTCTACCTCCATCAAAAGTATTCTCCATACAAATTTGTATATACTTGTCTAACTTTTCCGACATGATTCCTCTTGCAGGAATTGAAAAGAAGTTAGCACAGTTGTGTCTGATCGACATCTCCATAGCAAATTCATCATAGATCAAGGCAGACCTAATACCATGATACTTATTAGCACAGATGTTTACACCCTGCCCTGTACGACAAAATCCAAATGCATAATCACAATCCTTCTCATCGATTGCTTTTACTGCTTGAGAAATATAATCTCTGTAATCACAATCCACATTCAACACAGTTCCAAAATCAATATACTCAAGGTTATATTTCTGTAGAATTAATTTCAAAGTTTCTTTTGCATGAAACCCAGAATGGTCTGAACAGATAGCGATTGGTTTATCTCCAAGTCTCTTGATAACATTATCTTTGTAAAAATGAAACTCATCTGGAGTTCCAAATACGTGCATCTTTTCTACAGGTTCTGTGATAATTCGTTTACCATCTTCAACCAACAAATTGTAGAGAGGTGAAATATAGAACTCATTTTTAGTTCTAATATCACGCTTAATCATATCACGGGCATACTTACAGAAATCAGATCCTTTCTTGAATCCATATATTCCAACACAAGCATTATTGCTGATTGCTTTTTTCTCAGCAGTTTCTGTTACATCACCATTTCTATCAACTTTAGCATAACTATAGTTTGATGAATTTGATTTGAACGTGAGGATGAGACCATCAGCATTCAATGAATTCATATCATGAGGATCAAAAACGGGTCTAAACTCAATATCCAAAGTATGAATAACAAGAGGAGCATCATTATCAATATATTCCTCAGCGTAAAGACAACTACAAACCGATCCATCGGTTAGTTTATCAAGAACGACAATTTTAATATCATCTCCAAATTTTTTTCTTAAAAGTTCATCAATATGAAAATTATAAACAGTCTCATCTCTTACAACGAAGATAAGATTGCAATCTTTATAATTCAGACAATCTAAAGAAATATCAATCAGATGCTTATCTTTGATATTGATCAGTTGTTTGGGAACTTTAAAACCTTCTTTGATAAATCTGCTCCCCAATCCCGCCATGGGAATAAGAATATTTGGTTTCATAGACAATTGTCCCTAATTAATTCAGTCGTTTTGTTATGAGCATATTCAATCCAGGTATGAATATCTCCTTCGCCCTTCAACATCTTATATAGGAAGCAAGCAGAGAACGTATCTCCAGCACCTAGAACATTGACGTTCTTTAACATCTTTTCTTCTGGTAGTTTGTAGAAGAATTCCTCATCACCATTACTCACAATGCTTCCAGATGAACTATGCAGAATAACCCACCCATGTGTTGCTTTAACATAATCAGATAATTCGCCATCAATATCTTCATCAGAGATGAAAAGATAATCAACAAAGGAGAGGAGATCTTTATTTACAGGTTTACCAGGACAGATATCAGCAGAAATAATTCCTGATAATGTAGGGATAAAATCATGTTTCGTCATCTCATTTAGATAAATTAGATGATTGATTTTCGATTCAAAAATCTTTGCCTTGTGTTGAACTAGACTCAAATTAACTTTTGAATATCGTTGTGCTGCTGGTCTATCCACATAGATTAACGCCTGTCCTACATCAATAGGAGAAAGACCAATGTCTAATGTAGGGTCCACCATTAAGAGTGCTTTCCATACATTAGCAATCGATCCTAAAGATTTCTTTTCTGTATCACCATCCGTAATGGTATCAATGGTCAAATGTCCATACAGTGAAATATCTTTCATTAAAATTTTTCCTTTAAATCAAGTTCGTAGATTTTCTCCATAACCACATCATAAGGAATGCGGGGAAGAATTTCCAACTCTTCTAGGTCTTCAAACAGATACATGACTGCATTCTCTCCACCCCTACAGGCAAGAGGTACAGAGATATTCTGAAGCATTGAAGGAGAATCCGCCATAGAATATGGGTGACCCACTGCTTCCATTATACCATAATCAAACAGATCATCACCAAGATAAGCAACATCTTCTGATTCACATTCATACTTCTCAAGGATTTCATCTAGAAAATTTACCTTATCTCTGTGAAATCCTTCACCACGATTAACAACATAAGGAAGGTTCCTATTTTCCAAAATTTTTGCATTAAAAGGATCACCTGTAAGAAACACAACAGGGATACCAATTGCACGGAAACGTTTGACTGCTGTCCAGTCTTTATCACAGAAGTTCTTCATCACGACGTTACCATCACGATCATAATACTTCTTGCCGTCAGTCATTACACCATCGACATCAAGAATAATAAGTTTAATCATTTTTGGTATTCGGAGTTATCCTTTGCTAAGTGTACTATCTTTGGTTCAA
>Ga0181410_1000639_pt1 | contig 15472 bp, 13 predicted proteins | sample 33SPOviralmetaG_FD_130112 | JGI IMG/M metagenome (GOLD analysis project Ga0181410, IMG submission 130112) | Marine viral communities from the oligotrophic San Pedro Time Series (SPOT) site, San Pedro Channel, CA, USA - 33 SPOT_SRF_2012-06-20 | ecosystem: Environmental > Aquatic > Marine > Strait...
GGAGCCTCAGATACTGATATTACTGAATTTGTTTACGGTAGTGGAGATGGAAATTTAACTACTACTTTCGTTGATTCACCTTTGCAAAGTAGTGGAACGGCAATAAGTTATAAACTACAAGCAAAAGTAGGCTCAGGTACAACAACATTTAACAATACAAATACAACTAACCAAATATCACTGGAAGAAGTTGCAGTTAATCCAGTTGCAGTTACAAGTGTTAACGGACAGGCAGGTGTTGTAAGTTTAAGTTTAGATGATATAGCAGATGTAGATACAACAAGTGTTGCAGATGGTGCAGGATTAATTAAAGATGGTTCAGACTATGTAGCAACAACAAATAACACAGGTGCAATGATTATGCCAGTAGGTACTACTGCACAAAGACCAGGTTCACCTGTACAAGGTATGATAAGATTTAACTCAGATACAAGTAAATTTGAAGGTTACGATGGAACAGATTGGATTAATCTAGTTTCTGAAATCTGGGGCGATTTAACGTAATAAATAACTATAGAGGAAAGTAAATGTCAGGATTTAGTATAAAAAGACGTAGAGGTACTACAGCACAACACGCTTCGTTTGTAGGACTCATAGGTGAATTAACAGTTGATACAGATAAAAATGTTATCGTAGTACATGATGGTGCCACATCAGGTGGACACGAAATGGCAGATAACGATTTATCTAATGTTAACTTATCTACTATATTCCAAGCAGGATCAGGTATGTCTATTACAAACAATGCAGGCGTACTTACTTTTGCAAATACTAATACAGCAGACATTACTGAAGTTACAGCAGGCGCAGGTTTAACAGGAGGCGGAACAGCAGGTTCAGTTTCTCTTGCACTAGGTGTAACAGGTGTTGCGGCTAACACTTATGGTAATGCAACTACTATTCCAAGTATTACAGTTGATACTCATGGTAGAGTTACAAACATAACAACTAACCCAGTTGCTGGTGTTAGTAATTTAACATTTAATAATGGCACAGGTGTACTTACACTTTCAACAGCAGATGGCGGTTCTTATACTGCAACTATAAACTTGTCAAGTTTTACAAGTGATGATATTTCAGAAGGCTCTAGTACTTTATATTTTACAGATGCAAGAGCAAGAAATGCAATTAGCGGCGGAACTGGTGTAACATATGATAACAGTACTGGTGTAATATCTTTAGGACAGGCTGTAGAAACTACATCAAATCCAACTTTTGCAGATTTAACACTTACAGGTGATTTAACTGTACAAGGTACAACAACTACAATTAACACACAAGAATTAAATATCGCAGACAACAACATTGTTTTAAATAGCGACCTAACTACTGCACCAACGCAGAATGCTGGTATTGAAATTGAACGTGGTAATCAAACAAATGTAAATTTACGTTGGAATGAAACTTCAGACAAATGGCAAATTACAAATGATGGCACCACTTATAATAACATTGCTACTTCAGATGAGTTAGCATCATTAGCAGAATCAGATACTTTAAGTACAGTTGTTGGTAGAGGTGCAAGTACAGCAACTTCAATTTCAACAGGTGGTTTAACAGTATCAGGAAGTATAACAAGTAGTGCAAATAACGCACACGTTATTGGCGGACAAACAAATAGATTTGCTACAGTTTATGCAACTACATTTGATGGTACAGCGATACAAGCACAATACGCTGACTTGGCTGAGAATTATGTAAGCGATAAACCATATGAGCCAGGCACTGTAATGATGTTTGGTGGTGATGCAGAAGTAACAGAATCAGTTGGGTTTTTAAATCCTAAAGTTGCTGGAGTTGTTTCAACTAATCCAGCATACTTAATGAATAGTACTACAGAAGGTGTAGCAATAGCACTTAAAGGACGTATACCTTGTAAGGTTGAAGGACCAGTTAACAAGGGTGATTTACTGGTGAGTAGTATGACTCCTGGTGTTGCTACAGCATTGGCACAAGATAGTGCTATGCCAAGTAGTATTTGTATTATTGGCAAGTCAATTGAAGCCAACTCAGATACTGGCATCAAATTAATTGAAATCGCAGTATAATTACAAAATCTCATAAATAACAGTAGAGACAGACGGGAGGTTAACTCCTGGGTGTTTTTTTCTAGAAAAAAACTTTTAAAGGAGCAAGAAATGCCAAATTATCAGGTACAATTTAGAAGAGGTACTTCTGCTCAGCACTCTTCATTTACGGGTGCGGTTGGTGAAATTACGGTTGATACCACGAAGACAACGGCAGTTGTCCACGACGGTTCAACAGCGGCGGGTCGTCCATTAGCGAGAGAAGACCTAAACAACGTAAGTGCATCAGACGTATTATCGAAGGTTGCTGGCGGTACAATACCTGCAGGTAACATGACACTAACAGGTCATTTATTACCAAGTGCGAACGTTACACATGACTTGGGTAGTTCAACCCTAATGTGGAAAGACGTATATGTAGGTCCAGGATCTCTTTACATTAACAACAAACAAGTTATCCAAGATGACTCAGGAACAATCACAGTTTCAACAACAGTTGACTCAGATCTTAAGTTTATTACTTCAGGTTTAGGAGACATTGAGATTGCTACTTCTGAAGCAAGTGGTAACAGAGGTGCTATTAAACTAACTGGAAACGTCCAGATGGCGAACGCATTTAAAATCACAGACCCAGGTGGAACAGCAGTACAGTTTGGTTCAGCATTAGACATGAACTCAAACAAAATTACTGAACTAGGAACACCTACAGCAGGAACAGACGCGGCTACTAAAGCATACGTTGACCAAGGTGCGTTCACAGACATTAACGCATCAGGTGATGTTGTAATTTCAGGAGACTTAACAGTTTCAGGAACAACTACAACTATTAACACAGAAACTATTGCGTTAGCAGACAACATTATTGAGATTAACTCAAACTTTACATCAGGTTCTCCAACAGAAGACGCTGGTATTAAAGTATCAAGAGGTGACTCAGCAGACGTCCAACTACGTTGGGACGAAGGCGATGACAAATGGATGGTAACTGAGGACGGTTCTAACTATTATAACATCATCAATGCAAATGATGCAACTTCAGCAAACACTGCTAACAAAATCGTACAGCGTGACGGTTCAGGTGATTTTGCGGCAAACGTAATTACTGCAACAGCAACAACAGCACGTTATGCTGACCTTGCAGAAATTTATGGCGCAGATGAAGCAATTGAGCCAGGCACAGTTGTAATGATGGCAGGTGAAGGCAAAGTAGCACCATGCGATAAAGCAGATTGTCCAGCAGTAGCAGGTGTAATTTCAACAGCACCAGCATACTTAATGAATAATGAAGCAGATGGTGTAGCAGTTGCACTAGCAGGTCGTGTACCATGTAAAGTGGTAGGCGGATGTAAAGCAGGTGACTTACTAGTATCAGCAGGTAACGGAGAAGCAAAAATGTCAGCAGATCCAAAACCAGGTACAATCATCGGTAAAGCATTACATGATTTAGACACAGACGGTGTTATTGAAATCATGGCAATCATGATGTAATTTCAACACATACAAAACTCAAAAGGGTCGGATTTATTCGGCCCTTTTTTTTGACTTAATTATCGTTGTTAAATATTTCGAACTCGTACAGCCAAGTATTTAGGTCTTGTAGCATTTGTTCTGCTTCGTGTATTTTTATTGGTAAAGTAAGCATCTTCATATTTGCCCATCTTAATTTATTTTTATTAATTAAGTTTTCTAGTGATATGATATCTGTGTGTATTGCATTTAAAAGTTTTTTATACCATTTTTTATCATTGAATAAACTTAACAGCCATCTATGATTTTTGTTTTCTTTATCGTATAAAATTTCTAATGCTTTTACATCAAAGTATATTGCTCTTACAGGATTGATGTTAGGTCTGTATTTGTATAATACAGTTGGAAATTTAAATTCTGCTTTGTTTGTTTTAAGCCGTTTCATTACTATTGAAAATTCTAAATCAAACTTTTCTTTTTCGTCAGTGTAATTGTCTACTTCATTATTAATTATAAACTTCTCAATTTCTTCAAACTGAGTTGCATAACCGGTATCAGATAATTCTGATTTCCAGTGTTTTAATGCGTCTCGTGAATCGTCAAACTCTTGCTTGAATACGCCTTCTAAAAAATAAGGAGGGATAGTTCCGTGTAACTTGTATTCTTCTAGTTCGAGCAATACACGAGTTTTAGTAAAATTAATAATATTCTTCATACTATTATTTAATCTAAATCTGAATAAAGTTCTACCAGTTGTTTAATCTTTTTCTTGTTAAATTTGTTTTCTAAAATTATTCTTGCACCGTTATGTAAAGGCTTTGGCCATTTGTCTATGTCTACCCAACAGTACCCAACGTGTTCGCTGTTTAATGTAGGTATAAATTCTTCTTTAACTATAGTTACATAACTGGCATATTTGAATTTGCCATCTTTGCTTTCATAATCATCTAATGCAAAAGTATTTTGGATACCTTTGATTTTTCCTAATTCTTCTTCTAATTCTCTATCAAGTGTTTCACCGAAGTATTCAGTGTTTTCAAGTTTACCACCCCAAAAAGACCATGTACCAGAAAATGTTGAAGTCTCACTTCGTAAGCCTAACATAATTTTTCCAGTTGATTTTGATAAGAATACTGTTCCTAATGCTGTAATCAAGTTATAACTCTCCAGTAACCAGGGCCGTAAAAACCTTGTACTGTATCAAGCCATTCTTTACCATTCCATTTAAACTGTCTACCTGAAAATGTATTTCTTAGATACTTTATATCTGAAGTACTTTGACTATCAAAAAGCACAACCCAATTTGAACCGTTCCATTGTATAATGTCATTTTTATTTGCAATAACACCCCAATTGGTTGCAAGTCTGTTATGAATGTTATCAAGTATTAAGTACTTGTCTCCTACACTTGGTGTAAGTGTTGTAGGATCAGTTACAGTTGGATCTATAGATGCATTTACTGTATAATCGTTTGATGGTAGTGTAGCATTATCGATTGTGTAAGTTACTTTGTTTACATCATTTGTAGTGTTAATATAAACAACAACGTCACTTGTAGTATCTTCTACATCTTTTGCTTGTCTGAGTATTAATCTACTGATACCGTTAGATATTTCACTGCCGTATGTTTTAAATAATTCAGTCCAATCAAAAGTTTCTGTAGTGCTACTAATATTATCTGCCGTATATTGCCCTTTAAGTGTAATATGTGTACCGTCAACCGTTACACTATTATTGATTGGATTGTATATGTGTTGTGATAATTGTTGTACATCACCAAAATAATCATAGTAACCAGAAATATCTTCGTCTGGCATATTATGTATATCACTGATGATATTGTTTATTAAAACTTGTCTACTTACTTTAACAGGAGGTGAGATCCATATTGGCATTGTAAATACCAACGTGGCAACATCAATTGCCGGATCTGTACCTAATGGTATACCTCTACTGCTATAAGTAATATCGCTTAATTCAACAACCGTTAAACTTGTCCAATCAATTGGACTAGTGTTAGATTGTATTTCAATTGCCGGATTGAATGTGCTTAATATTTGTTCAAGAATTTGAAATTTGTTATCTGTATTTGTTGTAATAACATCTATGTTACACGTTAATACATACGGTGCCGGCATTAACCTACTGACGCTTGTTCTCTTACCCGGTCTATCAATGTACGCATTGGTGGTGGCATCGATCTCTTTTTCAACAATTTGCAAACTCTCTTGGAATGTTGGATTAAGTGTTCTACTTCTGTCTGGTTGCATTGCTGAAATATAAGCAACCATAAACGGTGCGGCCTTAATAGTATTCTCACTATTATTACTAATGATTGCCGCAACTTGTCTATTCATATCTGCTAATCTAGTTGGAACTTTTCTAAATTGTCTTGTACCATCTTTACCCTTACCGGTTTGAACGTGCATTCCTCCAAACAATCTTATAAATTGTAATAGATAACGTCTTAGTTGTTCATCATAAAAATGTGCATTTGTATCATATACTGGCATATTAGAAATCCGCCTTTGGTTTAGCCGCTTTTGTTAGACTATCTTTTGATTGTACAGTTTCATTTTGTTCTGTAAATGAACCTGTGTTATAGATATATGTTCTAGCAAGTGTACTTGCTTTTTGCCAAGCCGCACGTTTATCGTCCTCAACTTTTTTCCATCTATCTCCAACTTTCTTAAACAGTCTGTGTGGAGTAAAGTCTGTTCTTAGGAAGTGCTGACCTTCTGTTGCACTATCTGGGAACGAATCACCTTGACCAACTAGTACACCTTCTGCAGGAACACCATCTTCTGATCCTGCAACACCTGGCATATTTTCTGTTTTATTGTAATATAAGTGTCTAGTTTCGTATCCTGATTCTGGTGTTTCTAGTTCTGCTTGATTGTATACTGCTTCACTAACTTCTATATCTCTACCAATTGAAGAAACAATATCTTGTAATGCATGACCGTCTTCGTTTTGTGCTTCTAGTATATCTCTGTATTCTTGCGTATCTTCGATTACTTTACACTTAACTCTTATCATATGTGGCCACCAGCCTGGATCAAATCCTTCTGAACTTCTGGTAACATCTTCAACTGCATAAAATTTTGGTATAGGACCTTTGCTATTATCTAGTCCTGTGTCATCTAACAAGTGTGGTAGTTCGAATACATCACCTGCCATAAGTTTTCTGCCTACTCTTTCAAACACATCATTGGTATGAAATGTTATAAACAATACATCATTTGCAACAGTAAGTCCAAATTGTGTAAGATCTAAATCAGTATCACCAACTGTATAGTGTCCTCTGAGCTCAATTATATCATCTGAATATTTTCTATCTCTGTTTTCAAGCAATAACAAATCTTGTATTGTTGTTTCAGGTATAGCATTGTTTGTATGGCTTTTGGTAAAGTCGCCATCGTTGTCCTGTTCATGTATTCCAATGTACTTGTGCAACATGATTGCAGTTCCACCGGCAAAAAAGTGCTCACGGACAACTTTGTCTATGAACTCGTAATCTTTACCTTTGTGTTGTTTAAATAATTGTATTCTTGGCATAACACACATATTTATCTTCTTTAATAAAGACTTGACAACTAGTTTCATATATAGTATAGTAACTTTTATTTCCAAGAGGTGTAGAAATGGCAATTCCAAAGGCTAAAAAGAAGAAAAAGCCTATCCAACGGCGTATTAAAGGTCAGATTCAAGAACCAGTTTTTGAAAATGTAGAAAAAATGTCTGCATCTGACTTTCATCGTAAACGTTGTTATGCTCAAGAATTTTATCGTATGGAAAAAGATAAGACTGATTACAAAACTTATGTAATAGCATGGACAACAAGTAATGGATATTCTAAAGAAGAAATAAAATATATCAAATCCAATCCAGATCATGCATTTCATGCTACTACTGGCGGACTTGCTAGAATGTTTACTAGAGGTGTACCTGACGAGCATGAACATCCTGGTATGAAAGAATTTTATCAAAGTATGCCAGGTTTGCCAGACGAGCCTAAGACTTCATTGCCTTGGCTAAAGCAACGTATTCAAGATCTTATTGATGATGGTAAAGAAATTGTAGAGAAAAAAGTTGAAATAATTGAAACAAAGAAAAAAGAAGCACCACCTAAATCTATACAAGAAAGGCTTAGAGATACATCATTGGTTATGATTGATCCTATTGAAGATTTTATTGAAACATATTTTGACGATCCTGAAAAATGGGATCCTAGCAAACTTAATATACTACAAGAACTTCGTAGAGCAGAATGTAAACAGGCTCATGCAAGGATTATAAAAAAGTATTACGAGCATTTTGCTGATGACTATAGAGTACTAGTAGGACCTAAGAACAAAGAAGATGACGACTGGCAACAAGTACAAGAAGCATACAGTCATGTTAGTAAGAAAGTTGCTAACAATATGATTAAGTTTCATGACTTAATTAATCAAGCCTGTGATTCAATTATTATTGAACAGAAAGGTAATCGTAAGCCACGTAAGATTAAAGAAAAATCTGCAGAAGAACTATCTAAAAAGTTTAAGTTCTTAAAAGCAGATAATGATTTAGGGCGTAGCAGTTTACAACCTTCTGATATTATTGGTGCTAACGAAGCATGGGTATATAATGTTAAAACTAGAAAGATTGGCAAATATGTAACTAGCAATCCTGATCCTATGAAACTTAAACGTCCTGGAACTGGTTTACAAATCAAAAGCAATACAATTACAGGATTTGATGAAGAGGCTAGTGAGCAAAAAACACTACGAAAACCTCAGGATCAACTGCTTGAGTTCAGTAAACTTGGTAAAGTTGGACTAAGAAAATATATGGAATCTATTAAAACTACTGGTATTAAACTAAATGGGCGTGGTAACGAAAATACACTAATCCTTAAAGTAATGTAAACTGATAAATACTTTGTAGGAGTTTGTAATGGCTAGAGCAAGAAATCCAAGAAATGATCTAATTAAAACTATAGGTACTCGTTTGGGTGCCGGTATGGTTGATGTTGAATTAGATCCAGATCACTATAACGTAGCAGTAGATAAAGCACTTACTAGATACAGAATGAGAAGTTCAAACAGTATGGAATATGCAGGACTGTTTATTAAATTTACTTCTGGTCAGCAAGTATATACTTTACCAGATGAAGTATATGAAGTAAGAAAAATTTATCGTAGAAGTGTTGGCGGCGATAGCGGTACAGGTTCAGAAGTAGATCCATTTGATTTAAGTTTTACTAACTTGTATATTTTACAAGCAGGCAGATACGGTGGCCTAGCAAACTATGAAGCATTTAGACAATTCCAAGAAACTGCTGGTAGATTGTTTGGTAGTGAACTTAACTTTCATTGGAATCGTAATAGCAAAGAATTACAAATTTTTAGAAACATCAAAAATGATGAACAAGTACTAATTGAAACTTACAACGAAAAACCAGAATCTACACTTTTAAACGACAGATATTCAAAAGATTGGATTGAAAATTATTCATTAGCACAATGTAAGTTTATGCTAGGTGAAGCAAGAAGCAAGTTTGGAACTTTACCAGGAGCGGCTGGTGGTGTATCATTAAACGGCGATGCTCTTAAAGCAGAAAGTGTTGTTGAAATGGAAAAACTTGAACAAGAATTACTAAGATATTCAGAAGGTGGAGAACCACCAACATTTATTATTGGATAATACGGTTGACTTTTCTTAAATTTTATTATATTATAAAGTATTAACTCAAAGGATTACTATATGTTAATAGGCATTTGCGGTTTAATTGGTAGCGGCAAAGGAACAGTTGCAGATACACTAGTCAACGATCACGGATTTACAAAGATTAGTTTTGCAGATAAATTAAAAGATACAGTTGCACATTTATACGACTGGGATCGTGCAATGTTGGAAGGTGATACTGACAAGTCACGTAAGTGGCGTGAACAGGTAGATGAATTTTGGACACAAGAAACTGGTCGTAAAATTACTCCAAGAATAGTTCTACAAGAGTTTGGAACAGACTGTATGCGAAACGGTTTTGATAAGAACATATGGGTTAGTTTTGTTAAGAAAAAAATACTAGCAAATCCTGATGTAAACTTTATTATACCTGATGTTAGATTTCCAAATGAAATAGATGTTATCAAACAACTAAACGGGCAAGTGTGGCAAGTACGAAGAGGCCAGTTACCTATATGGTGGGCCACTGCAATGAGCATAAATGCAAATTGGGATTCAGTTGAAGGCAGTTATCATAGCATGACAGCAGTATTTCCTGAAGTACATGAAAGTGAATGGCGTTGGGTAAGCGAAGATAAAAACTTTACACAAGTCATTACTAATGATAGTACAGTTGAAAATCTATCAGAAAAAGTTAAAAATCTAGTTAACAATAGTTTTTAATACTATAAGGTCATTGATATATATTGTGACCTTTTTTATCTCTAGACATAAACCCCCCTTTACAGCAAAATCTGATAAATAATTTATAATACAAAGCCTTAGGAGGGTAAAATTATGGCAACATTAGTATCACCGGGCGTGTCAGTTAGCGTAATTGACGAGTCCTTTTACTCCGCGGCTGGAAACGGAACTGTGCCACTATTTGTGATTGCGACTGCGAAGAATAAAACGCATCCATCAGGAACTGGTACAGCATCGGGCACAGTTAGTGGAAACAAAATGACATTGGTGACTAGTCAGAGAGAATTGCTTACTACTTTTGGTAATCCAATTTTCAAAACTACTGGCGGCACACCAATTCATGGCCACAACCTTAACGAATACGGTCTATTAGCGGCTCACTCATATATGGGTGCTAATAACAGAGCGTACATTCTAAGAGGTGACGTGGATTTAGCAGAATTAGAAGGTTCTGCATCTGCACCAACAGGTGATCCAGCAGATGGATCATTTTGGTTAGACCTTGCAAACTCAACATATGGTATCTACGAAAGAGTATCAGGTAACTGGGTTTACAAAGGCGACACTGTAAAAACTTTTGAAAAAGATGCAGATCTACAATCAAACGATTATCCAATTGAAAGTTATGGTAAGAATGGCGACTATGCAGTAACAGGTAAAAACGACTTGTTAAGATTCTTCCAAAAAACTTCTACAGGTTGGCAAATTATAGGTAGAGATGACTGGGTTACAGGATCTGGAAACAAAGACTTCCAGTTTGCTTCACACTTAAGAATCCCTACTACAAGAAGCGACGGTTCAGCATTGCAAGATGGAGATGTTTATGTAAGAACATCAGCACCTAACAAAGGTACATCAATTGCAGTTAAAGTCTACTCAAGTGCATCAACATCATTTGTTGCAAAAGCGTCTCCGGTATTTGACGGAACGGATTCAGCATTATCAAATTACAATAATGTTCCAGCAGAAAATGATTTATATGTATTGTTTGACTCAGAATCAGACGCACAGGCATTAAAAGTTGCTAACTTTAGAGTTAAGAAGCACAATGGTAATACTACAACTTCAGTAACAGGCTCAACAGCCGTTTCTGGAACAGGTACACTTACTGCTTCAAACACTATTACAATCAATGGCTCAACTGTAACATTTGCTACATTATCAGGACAAGATGACATTGTAAGACTAGCAAGTCAAATCAACGCATCAAGTATTGCTAATATTGAAGCATCAGTTGCATCAGAGAAGTTAACTATTACTAACTCAGCAGGTAAAGATATTGCTATATCAGGCACAGGTACTATCTTAACTGATATTGGGTTAGCGGCAGGAACTTACTCAAACTGGAGCAATGCATCGTTCACACCATCAGCGTCAGCACCAACAGGTGCAACACCTAATGGTAGACTATGGTACGATTCAAGATCAACTACAATCGATCTTGTTGAAGTATTTGATGCAGGTTCAAACAACGGCTGGAGAACATATTCTTCAGGTACAGTTACTAAGAGCTCACAAAAACCATCATCACCAAGTGCAAATGATATTTGGATTGACACTTCAAAATTAGAAGACTATCCAGAAATGTACAAGTGGGATGGTAGTGCTTGGAATCAATTAGACATAACAGACCAAAGTTCAAGCAATGGTGTGTTGTTTACTGATTTCAGACCAGAAGGTGCAACAGCATTTGATAGCGATGCACCAAACGCAGACAACTATCCATTAGGAATGATTGGCTGGAACACTAGAGGTTCAGGTTATGTTGTTAAAAAATATAACACTGCACACCCAGACGGAAACAGATGGGTTCTAGAGTCAGGCTTAAGAACAGATGGTAGTGCGTACTTTGGTCGTCATGCACAAAAGAAAATCATTACAAAAGCAATGCAGGCGGCATTAGTTGCTAACCAAGAAATTAGACAAGAAACTACAAAGTTCAATCTAATGTTAGCACCTGGTTTTCCTGAGTTGATTGATGAAATGAACGCTCTTAACATTGAACGTAAGGAAACAGCATTTATTATCGCTGATACACCTTTCAGACTACAACCAAACGGAGTTGCTACTTGGGCAACTAACGGAAACAACGCACCAGAAAATGGTGAAAAAGGCTTGTTAACAACAGGTCCAAACATTGGCGTATACTACCCATCAGGTTTTGCAACAAACGTAGATGGTAATAGTGTAATGGTTCCAGCATCACATATTGCTGTTAGAACTTATGCATACAACGACAGTGTTGCGTTTCCTTGGTTTGCACCAGCAGGTTTCCAAAGAGGACTTGTTAACAATGCAACATCAGTAGGTTACTTAGACAACGAAGGTGAATTTGTAGCGATTGCGTTGACAGAAGGTCAAAGAGATGTTCTATATACTAACAAGATCAACCCAATAGCGAACCTTCCAAATAAAGGTCTTGTTGTATTTGGTCAAAAAACTCTTCAACCGGTTGCAAGTGCATTAGATAGAGTTAACGTTGCAAGACTTATTAACTATCTAAGAGTACAGTTTGATGAAGCGGCAAAACCGTTCTTATTTGAGCCAAATGATGCTCAAACTAGACGTCAAGTATTGTCAGTTTTCAATAACTTACTAGGCGATGTGCAGTCAAAAAGAGGACTATATGATTTCTTAGTAGTGTGTGATACTACAAATAACACACCTATTAGAATTGATAGAAACGAACTATACATTGACATTGCAATACAACCAATAAAAGCAGTAGAATTTATCTATATTCCAGTAAGAATTAAAAATACTGGGGAAGATTTAGCATCTGCAGGTTAATTGCTAGACACAAAATACAAAATGGGGACCCTTTAAACCGGGTCCTCATTTTTTTTGACAAAAGTGATAAATAAATTATATAAGGAAAGTGATTATTATAATCCAACGAGGAGATATATAAAATGGCTACATTTAATAATAAGTTCGGTGTTCCACTATCTGGTACAGGCGCAGGCTTTGAAAACAGTGATGTGTTACAACCGAAACTAAAATACAAGTTTCGTGTCTTGGTACAAGACTTCGGAACTGGCACAGGACTTAACGATCTATCACAAAACGTTGTGACAGTTGGTCGTCCAAACATAAACTACGGTGAAAGTCCAATTCACTCATTCAACTCAGTTGCATACATTATTGGTAAGCACGAGTGGCAAACACTTGAACTAGTTGTAAGAGATGAAGTAAACAACAATATTGCAAACCTAGTAGGTAATCAGATTCAGAAACAAACTGATCACATTAACCAAACATCACCACTAGCAGGTAACGAGTATAAATTTAAAATGCAAGTTTCATGGTTAGACGGTGTTGGTACTCCACAAGAGACATGGTCAATGTTAGGTTGTTTCCTACAGTCAGTTAACTATGACTCAGGTGATTATGCGGCAAACGATCCAGTACAGATTACAATGACTATCAGATATGATAATGCATTCCACGGTACTGGCGTATTTGAAGGCGCACCAGATAGTATTGCGTCAGCAGACATTACTTCAGCAGTAGCAGACCAAGTATCTGAATAATTCAGATAAGTTGGAGGCTATTGGATGAGTAAGTTCTACGTTGACACTCGCTACGCGGCAAAACTGTATGGTCTTAGAGGACAGATACCTCGTTGGAAAAATATGTTCTTTGCGAGATTTGTTCCAGAAGTGGAATCTTCTGGACAATCTCCTAGCAAGTTAATACAGATTATTACCGAGCGTTTGAAAATTAGAAAAGATCCATTCTTCTCTAAAACAGATATGTCTTTATATAGTCGTATCTTAAGCATCAGCGGCCCACAAATACAAATTGAAACTCAAAAACTAAATCAGTACAATCGTAAAAGATTAGTACCAATAAATTACGACTACAGTGATATACAAATGACGTGGCGTGATACAGTAGATTCTGTTGCAATGAATTTTTGGAAAACATATTACTTGCATTTCCTAAATCAAGGTAAGGTAACATCAAGAGATCCAGGTTATAACGATGATGCACTTACAGCAGATACATTTAATGAGTGGGGTTTCAATTTAAGAGATAGAGAAACAAAGCAAAACTTTTTTAAACGTATTGAAATCTACCAAATGCAAGGTGGATCTTTTACTAGATATGATTTAATTAATCCATACATTACAAGTTTTGCACATGATAGTTTAGGCGCAGATGAATTTGGTTCAGTAGGTGCTCATACAATGAGTATTGCTTACGAAGCAATCCAGTATGTTGTACATGAGCAAAAAATTCGTAGAAGTCCTGCTAACGAAATGATAGTTGATATGCTTAATACAGATATTGCAGGTAACTTAGGTGAACTAAAAGAGTCTGATATTAAAAAAGGTATAGACATTTTTAGTGACTTAACAGATTCAAATGAATTTGATGATGTTGGTGTAAGTGAAGGATTAAGTGCATTAAATGATGCACAAAAACTATTAGGTAACGGTAAGTTTAATAATGATGTAAGTACAGGACTAAATGAAGTACCAGGTGTAAGTAGTATATTAGATAAAGTAAATTTAAATACTGATGCAGTTGCTATTCCAAGAAATGTACAAGGATTAAGTGCAAATTTAGGCGGTGAAGCATTGCAAGGTGATAATGTAAACGATCTTGTTAGAACTGCTACTGATATTGCAAACGAATCAACTGATAAAAAAGAAATACTTGCTAAAGCACGTTCAGGTGCAAACGCTTTATCCAGTAAAGCAAAATCGTTACCTTTATAATTAGGTAAATAATATTATGAGTACAAGTAATACAATCAAAACCTTTGGTAAAAGTCAAAAAGCAACAGACAGTGCAACAGTTGCTAACGAAACTGTTGAGCCAATCCAAGTTGATCAAGTATTATATGACGAAGTAAAAAGTTTTTTATCTACTAAAAATTTTAAAGACGATGAATCCTTAGAAATTATGGCTTTAATAATTGCTGATATTCACAAAAAATCAGAGATTCCTTTAGATCAATTAATTAGTGATATTGATTCAAATGATGTAGTTTCTTTAACTAACAAAGCACTTGCTTTAGTTAATAAACTAAGACCTCCTACTAGTCAAGTAGGTGTAAAGTTAAGTAGATTGTCTACAAAACCTTACGTTAAACGTACTATCCTAGCATAAACTTATTTTACCAATCACTCTTGCCATAAATACTAGTATGGCGAAACCAGGATACTTTGCACAAGGAATATATGAAGTAAAAAATACCAACAAATTTGTTGGTAAAACTTTACCTACATATAGAAGCAGTTGGGAGTTGGCATTTATGAGAATGTGTGACCAACATCCTAATATACTTCAGTGGGCAAGTGAAGCAATAAAAATTCCTTACATAAATCCAGTTTCAAGAAGGAAAGTTAATTATGTACCTGACTTCTTAATAATATATAAAACAAAAAGTGGCAAACCAAGAGCAGAAATTATTGAAATAAAGCCTAAAGCACAAACAAGTCTTAAAGAAGCAACTTCAGATAGAGAAAGAGTGCAGGCAATAGTAAATAAAGCAAAATGGCAAGCGGCTTATGATTTTTGTAGAAGTAAAGGTATGGGTTTTAGAGTGTTAA
>Ga0181410_1000641_pt1 | contig 15403 bp, 10 predicted proteins | sample 33SPOviralmetaG_FD_130112 | JGI IMG/M metagenome (GOLD analysis project Ga0181410, IMG submission 130112) | Marine viral communities from the oligotrophic San Pedro Time Series (SPOT) site, San Pedro Channel, CA, USA - 33 SPOT_SRF_2012-06-20 | ecosystem: Environmental > Aquatic > Marine > Strait...
AATGTAGAAGTCAGGATAATATCTGTGTACTCTTCCATCAGTAGGACAACGATAAGGAATGATTACTTCTTCGCTACCCCACTCCACAATACTGTCATTATGATCACAGAAATACATAAATTTTCTTTCCCACAAAGAACGATAGACTATCCTGGTTGGATTTCCTTTGTATTTTCGTGGGTTAGTTGGTTTATAAACACCTGAATATGCCATGATAAATATAGTTGGACCAACTATCCATATTTAGCGTGGCACAAGCAAAGGGACTGGGAAAATTCATTGATGTTATCGCCCAACAGGGTGGTATGTCATACAGTAACAACTTTGATGTTGTCTTTCAGTTTAATAAAACTGCACACACTGATATTCGAGATAGATTTAGCAAAATTGGACTAGATTTTGGTAAGGGGTCCACTTCTGCCGCCGATACTGATGAAAATATGAAAGGAAGTAGTGCTGCTGATGTACTTAAGATGTTCTGTGAAGAAGCACAACTTCCCAACGTACAAGCAGCAACAGGAAACCTAACTGGCGTTAGATTAGGTGAAGGGCAGATTAATTACGCTACATCTAAGTTGTATACAGATTTTCAACTAGGATGGATGTGTGATGCTAACATGACTCCACTCAAGTTTTTGAATGCTTGGCATGGGTTTATCTTCAATGAATTTGATGCTGGTGGTTTCGATGTGTTTGATCAAACAGGAAAATATGTAAGAGAAAATGCTGCTCTCTCTAGTCTTAAATCAGAAACTGGAACTCTGGGAAGCAAAGAAAAATCTATTCGTCTTAAGTATCCTGATCAATATCAGTGTAATGTCACCATTACTAAGACAGAAAAAGGAAAGAGTGCTGCTAATAGTAGAGCATCTATGATGTACACATTGATTGATTGCTTCCCTTATGCTATCGATGCTGTGCCATTATCCTATGGAGCATCCCAAGTAACTAAGGTCACTGCTAACTTCTACTACAGTAAGTATAGTATCCTTTATAATGACATTAGAAAATTTGCTGGTTGATCCCATAAAACTTGAAAAATTTTTCCTGCTATTTTTTGCTCAAAAAAGTCGATCTAAATAATTAAACATATCATCTATCGTTATGCCATTACCCACTTTGTCTGTGCCAACGTATGACGTGGCACTCCCCTCGACAGGAAAAAAAATTAAGTATAGACCATTCCTAGTGAAAGAAGAAAAAGTATTACTTCTTGCTATGGAATCTGAAGATGCCAAAGAAATTGAGACGGCAGTAAAACAAACTTTAAACAATTGTATACAGACACGTGGAGTAAAAGTTGAGAGTTTAGCATCTTTTGATCTTGAGTATCTATTTCTTAGGATTAGAGCAGTCTCTGCTGGTGAAGAGATTAAGATGAAAGTAACTTGTCAAGATGATGGCGAGACACAAGTCACGGTTGATATTAGTATTGATGACATTCAAGTTTTTAAACCTGAGGGACATGACAGAAAAATTATGCTGACGGATGACGTTGGTATTGTCATGAAATATCCTGGGTTCAAACAGTTTGTTAATATCACTCTACTCAACGACAACTTAGATTCAACTGATGATGTATTTGAACTGGTTGCTGATTGTGTAGATCAAATTTTTGAGAAAGAAGAAGTATGGGATGCTTCAGATATGAAACGTTCTGAAGTTGTTACTTTCTTGGAAGGTATGACACAGAATCAGTTTGAGTTAGTACAAACTTTCTTTGAGACTATGCCGTCACTTAAGCACGAGTTCAAAGTAATTAATCCAAAGACAGAAGTTGAATCGACCTATACGTTGGAGGGTTTACAGTCTTTTTTCGGGTGAGCATGTTCTATAATACTTTAGAAAACTATTATAGGACAAACTTCTCCCTTATGCAGCACCATAAATATAGCTTGACAGAGCTTGAAAATATGATGCCGTGGGAGAGGACAGTGTACATTTCCCTTCTGAATCAATGGATTAAAGAACAAGAAGAACAAAGGAAAGCACAGCAGGCACAACGATGAGTCTTCCCACTCCACCATCAGGAATACTAGACAGAGATCAACCATGGTATCGTGGTAAGATTAGTGATGCTCAGTATGATAGACTGAAAGCAAAGTTAACTGGTGGTACTGATGCTGGTGGCACATCGTATTCTAAATTAATTGACTGCTCTCTAGGAGAAGCAGAGAAAATTATTTCTAACATGAAGAAGGATCCCCGTGGGTATCCTCAAATGCACATGCCTGGTGGTGGTGAAGCCTATCAGGTGATGATTGATTATTATCAATTCCTGAAGGATGCTTACTTATATGATGAACCTAAACCAGAACCAGAAAATATACCTGTTGAGGTAGAGGTTGTAGAGGTAGAGCAAACAACAGTTGATGAACCAATTGTTGTTAAAATTGAAGCTCCCTTTGAATCAACACCTGAGGTAAAATTATCAGCACCTAAAAGAATTAAAGTACCACGTAGAAGTGGTGTAATTTCTACGGCAACGAAAAAATCCACCGCTGAAAGGATGGCAGATGGATTTACTAATAATCTCCTCAATCCTTTAGTAGATAGCATTCAAAATCCTCCTGCTCCCGCCCCACAAAAGCAAAGAAAACAAAAAGAATCTCTCGTAAAAATAAGACGAGTTGTAACACCAACAGGCAACTCTACATACAAAGAATCACGTAACGTAAAACCAGCAGAAAATACTGGTCTTTTCTTATTGAACAAGACTAAGAATGCTTTTAAGCGCGCTGCTGATATCAGAAGAATGGCAAACGAGGCGGGAATGCCTCAGCAAGATAAAGGATTCTATCTCAAGAGAGCATTAGGTAATGAGCTAGGTGGTGATGCTATTGCTAGGACAAGAGGTACATTCTCTTCTAATCCTGATGCTACTCTAGATCCAGCACTCACTAAGCAACAAAGATTGTCTGCTGGTATCTTTGGTTCCAGAACTATTCGTAAACCTCAGGAACAAAAAGTTGATGATGATATTAATAATCTCACTAAAAAAATTAGTGAGATTGATAAAAAATTTGATAGTATTCTTAAGACTAAAAGTAAAGGTTCTGATGGAACAGAAGGAACAGATACATTAGAAAAAACTTTAGAACAACTAAAAAATAAACTACAGTCAGGTAATAAGCACCAGAAAGATATTAATGCTAGTAAAAAGAAACTGCTGACGGTAGAAGCAAAAGCAGCAGATCAAGCACAGGCAGCAGCAGAAGAATCTCAGATAGATCAAGGTGAAGATCTTAGTGGATTTGAAGACATGTATGAGTCGCCAGAAAAAGAAGGCGAGAAGGAGCAGGATGGTGGATTCGATCTGTTTGATAAACTTAAAAAGTTTAAAGCAGGTAAGTGGTTAAGACGACTCAGGAAACCTGGCAAACTTCTTAGATCTTTAGGTAGACTCAATAGAATGAGAGCTGCTAGATTTATTCGTCCAATTGCTCAGTTTGGCAAATCTGTTGCTACTGGAGTCAAAGGTCTTGCTACTGGTGCTGCTGCTACCTCTGCTGCTATTGTTGGTGGCGTAGGTCTTGCTGCTTCTGGTATAGGTGAGGGAATATTTCAACTCACTAAGAAAGGTGGTGCTGGGGAACAAACAAGAGATGCTTTAAAGAAAAAGGGTGAAGAGATTGGAGGACCTATGGGTTCTCTTATCGGAGGAGTTGGAAACCTAGCAGGAATTTCTACTGAGGCTACTAAAGTAACAGGTAACGCTCTAGATGCTATTGGTGCTCCATTTAGATATGCTATTGAAGGTATCCGTTATCCATTCCTCAACGAAGAGGATAGAGAGAAGCAAGCAGAAAATCTTGGAAAGTTTGACGCTAGGATTAGAGAATATAGTCGTGGATGGATGAATCGTATTGACTTTATGAATGTTGTGCCTGATGAAAAAGGTGGGTTTGGCAATATCTATGGGGATGATAGTGCTCAGAAAGATATGATGGAGAAGATGTCTGAAGGTGGTACTATCCCAGAACCTAAGTTCCAGGGGATTGGTGGCGCTAGATTAACTGGAGATCTACCTGCTGCGGGTCCTGAAGTTATGACAGGTGAAGCTGGTAATGAGATGGTTATTACACCCGAGAATAATCCACTTCAATCTCTCGCTCCTATGATTGTAGCAATGAGAGAGGTTACTAAACGTGCTGGTACATGGGCAGACCCTGTGGAAAACATGGTCCGACAAATTACTGATCCTATTGCCAAGAAGATTGGTTTACCTACACTACCAACATCAGTTGAGATCGGGCAGAATATTCCTGATGGAAACCAGAGTAATATGAAGGACAAGAAGAAAGGATTGCTTGGTAGATTAGTAGACTTCCTCAAGGGTAAGGATGCTGATGATACTAGTGTTGCTTCATCTTCTGGATCTGGAGGATTTCAAGGAGCAACCTTGAGTGGGTCAGCAGCAGAATTGGTTGGTAATGATCCACAATTCTTATCAGAAGTTACTAGAGTAGCGACTAAGTTTAATATTAAAGAAGGAGATCTGTTGGGTCTTATGGCATCTGAGTCTGGATTAGATCCAGCAGCAGACAATGGATCCCATGTTGGATTGATTCAGTTCAGTGCTGATAGTGCTAGAACAGTTGGCACAACACAAGCAGCACTCAAATCGATGACAAGAGCACAGCAGATGAAATATGTCGAGAAGTATTTTGACTATTGGAAATTGCCCAAGGGTGCTAGTGCTGGTCAAATATATTCTGTAGTCTTTGCTCCTGCTTATGCTAGTAAAGATGATAGTACAACAATGTATACTAAAGCAGATGGCGCTGCTTATACTGGTAATATTGGACTCGATGCTAATAAAGATGGCACTATTACTGTTGGAGAACTGGGTCAAAGAATTGAAAATAAAAAACAATCGTTTGGTATTACTGATACTGGTGTAGCTATGCCAGCTGCTCCCCAAGCACCTGCTCCTGCTACACCACCGCCAGTAGCTGCTCCCAATCCTATCGTAATTATGCCAATAGTAGGGGCAGCGGGTACTCCTCCCCAACCAGTTGCTCCTCCCCCGATTCCAATGACAGAAACAGGTCAGGTTGATTGGATGAAGCTAGCACAACAACAACGCTTGGCAGGGTCCTAAATAGTGATGATCACCATGACTTCTTAGTATGGCACACGGATTTGTATCATACTCAAAAGCGAATCCTTCCCTTAATCTTGGAGCAATGGTTGCTGGCAAGATTAAATCTGCTGCTGGAATGGCAGCGGATGAAAGAAAGTCACGTGAAGAAGAAATAAAAGGATTAAAAGAAAAAGAAGCAGAAGGTAAAGCAACTGCTCAAGATATCAATAGATTAAATGATCTAGAAGCAAAAGATACTGAAAGAAAGTCAAGTATTAAAAATAGTTTCTTTGCTAAAGCATTAGGATCTGAGTTTGGTGGAGATAGAAAGCGTAGATTACAAGGTACATTCTCAAAAAATCCAAGAGCATCACAAGATCCATCACTTACAAAGGAACAGAGATTTAGTGCTTCTATAGATGAATCTGCTAGACCAGGAGAAGAACCAATAACACCTGATAGTGGTGGTGCTAGTGATTACACTGATCCAATGGATTATGGTGATGCTAATGCTCAAGCATCAACACCACAGCAGTCAACTTTAGAAAAGTTATTGTCCAAAGTATCAGATTCTTTTGGGTTAATTTCTAATAGATTATCTGCTCTTCAAGCAGAAGAACAAAAAAGTGTAAGTAAAAAAGCAGAGACTAACTCCAAATTAAATAAATTTTCTGGAATATTTGAAGCAATTAAAAATTACTTTGATAAAGATAACGAATTAAAAAAACAAGAACTAGTAGTTGAAAATGAGAAGTTAAATAATTTTAGAGAACAACAAGAAGACGAACAATCTCAGTCTGAAGTTGATGCTATTAAAGCAACCGAGGATTTGAGTGCCCAAGAAGATAATATTAAGGCAGATGGAGAAGGAAAGGGAGGAGGCGGACTTCTAGGAAAAGTATTCAAGGGACTTAAAGGAATCCTTGGTGGAAAGAAGGGACGTAAAGGTGGGATAGTACCACAATCAAAAGCATATAGTAGTCCTGTCGGTCCACAACCGATGAACTCTGCTTCACCATGGGCATCTAAAGGTGTTGGTGAACGTGGTGGCATGTTTGGTGGAGGAGGATTTGCTCCACGTCTACCAGCAACAAAACTATCAGAAGGTGGTATTGTTACCAAACCTACTACAGGTACGCTATCACCAGGTAGTAGTGTTATTCCACTCAATAGAAACAACGCTGTTGCTGATACCTTCAAGAAGGCACAACAATCTGCTGGAGATTCTTCTATTGCTGATCCTATGGCACAGGTCATGCAACTACCATCAAAAGTTGGTGGTGGTTTACTAGTTGGATTGCTATCGAAAGCGATGAGTGCTTTAGGTGGCATCTCTAGCATATTGAAACCTGCCATTCAACCTATTCTTACCACGTTAGTTCCAGCGTTTGGATTGCCTGCTACTGTTGCTTCTTCTATTTTTGGAGGACAACCAGCAGCTGCTGCTACTAATGATGGATTTGATCTTGACTCTTACTTCGGAAAGAAAAACTCAAAGGTAAAAAAAGGTACTGGTGGTGGTAGTCCTGTTGTTCCTACTGGTAGCGTATCTGCTGCTCCAAAAGGAAATGAGACTGGTATCTTATCTCTTAGTGGAGGCACACCAACAGCACTAGCATCAGGTTCTACTGTTGCTAACACTCAATTACATCATGGACACGAAGATACTAGAGGTGGTATGAAAGTTCGTGACTATTTTATTGGCGGTTCTTCTGGTCCTAGTGATGGTAGTGATGGACTTGGCGCAAGATTGTATACTCCACTTGGATTTGGTCCTGTCAAGTATAAAAAAACTGATCAATATGGTATTAATTTTGAGGATCCGAACACAGGTCAAGTCGTTGGACATTATTATCACGTAGATAACGCTCAACATCAATTAGATGGTCAGATTCTACAACCAGGAACAATGGTGGGTACACAAGGTGGTTTACCAGGAAGTCCTTCTGCTGCTGGTAGTACTGCTGTTCATCTACATGTTGAGGGAACAGATAGATTTCATAATGCTGTCATCTCTACATATGCTAGTGGTCATGTGTTAAGTGCCCCTGGAGTACATACAGCAGCAACTCCACAAAATCCACAACCTGCTGGGGCTAGACCACAATTAGGTGCTGGTACTAATCCACTTACAGCAGCTGCTGGATCTGGTAGCAACCCCACCACAGCGATTACTGCTATCCCCGCTTTAGTAAAACCACAAACCCAACAGAAACCAGATGTTCCTGTTGGAATGCCTTCTGCTTTCCCTTTATACGATCCAACTGGATTCCCTTCCCTTTACGGAGCATATAGATTCTAATTATGGCAAATAAATCAACAAAATCTATTGATCTCAAAGAGGTATCACTTTACAGTGTTACTGGAGACAAGTATAACTTCACTAAAGGTAGTGTAGGTTTTGCTTACTATGAAAATATTTTTAACCCATTTGTTAGTGGAGTTTTAAATGTTGCTGACTCTGGGGGCAACTTTATTTCTAAGATTCCTATTCAAGGTGGAGAAAGAGTAGTAATCAAGGTTGTTGATGTAGAAGAAGTAGAATTTGAATATGAATTATACGTGTGGAAGATTTACAATAGAACTTTCACGAAGAGCATGCAAAATTATAATCTAGCACTAGTATCTAAAGAAGCATTGTATAATGAAGGTGTTAGGTTAACTAAACGCTTAAGAGGAACTCCCGACATGATCGTGGAAGATATCCTAAAAAATTATTTGAATACAGAAAAGGAAGTTCTTAAAGAAAGATCAAAATATCAGGTACAGTTCTTTCCCAACGGAAAGAAAGCACATCATATTATTCAATCAGTATCACAGAAAGCAGTACCACAATCATCAACAGCAGCATCGGGTGATGCCAACAAAACAACTGAGGGTGGTACGAGCGGACTTTCCGGAGACACTAGCAAAGCATCAGGAACAGCAGGATTTTTATTCTTTGAGAATAGTGCTGGGTTTAATTTCAACTCGATTGATTATTATTTTAGTACAGGTGATGATGAATTTAGAGGACAGAAAGAAGTCGCTACTTACGAATCAAAACCAAATCAAGATAACCCAGAACGTTTAGTGATTGAAGAATATAAGTTCACTAATGAGGTTGACATGCTAGATCAGATGAGGAGTGGTACTTTTGCTAGTCATGTTGTTACTTACAATTGGTCTACTGGATTCTACGAAGAGTTTAGATATAACTTAAAAGAAAATTTTGATTCCATGGCACACCTAGGTAGTCAAGAAAAGTTGGGAGCAACACAAGAACAGTTGTCTATCAATCCTACTAGAGTCATGACCGTATTAGTTGATCACGAAACATGGCATAGTGAAGAAACTCCTGGTTCCCCAGACGAACGTGACAACAATGGGGAAGGTGGATCAAACTATCCAGACTATCAAAAGTATTGGCTTGCTCAAAGTGTTGCCAGAAGATACTTTATGGAAAATCAAAAGATGGAAGTAACTGTTCCGGGTAATATGAATTTAAAAGTAGGAGATAAAATCAAAGTTCTTTTGCCTAACATGTCCTCGGAAGTAGCACGACAGTCTGAAAAACTTGATCGAGAGAACAGTGGCACATATTTAATCTCTGCTTTATCACACAATAATGTCTTCCTAAATAGTAGCACATGTACCACTAAACTTGAATTGATACGAGATATCTACGGCATGAAAGACTACTCTAGCAACGTGAAGTGATATGGATCCAGCACTATCTACACTATTTCCTATTCACCAGATTGGTGCTGATGGATTTTCATGGTGGATTGGACAAGTTGAAAGTAATAAAAACGAAGACCCAAAGAACTCTGGTAGGTATCGTGTAAGAATTGTAGGTCAACACCTGAAGAGTGGCGAATCTACTCCTACTAATGAGTTGCCATGGGCACAGGTAATGATGCCTGTCACTACACCATTCAGTGATGGTGGTAAGACTGGTGCTAGCGTAGGATTAAACTTAGGTAACTGGGTTGTAGGATTTTATGTAGATAATGATAAACAGAAACCAATCATCATGGGATCGATTGGACACACTGCTGGTGCTACCAAGTTAGAAAATGTAGAGACAGATCCTAATCCGGGTCAATCAGAAAAAGGATTTACTACATTCTTAGATTCAAGTTCTAATCCTAACATTTCTGAACCAATGGCATCTAGTGCCAAAAGAAATGGGGATCAACCAGTAGGAAGCACTACTGCTGAAGATAAGAACTTAACTAAACCCGGTAATGCTGGAGAGATCGCTGCTGCCGTTCCGGGATTTATGCCAGCAGCATTCAATGGATTGTTTGCTGAAGAGTCCACAACTAATCCAACAGGTAATAAAGTATGTGTAGAGATTGCCAATCCTAATTGTGGTTCCGAAAATGATTTGAAGGGAGGACTGACATCAATCATTGGAGAAATGCTTAAAGCCACTCAGCAATCGGGTGGTAATATTGGCACGTATTATGTTAGTCAGGTAAGTGGTGAACTAAACAGTTATATTGATCATGGCATGCAATATGTCAACAAAGCAGTTCGTCTTGTCAAAAGTTTTGTTGCTAGAGTTAAGGGAGAAATTGTCAAGTTAGTACGTGAAGGTGTTGATAAGTTAGTTGATCTGATTCTGTATACTGATGCTGCTGCTGAAGATGCTCTTGGTAATACAAATACAGGTCCAGTTGCTCCTGACTTAGGTATCGAACCATTTCAACCTATCACCAAAAAAGAAAGTAGGATCAAACCAATTCTTGATACTATCAATGATGTATTAGATGATCTTGGTTGTGAGATGGCAGACTTTACCGATAGAATTGCTAGTTGGTTAACTGATCTCCTTCTAGGTTATTTGATGGATGCTTACTCTAATGCTGCTTGCTTAGTTGATAATGTAGTAGAGGGTATTCTTAATCAACTCCTATCATTTATCGAAGACCTTTTAGGTAATGTTTTAGGACCACTACAAGAAATTTTATCTTTAATTGCTTCCCCGTTAGATATTATTGGTAACGCTATCAATAAAGTTCTTAGTCTCCTTGGTATTTCATGTGATGGTCCTGGCGCTAAGTGTGAAAAAATTAAAAAAGAATGTATTGATTGTGGTACAGGAGAAACAGAAGATTGGTTGGATAATTTAATTAAAGAGATTGAGGACGGTAATCTAGACAATCAAACATATGTCTGTGATGAAGCGAAGAATACATCAGCATTAGATTCTCTGCCCGGTACAGATATCATCTTTATTGGTGGCACATACCCACCTGGAGAAGAAGATCCCAATGACCAAGATACCTTACCATCTGATATATTAATTTCATATTCTTCTGATGATGTTGAAGTAACAGAGGGAGAGCAAGCAGTCTTTACTATTACTAGAAGTGGCAACACAAATAAACCATCTAGTTTAACGTTATCAATTTTGGGTGGCACAGCAACTAAAGGTGTTGATTATGATAAAATTTTCAATGGAACCTCGATTGGATTTGCTCCTGGAGCAACAACTAAAACAATTGTTTTTGAAACATACAAAGATAGTATAACTGAAGGACCGGAAGAATTCTTTATTAAGATAGAACCAAACATGACCCCTCAAGGTAATGAATCTTCATTCCCAGGAGGAAATGTATTTAAATGTGTTATTAATGACTTCAATGATTCTACCGGCAATACTCCACCAACAACAACTCCAGGAGAAGATACATCTCCATTTGTTCCACCATCTATCGTAACAACACTTCCTGTTATTGTTTCTTCTCCAGTTGGAGATACAACACCATTCTTACCTGAATATGTTGTAACATCTGACAAAACTTTTTATAAAGAAGGAGAAACTATTGTTTACACTATCTCCACACAAAATGTAGTAAATTATGGACCATATACGTATACATTAGAAGGTGCTATTAATGCTGCCGACGTTGTTGGTGGATTGACAGGAGAGTTTAGTTTAAATGTTGATGGAACTGCTACTGTTTCGGTAGAACTAGCTAGCGACACAGACATAGATGATAATGCCATCGAAAGTATTACATTCTATCTTGATAATACTCCAGCATATGCTGATGCTTTCATCCTAGGAGATAGCGATGTTCTCAGTACAAGTCCTATATGGGCAGTCACTTCAGATCTAAACTACGTAAGAGAAGGAGACACCGTAACTTTCACAGTTGAATCCCTCAATATTCCAGACGGGACTAATTTTACTTACAAATTAGAAGGAGATATTATTAGTAGAGATATTGTAGGAAGTAGGATTCAATCTAGCGTAGACGTTGATGCTCAACCATTACAAATTATAGATGGTAAATGCATTATTCCATTAACAATTGCTAGAGACGGATTGATTGAAGATAAAGAATACTTTAATTTTGTTCTTGTATCATATGTCGATGATCAAGATGCTGATATACTGATTGAAAATGTACAGACTCAGGTAGTTATTGCTGGTCCAGCTTTAACTGACTCAAATGTAATTCCAACGTACAGTGTAGACTCAGATAAAATTACTTACAATGAGGGAGAAACTATTATATACACCGTGAAAACTACTAACATCTCCAACGGAACTATATTACAATATACATTATATGGAGATAATATAAGTAAGGAAGATTTTGATACTAACTCACTATTCGGTACATTTTCAGTAATTAATAACGAAGCAAAGATTTACATTGGTATTGCTGATGATAGAGTATCAGAAGGTGGAGAAACGGTTACCTTCCTCGTCAATGGAACCTCAGCCTTTGTTGATGTAATTATTTTGGACGAAAATATTACAGAAGATCCACCAATTATTAATCCCAAGAAACCATGTTTTGATAAACCGCTTGCTGGCAAACCTATTACAGATAACAAAGGATCTATCATTAGTATTCCTATCATTGATCAAGGTTGTCCCTATGTATTCCCGCCAAAAGTTATTATTACTGGTCCGGGTTATGGTAGTTCTGCTATTGCTCTCTTAGATGATAAAGGAAAAGTGTCTGAGGTTCGTGTTACTAGAACAGGCACAGGTTATAACATTAATCAAGATCCAGAGTTGAGATGTGTAATCGATTCATATACTTTAATTAATCCTGGCAGAGGATATACATCAACACCTGATGTATATGTTGATGGTGTGGCTGGCAGAGCAATCGCTGTTATTGACGAGAGAGGATATCTGATTAGTATACAACCTACTGATAGAACATCCACGTGGAATGAAATTCCTCAGGTAAGAATTATTGGTGGTGGTGGATCAGGTGCTAGAGTTATCCCATCTGTGACATGTCTAGATACTAAGACATATGAAGATCAAGGTTATGCCAAGATCGGAACAGGCAAATACATTGATTGTCCTTAAGGAGTGTAGATAATGGCAGACTCAACAAACCAAACACCATCAGAAGAGACCCAATCTAAAGTGAATGGGGGATTTACTTCCGACACTAGTGAATTAGGTAAAAACTATTGGGCAGAAGGTCCAATACCAGAATTTTCTCAAATGCTTGGGGGTTTTGCTCTTACTGCTTATGAATTTCCTGAAGATGGGAGCAAGGGTATTGCTTTATACAACGGAAAAGCAGCATTTCATATTGACAACAATAATAATATAACAATCTCTGCTGGTCCACCTGGACAATCTGGGTGTGGTGGTAAATTTGTAACCAATACACAGGCACAACTACAGAAATCAAAATCAATTACGATTGAAGTTACTGGCAGAGATGATGGTGGTGTAGTTAATAAAGAGGCTGATGAAAATGGCAACGTCAGTGAAGATAGTATGCCATCATACTCACTGAAAGTTTATGGTCCTGTACATATTGAAGCTATTGGGGGCGATGTTGCTGTTAAGGGAGACAACGTTACTCTTAATGCTTCGAGCACACTAAACCTAAAATCAGGCAAAGACATTAACATCCAAGCGGGTGAAAACGGTGGCAAGATTAATATGTATGGTGGTACATGTGAGATTAACACAGCATTCCTGAATAAAAATCTATCTGGTGGTGAGTATAGTGAAGGAGCAGGAGAAGTTAAAGTCAAGCAAAACAAAAAAGGTGCTAGTGTTTCAGTTGATACTCCAGGATCAATTAAGTATACAGTTAACGGAGACTATACGGTAGGTGTCCAAGGTGATTACACTATGGGTACTTCAGGTAATTATAATGTAAATGCTGATAAAGATGCTGCTTTTGCTATTAAAGGTAAGTTTTCCCAAATTATTGATGGTAAAGCAAAATTCGAGGTAAAGGGACAAGAAGTAAAAGGTACTAGAGCATCACAGCAAGAGACTTTTGTTGTTGATATAGCAGCACCAAAACAGGCAAGAGTTGCTTCATTGCTAGTGAATACAGGAGGACTAACAGAATTTACGGCACTAAAAGATGGATATAAATTCGAGATTGGTAAACAACTTGCTTCATTAGAACTAACAGACAAAAATAAATTTAGTGTGACAACAGGTGCTAAGTTAGGTGCCATCAATATTGATGAGAAGCAAGCAGTTATTGAATACGGTAAGGCTGCTAAAATTTCCATTGGAGCAGAAGAAAGTAAAATTGAAAACAATGGAGCGAGTGTAAGTGTTAAACCTGCTGAGGTTAGAGTAACTGCTCCTATGATTTACCTAAACTGAAATTGGGTTTTTGAATACCAGAATTCCGAAAAAAATTCTCCGCTATAAAATAACGAAAAAAGTTGATTATGTATGAACTTGATAAAATAACAATTATTGATAATTTCTTAGATAAAGAAATTTTAAAAAACTTAGGATCTTTTATTTTAAATGGAAATTTTAGATGGACATGTGGACCGTCGTTACTAGAAAAAGATTATGTTGATATATTAATGGATCCTCTATATGATCGTCAGTTAGTAAATCTCATATATTCCAAACATGTTAATAATTCTAAAAATGCTAGAGAACAAGAAAGTGACTATAAAATTATAATTCCATTTTTAAAAAAATTAAATATTACTACAAAACAACTTACTAGAGTAAAAGTGAATGGTAATTTGTGTAAAGAATCTGTTATGAGATCGGGATGGCATACTGATGTTACCATAGAAGAAAGTGGAAATGGTATGACAGCAATATACTATATTAACACAAATAATGGTAAAACACTATTTAAAACAGGAGAAGAAATTGAGTCTATTGAGAATAGACTTGTAATTTTTCCTAATAATTTTTCACATACTCCTCAATATCAAACTGATTGCCCTATAAGAGCAGTAATTAATATTAACTGGTTGACAAATCTATAAAATCCGAGTACGATGACTCTGTAAGGGTTCAAAAGTCATAGTGGCTCTAAATACTTAAGGAAATTGAGTGAGAGTATGTTATCTACACAATACCGACTAAAACTTGAATTTATTTGTAAATGTATTGCTAATAATGAAGATGTAAAACTAGATGACATGATCTGGGCACAGAAACTTGCTAAAGCAAACACATCTGCTAATGAGATGTTAAAGATGGCAAGAAGACAAGCATCACAAAATATTGAGGAAGGTAGCACAGATGATTTTCTGAATAGGATGGGTTTAGGTGATCCCGATCCATCCAATCACAAAAAGGGATTTAAAGACGCTGACGACATTAAGAGTTGGTTTCACCAAGAAAAACCTGATGATTGGAGACAGCGAGACTAATGCCACATGAATTTGATTACGTCGAAGCACCTACAGAGGGTGAAGTTGACAAATGGGGGTTTACTATTAAACCTACTATCAGTGATACTGAATTAATTCTTAGGTGTCTACGGAATGCTCCTTGTGGATCTGACAAGAAACAAGTTGAACGATTAATTAAACAATACAATGACTAAGAAACAATATAAACAATTGCTGCTGGACCACTTTACAGAGCGGTTGGATAAACTCACAGCGAAGGAACTTAAAGAACTTGCTGAGAGACACACATGAAGGATTATGTCTGTATCCCAATGTGGGATCCTATTTTCGAGATGATGCGTTATCATTGGGTACACAAGTCAGAAAGGGATCCTGAGCAATTCGTGAAAAATCTTAATCCAGAGCAAGAACTACTATGAGTAGTAAGATGCTATTCCTAGTTGACATTGGCAATGGTAGATGTGTCAGTCACGATGGGTACATTCAAATTGGTATTTTCTCTCATAGTGTAGAGAAGCACCTTGAGTTGTGTCCCGAACAAGAATGGCAGGTAACATACTGGATGCCTGATCCATTCTGTATCAGATATCCAAGACCTAATTATCAGCATACTATGAAGGCGAATGAAGGTTCTCCTAAAACTGATAATGCTACTGATAGTAGACCAAGAGACTTCCCAGACCAAGCAACAAATAGACTTGAGAG
>Ga0181410_1000646_pt1 | contig 15350 bp, 11 predicted proteins | sample 33SPOviralmetaG_FD_130112 | JGI IMG/M metagenome (GOLD analysis project Ga0181410, IMG submission 130112) | Marine viral communities from the oligotrophic San Pedro Time Series (SPOT) site, San Pedro Channel, CA, USA - 33 SPOT_SRF_2012-06-20 | ecosystem: Environmental > Aquatic > Marine > Strait...
AATGATGGGTTATATGAACCTGGAGAACTTACTTTACAGGGATCAGAACCTACAGATGATATGGGAATCTATAAGATTTCCCCATTTAAAGCCTATGTTAATGGGTATCAAATTGAAATTAATTCTCCAACATATTTGGAGTTTGATAAACCAAGAGAAACTAAAGAGTTTTTAGATCAACAATTAGCATATAATTCTGGTCCTACACTAGCAATAAACAGAGTGTATGGATATCCTACTTTAGGAATTCAAACTAATTTTTACGTTACTCTTAGAGACACAAGAGTAGGATCAGCCCAATCAGTAGCTTCAGGAAAAGAGATTGGTGTTGCTAGAGTTTATGACTACGAACTGGAAGACGGTTCATATGATACTTCCAATCTAGATGTAAATACTTGGGATCTTACATTGTATGATGTAAGACCTTATGTTGAATTTGAACTGAATGCGCCAGTAACATTAACAACACCTATTCATATTAGAGGAAAAGCTACTGGATCAACAGCACACTTAAGATTTGATGTTAATAATTCGGGTATTGCTACCGCCTATGATGTGAGAGGTAGATTTAATGTAGGTGAAAAATTAATCTTTAATGGTGTAGAAGATAATACAAGAGTTGTAAAAGATGCAACTGAATTTGGTATTAGTAAAGTAAGATCAGTTCATGGTCAAAATGCTAATGGAACTTATTTTAATGCTGATACAGTACTTGATGCTTCTGAGGATATCCCAGAACCAGGTTTAAATGTAAATATAACTGCAGCAAGTGGTAGTATTTCAACCGTAAGTGTTGCAAACTTCAATTTAGATAAAGTATTTGATGTTGGTGATCTGGTATCGTATACAAATAATTTAGATCCAGAGATTGTAACTTACAATAGAGTTACGCAGGTAGCTGCAACTAACATGAGGATTGAGCCAATCACCTCAGTTACAGGTATTTGTGCTGGTGGTCTTCCAACTTCTACAATACAAGCTACAGATTTCCAGAAAATCGAGGCAGAAATTGAAACCTCGGACGATAACACTCTTTTCACAGAATTTCCAAAAGATGTTGTTGCGAATGTAGATCTTGAAGACTCTATTATTGTCGTTAGAAAAACATTTGACGTAACTATTACTGATAAACAAACTAACGCTATACAATCTGGAGATGATTTCACTTTCCTCCCATTTACTGCGGGAAGATATATCTTAACAAGAGATGATGGTACTCTCGAAGAACTAACTTCAGATAAGATGAACTTTAATGGGTCATCTACTCAACTTACCATAAAAGGTCTTGGAACTAATACTTCAGGCGTTCTTGTTGCAACTTTAAATAAATCTAATAACACATCTAAAGTAAAGATAAGAAACAGAATTGGATCTCTTATCATTGATAAATCAAAACTTGTTCAGTCTGGTGTTGGTGGAACAACATTAAATGATGGATTAGAATATGGAAGATATCCATATGGTACTAGAGTACAAGATAGAGAAATCTCTTTAATGAGACCCGATGTTATTGAGATTTTGGGAATTTTTGAGTCTGATAATACTCAAGAACCAGATGTTAAGAGAATGGAGTTCACTGAATTATCTGGACCAACTCAATCTGTAGATGATTTAGTTATTGGGGAAAGATTTGAGGGTGCAACTAGTGAAGCAATAGGCATTATTGTTGAGAAAATTAATGATACTACTATTGGTTTCATACCTGCAAATGATGATGCATTTGATGAAGCTAATGAGACAATTACATTTAAAGAGTCTCAAGTAACTGGTAAATTTGTAAAAGAAACTGGTGCAGATTTAAATATAACAAGTAAGTTTGATCTAGCAGATGGTTTTGAAGATACAATCTATGATTATGCTAGGATTGTAAGGAATAAAGATGCTAAAGAACCAAAGAGAAAATTAAAAATTATATATGAGTATTGTACTTATGATGCTGCAGATACTGGAGACATTACAACAGTAAACTCTTATTCTAACTTTGATTATAAGGATATTCCAGAGACTGGAGATCTTCCTCACAGTGATATTATTGATATCAGACCAAGAGTTGATTTTTATACTGTAACAGAAGGTGCTAGATCACCATTTGAATTCTTTGGTAGATCTTTTGATGGTGATGGAAACTCTGCTGATTTTATTCTTGCATCAGATGAGACTATTACACTCGATTATTCAATTTATTTGGGTAGAGTTGATAAAATCTTCTTAGACGAAGCGGGAGTGTTCCATAACGTAGAAGGTCCTGCTTCAGAAAATCCTGCACCTCCAGCAGGAAAAGATGACTCTATCGAAGTCGCTCAAATTATTCTTCCTGCGTTCCTTGAAGATATAGAGGATGCTAGTGTCGAATTAGCGGATCACAAACGCTATACGATGGATGATATTGGAGACCTTGAAGACCGTATCAAACACCTTGAGTATTACACATCTCTAAATCTTCTTGAGCAGAGCACTGCTAATATGAAGGTAACTGATGGTAATGGTCTTGATAGATTTAAGTCTGGTTTCTTTGTTGATGATTTTTCTGATGCAGAAAATCAATTAAAGATAACAAATCTTAAAAACTCTGTAGATACTGAAGAAGGTGAATTAAGAGCGGCTCCATATACTACTCAAATTGACTTAGAGTTAGGTACATTCAATGCTTTAGGTATTGGAACTGACGTTGTTGATTCTGTTAGTGTTGATGCAGAATTTGATGACAATCTTATTGGAGAAAATGTTAGACAAACTGGTAGAGTTATTACTCTTGATTATGATGAACAAATTGAAATTCATCAACCATATGCAACTCAGAGTGTTCCAGTTAATACTATCGTTGATATATTCTATGAAGGTGAACTAGAACTTCAACCAGATTCTGATGCTTGGGTGCGTCAAAACTTAGGTGGAAGAAGAGTACGCGATGGAAGAGGTAAGTATTGGTTTACTAAGAGACAGTGGAGAAAGATGAGATGGCATCCCAACTGGGGTTGGGGTGGAGTTATCTGGAAAGATTGGAGACATCATTGGAGAGGATCTCTTCCTAAGGGAGGTCGCCGTCGCGGTGGAGAATATAGTGGTCGTACTCCTGGCCGTAGAAAGAGAAGAAGAAGAAGAAAAATTAGAGCGGTTGGAGGAAGATTCAGGCGGAAACGTAGACTGAAGATTAATAGAAGAAGAAAGCATAGATTTAAAGTTAAGAGATCCGGTCCTAGAAGAAAGGGTTGGGGTAAGAGAACTATTAGACGTAGATTCTGGGCGAGGAGAGTTCGTGTTGGTAGACGTTTCGTAGCTGTAGCTGTCCGTAAGTGGATGCGGATGAGGAACATCCAATTTAAAGCGAAGAAAATGAAACCCAATACAAGAGTATGGGCTTTCTTTGATGGTGTTCCTGTAATGAAAACTATTACACCTAAACTCATCGAAGTTAAGATGATTAAGGGAACGTTCCAAGTTGGTGAGCGTGTAACAAGTGCAAGAAGAAGACGATTCCGTAGAAGAGGAATTATTTCGCAAAAAATAAGAAAGAGAAGAATCAGAGTCAGAGCTGTTAGAGGATGGCGCTGGGCAATGAGATTCTCTGGACGTGTTTGCCCTATTAATCATAAAGAAGGTCCATTTACAAACCCATTAAAAGTATACGCTCAGAACCCATATACAAGAACGGCGATGCCTACAAGTTATGCATCTAACTCTTCAGTTCTGAATATCGATACTTTCATTATGTCCCTAAAACAAAGGGGTAGATACTGGGGATTTATTAACCGTAAGATGCGTCTAAAAGGACGCAAGAGTAAGGCAGTTTGTAGAGTTGTTAATAAACGACTCGTCACAGACGCTCAGGGTACTGTTGCAGGTTCATTCTTCCTTCCTGCAGCAGATGGTGTGAGGAAGAGAAAATTTGGTTATGCATTTACTACTGGTAAAAAGACCATGAGATTGGTTGACTCTAAAACCAACTCAGAGGATCAAAAAGAAATTACCACAATGGCTGAGGATGAATTCACATGTGCAGGTACTGGTATTAAGAAAAAATGGTGGATTAGAAGATGGAAAGTCAGAAGACCACGTAGATGTACTAGAAGACCTAATGCACAAGTTGGAAGACCAAGAGTTCTTAGACGTTGTAGAGGAGGTAGAAAGGAACCAATTACACCGGATCCAGGTGATCCAGATCCAGTTCCACCAAGACCAGATCCACCAGCACCATGTCCAGATCCTAATGCATTAATTTTAATGCATGATGGTTCTCAAAAGAGAGCTGGAGACCTGGTAGTTGGTGATATGGTCAAGACATATCATGAAGACACTTTTGAATATGGTGATTATCCAGTTATTCATGCTTCTATTGTAGAAGATGTTGAAAAACTCAAGTTAACCTTTAGTGAAAGTGAATTAACTTGTTCGATCTATCACAAGTTCCGTGTTGGAGACTCTTGGAAAGAATCTAGAGACCTAGAAGTTGGTGATGAAGTTTCTGGTCAAACACTGGAGACAATTGAAACTGTCGAAAATGGACAAGTTGTTCATATTACAGTTAAAGATGCTCATACTTATATCTCCGAAGGTCTATTTTCTCACAACAAGAGACCACCCCAGCCAGAGCCACCACCAGAGGATGGGCCCAGTGAGCCAGACGATTCAGATCCACCCAAGTGTCGCAGGAGAAAGGGAAGAGGTAAGAAAGGGTGTAGGCACAGAGATCCAGGTAGACGCAGCTGTCCAGATCCTAATGCATTAATTTTAATGCACGATGGTTCTCAAAAGAGAGCTGGAGATCTGGTGGTTGGTGATGTGGTCAAAACATATCATGAGGAAACTTTTGAATATGATGATTATCCAGTTACTTTTGCTGAAATTGTAGAAGGTGTTGAAAAACTCAAGTTAGTCTTTAATGAAAGTACCATAACTTGTTCGATTCATCACAAGTTCCGTGTTGGTGACTCTTGGAAAGAAGCCAAGGATATGGAAATCGGTGATGAAGTTTCTGGGCAAACATTGAAGAGTATTGAAACTGTTGAAGATGGGCAAGTTGTTCATATCACAGTTGGAGATGCTCATACTTATATTTCTGAAGGTCTACTTTCTCACAACAAGAGGCGAAGACGGCCGAAGGATGAAGATGAAGATGATGACGATGATGACGATGGTCAGGATACACGCCGCCGCAGGCGGAAGGGTGGTAAGAAGAGACCTAAAGTTAAAACTGCTAAGGTTAAATACGTCTTTGATAAGAAAGGAAGAGCACTTCCTATCTGGTATGTTCCTTACACCATTACAAAGGGTAAGAACAAAGGTAAGGTCAAGTATCTGAACTTTAATAAGATCAGAAAACTTGGTGGTAAAAAAGCTGCTAAGAAAGCATTTAGGGAGTATGGTTATCCATTGCCTCCTAAAAATTATCCAGGTAGAGGAAAACCACCTAGACCAGTTGGAGGTAAAAAGAAGACAACTACCATTGCGATTAAACAAAATCGTAAAGGTGTGATGAAGGTTATTGATACCTCCAAGAAGGCAAGGAAACTCAACCGTAAAGGTAAAAAGAGTAAAGTCCTCGACGTTATCAAACCAGGTGATAAGGATTATGGACATTACAACAAGGGTAAACCTCAACTTTGGAAATATGGTGCAACACTTCTTGCAACACAACATAAGAAGGCAACTAAACGAGTTACCAAACGAGGCAAGAAGAAATTTGAGAAACGAGGATTCCCAGTTGGTAAACTACCACTTAAGAATGGTAGTATAAAGAGATTCCAACCACGGAGACGAAATCCACGGAGAAGATCACGTCCAAGACCTTCACCGAGACCAACGCCAAGAGCAAGAAGGAGGAATAGATTAGGTGGAGGTTATCCACGGAGACCTAGACCAAGACCTAGACCAAGACCTAGACCAAGACCACCAAGACCACCAGGTAGACGGGCAAGAAGAGGAGGAAGAAGAAGAGGAGGAAGAAGAGGAAGAAGATCCGACTTCTTACTGAAGACAAACATCATGATGATCCAAAACGCGCTAAATAGAGTGTTTACAATTTGAACTATATTATGACTTCCCTTTTGACTAAAGTATGTAAACTTAATGGAACACTCTATGAGTGGAAAGACGAAATGAAAAAACATCATGGGAGAAAGGGTTATGAGTATGGACTCATAGCCCAGGAAGTTCAAAAAGAATTTCCTGAAATGGTATATAAAGAAGACGGGTATTTGTCTGTTGATTATATTCAGATGATACCTGTCTTGGTAGAAGCTATTAAAGAACTTAAAACAGAACTTGATACCCTTAAGGGCAATAAATAAAGGTAAAGTACTCACCAAAGCCATTGAGCAGATAAATGTCCGATAAACTAATTGATCCGTTAGCGCAAACATTCTATGTTGATAATCCCAAAGGGATTTTCGCAACTTCTGTTGATATTTACTTTTATGAAGGTGATTCTCGTTTACCGGTTTCTGTAGAACTAAGACCTACAGTAAATGGAGTTCCATCTGCAAAAGACATTTATCCATTTTCTCAAATTACATTAGAACCAAGCGAGGTAACTGTAAGTCCTGATGCAGCAGAACCAACTAGATTTACTTTTAAATCACCAGTATTTTTAAAAGGAGAAACTTTCCATTCACTCGTTGTTACTTGCAATAGTAAAGACTATTCAGTATGGGTTGCTAAGATGGGTGAGACAGATGTTACTAAAGCAAATCAAGACGATTCTAAATCAGTTTTTGTTTCATCAAATCCAAACTCAGGAGTATTCTTTAGATCCCAAAATGGTGCAACATGGACACCATCCGAAAGAGAGGATATGAAGTTCACTCTCTATAGGGCCAATTTCGCAGAAAACGCAGGAAATATAAACTTCTATAATCCAGAATTATCTGTAGGAAACGACCAGGTTTCTATTTTAGATAATGATGCATTTGAAATGGAATCTAGACAAGTAAGATTACTTTTGAGTGGTGGATTAAATGAAGTTGGATTTACTACTGGTGTTACGGTAACACAACTAAATTCTAACGTTACAGGAAATTATATTTCAAATGCTGGTGCTGCAACATCGCTAACAATCTTTAATGCAGGTATCGGTCTCACGCCATCTATTGGAGGTTTAACATATTTTGATATTCCACTAACAAAAGTTACTGGAGATGGAAGAAACGCCACTTGTAATCTAACTATTCAAAATGGAGTTGCTGTTGGTGCAACTATAGTTACTGGTGGATCTGGATATCAAGTTGGAGATCTAGTAACAGCTAACTCAATTGGGAATGGATTAGGAAGAAATTTAAGATTATCAGTCGGTGAACTTGGAGATATAAACGAAATTATTGTTGATGATATTCAAGGAAAATTTAACACAGGTGCTGGAAGCACCCTTACTTACGGAAATTCTAGTGGAATCACCACTCAAATAAATGCCGCTTCTGGTGGACTAACGGTTAGTGATACTACAATTATTCATGATGGTTTACACATTAAGGTAAATCATCCAAACCATGGAATGTATGCTCCAGAAAGTGTTGCTTCAATTGATGATGTTGATCCAGACCATCCAAGTGTCGATACAACAGCAGATATTGGAGAAGACTCTACAGCTCCAATTCCTTTAGATGATATACTAATTGATGATTCAACTGGTTTAAGTATTTTTGCTAATTTTGAAAATGTAGGTGTATCTTCAACAAATCCAGGATATATTCAAATTGAAGAAGAAATTATTGCATACACTGGAATTGATGGACTTAACCTAACAGGAATTACAAGAGAAATTGATAGTACTCCAGGATCTTCTTATGAATCAGGAGTAGACGTTGTTAAATATGAACTTAATGGTATTTCTCTAAGGAGAATAAACAAAGTTCATGAATTGCAAGATGCTACCGTAGATAACGCAATCGATCTAGATTTTTATCATATAAGAATCGACCCTCAAGAATCTGGAGTCGATAGATCTGATAGTCCTTTTGGATATCCTGATATGTTCTTTAAGGAAACAAAATCTAGTGGTGGTGATGATATTACTGCTACACAAAATATTCAATTTGAAATTATTGACCCAGAAATTTCTGCAACAGAAGTTAACGGCACTGAAGTAGAAGTCAACTTAAGAACTGTTTCTGGAAGAAGTGTTGGTGGTGATCAAGAAGCTTATATTGCTCAAGACTTTGAAAAAATTTCTAGTGAAGAAGAACATTTCTTAGATTCTCCTAGATTAATTTGTTCGCGCATTAATGAAACAGAACTTCTCGATGGAGAAGATGGAATTGAAGGAAACAAATCTCTCAATATATCCGTTAATTTAACTACAACATCTCCGTTACTATCACCAATGATAGACTTAGATCGCTGTTCTGTTATTTTAATCGGTAACAGAATGAATAAACCTATTACCGATTATGCTAATGATGAGCGTACTGCAGATTTAGAAAATGATCCTCATGCTTTTGTCTATGCTACTAGACCTATAACTTTGGAGAATGCGGCAACATCTATTCAAGTTTTTGTTACTGCATATGTAAATACTAAGAGTGATTTAAGAGCTTTTTATGCTATTGATGACGATGGTAAAGAAGATTTAATTTACTATCCTTTCCCAGGATTTGATAATATTGATAATCAAGGAAATGTTGAAGATCTTTCTAAGAGTGATGGAACTCCCGATGAAAAACTATCAAAAACTGATAGTGTTGGATTTGAATCTGATGAATTAGATTTCCAAGAACTCAAATTCAGTATCAATAAACTCCCTTCTTTTAGAGCTTTTGGTATAAAATTATGTGCATCTACAGAAGATACAACATATCCTGTTAGATTAAAAGATTTAAGAGTAATCGCGCTTGCTTAATTATGGATGAAGAATTTGATCAGTTTATTGAAATTTCTGATGAAGAGGAAGACGAAAAAGGTCTTGCTCTTGTAAAAGATTATGATAACCTACTGAAAGATGAAAACACTGGAGCCGTAATCAACACAAATGATAATGATTACGAAACTTATATAACTTTAAGAGAAATAAAATGGCGTGAAGAGCAAGAAAAAAATCAAATCTCACACGATATTGAATTTTTAAAAACTGCTGTTTTAGAATTACAACAAAAAGTAAAGGAGTTACAAAATGAATCCTGATGAAATCAAACTTCAAAAACTATCTAAAAATTTTGAATATGAAAAACTTTCTAGAGATATAGATAGTATAGATGATATTAAAGTTCTTCGAGATGTAACTAAAAGTTACGTTAAGTTGTACTTAAAACAGCAAGAAACACTTAAAATAATCTAATGGCTCAACCATCATCCAGACAAACACTAATAGATTACTGTAAGAGGCAGCTAGGCGCTCCTGTATTGGAAATTAATGTTGCAGATGAACAAATTGACGATCTTCTGGATGATGCACTCCAATTCTTCCAAGAACGTCATTTTGATGGAGTAGAGAAGACTTACTTAAAGTATAAACTCACTCAAACTGATATTGATAGAGGAAAGGGAACGGTAGGAATAACTACTACTACAGTAAGTGATGGTGGTATTGATTATGATTATGAAGAAGATTCAAGATACTTACCTCTCCCCGATAGTGTAATAGGTGTGGAGAGGATTCTACATTTTACTGGATCCAATAACATCTCTAGTGGGATGTTTAACTTTAAATATCAATTATTCCTAAATGATATTCATTATCTAGGATCTACTGAGTTATTGACTTATCAAATGACTCAAACATTTTTATCCGATATTGATCATCTACTAACTACTCAGAAGAAGATTAGATTCAATCAGAGAAAAGGTAGATTGTATATTGATATGGATTGGAATGAAGCAGTTGCTGGGGAATACTTAGTACTAGATACATATGCAATTGCAGATCCGTCAACATATTCAAAAGTATACAACGATTCATTCTTAAAGAGATATCTAACGGCTCTTGTGAAAAGACAATGGGGAATGAACCTTATAAAATTTCAGGGAGTAAAACTTCCTGGTGGTATAGAACTAAATGGTAGACAATTATTTGACGATGGTCAAAAAGAAGTTGATACTATCATGGAGAAAATGCCTACTTATTATGAGATGCCTCCTCTAGATATGATAGGGTGATAAGATATGCTCAACCCATTTTTTCAACAAGGATCAAAATCTGAACAAAATCTTGTTCAAGATTTAATTAACGAACAACTTCGGATGTATGGAGTAGATGTCTACTACATCCCAAGACTTTATGTGAATGAAAAAACGATTATAAGAGAAGTAGTTGATTCTGAATTTAGAGACGCATATCCAATAGAAGCTTATGTAAATACCAGTGAAGGATATGAAGGATCTGGTGAAATAATGAGTAAATTTGGTATTGAATCTCAAGATGATCTAACTCTCACGATATCAAGAGAAAGATATGAAGAATATATTAAACCACTAATAGAAAACAAGAGTAATATAAAATTATCAAAGAGACCTAAAGAAGGTGATTTAATATTTTTCCCTCTTGGTAATAGATTATTTGAAATTAAATTTGTAGAGCATGAGCAACCTTTTTACCAACTGAAAAAGAATTATGTGTATCAACTAAGATGTGAACTCTTCAGATATAATGATGAAGTTATTGATACTGACGTAGATGCAATTGATAATGCACTCCTTGGTGGAGATATTAACATTGGTGGAGCAGTTGGATCTTCTGCACTTGGTATTGGTGCTGATCTAGCTGGAACAAGAGTTTATACAATGCATGGTATTGGATCTACAGCATCTGCACAAGCTACGATCTTTGATGGTGGTGTGAGGTATGTATCCATCACAAATAGAGGAACTGGTTACACATCCACTCCAGATATTATATTTTCAGCAGCTCCTAGTAATGGATTAACTGCTGTTGGTGTAGCAACTATGATTACTGGAGTTGTTGATTTTTGCGAAGCAAATCTTGATAAATCCAGAGTTCAAGGTGTTAGGATAACTAATTCGGGATATGGATATACTTCAGATCCTCTTGTACAAACTTCTGGTGGGGGTGGAAGAGGATTTGTAGGAACTGCAGTTACTGGAACTGGAGTAGTTGGAATCATAACAGTAACTGATGGTGGATCTGGATATTCTGGTCTACCTACAATCAGTTTTAGTGCTCCCTCTGGAGTAGGCGCAACTGCTATAGCAGAAGCTGTAGTAAGTACTGCAGGAACTATTACAGAAATTCAAATACTCGATGCTGGTGCTGGATATGCAACAACAAATCCACCAACAATAACTATTGCAGATCCTTATCTTGGAGGATCTGGAGACTATATTATAGGAGAGACAGTTGTTGGATCTAGCAGTTCAACCACCGGTGTCGTTAGATATTGGAATTCAACTACAAATCAGTTGAACCTTGCACGACTTACTGGAGATTTTAATATTTACGATGAGTTTGTTGGAGAAGAATCTGGGGCAAGGCATACGGCAACTCCAGGATCTATTGCTGATAAATTTAATCTACCAGATCCTTTTGCGTCAAATGATGATTTTGAAAAAGAGGCAGACTCTATACTAGACTTTAGTGAAGGAAATCCATTTGGTCGCCCATAGGGGTTACTTTTGTTAAATAGTATATAATTATCATTTAATCTAATGTTTGAGTACTTCTATCACGAGATATTAAGAAAAACGGTAATATCATTCGGAACACTTTTTAATGATATTGATATTAAGAAGACGGATACTTCCGATAACGTTACCTCTGTAGTGAAGGTGCCTCTTGCATATGGACCTATGCAGAAATTTCTTGCTAGACTTGAGCAAGCTGAAGATCTAAACAAAGCAACTCAAATTACATTACCTAGAATGTCTTTTGAGATGACTGGTATTTCATATGATTCTGCAAGAAAAGTAACAACTACTCAAACATTTTTAGCAGGAACAAAAGACGACGGTTCGGATATTAGAAAGAATTACATGCCTGTTCCATATAATGTGGACTTTGAGTTAAGTATATACACAAAAATAAATGATGAAATGCTTCAAATCGTGGAGCAGATTTTACCATATTTTCAACCACAATATACAATGACCGTTAATCTCATTGATACTATTGGTGAAAAACGAGATGTTCCTGTTATTTTAAATTCCATATCAATGGACGATCAGTATGAAGGAAATTTTGAAACTAGAAGATCTTTAATTTATAGTTTTAGATTTACTGCAAAGACATACATCTTCGGACCTATTTCTACAGGATCTGCAACAGATATCATCAAAAAATCTGTTATTGGATTTGGTGCTGGAGGTTCTGGATCGAGACAGATTGATGTTAGATATACCTCAGAACCAGTTGCTACTAAGAGTTATTCTGAGTCGAGTACAACAACATTACTTAAGGACTTCCTTAAGACAGAAACTGTTCTGGAAGTTGTTTCTTCATCCGGAATTAATGCAGGAGATAAACTATCAATCGGAGAAGAAACTTTATATGTTTCCGATGTAAATGGTAATAAACTCAGAGTAACCAGAGGATATTACTCAACATCTGTTATTGACCATGTTGGTGGTACGGGAGTTAAATTAATCACTGAGGCTGATAACGCCAAGATTGAAGTTGGTGATGATTTTGGATTTAGTGGTGAATGGTCATGAGTAAAAATTTTGATGAGTTAGAAGAAACTTTCAATGTTGAAGCAGATATAGTTGAGGTAGAATCTGCAACTCCAGAAAAGAAAATTGACGAGATAAAGGCAACCTCTAATGATATTAAAAAAGACTATGATTACACAAGAGGAAATCTTTATTCTTTGATTGAAAAAGGTCAAGAAGCAATCAATGGTATTCTAGAATTAGCTCAAGAAACTGAGCAAGCAAGAGCTTACGAAGTTGCTGGTCAATTGATTAAAAGCGTTGCTGATGCAACAGATAAATTATTGGATCTTCAGAAAAAATTAAAAGATGTAGAAGGAGAAAGTTCAAAAAGTCCAACGAATGTTACCAATGCACTTTTTGTTGGATCTACAGCAGATCTAGCAAAACTTTTAAAACAGCAACAAGATAATAAATAATCCTATAACTAGACGTAAATCCAATGAGTGTTCCTGCAGTAACATCATTAGCAATATACAAAGGAACTGATTTTGAAAAAAAAGTTTCTATTGCTTTAACAACTTTAGCCGGTACAGAAACCATAACTGCTAAAATTAGAAAGCATGAAACGGCGAGTACCTCGTATAGTTTTGATACTCATATCGACACAACTAATAATGCAGTTGTTATATCAATGGGTAACAGTGTTACTGACGATTTAACAGAAGGTAGAAATTATTTTGATATTATCTCTCAAAATTCTTCTACTAACAAGATTATGAAATTGGTCGAAGGTTCAATAATAGTAAATCCAACAGTATCCTCATGAATTTTTTATCTCAATTTATGATGATGTCTTCCGCAATCTTAGCGGCATCTCCAACTGATGACGAGGCATTATTTACAACTCCAGGAACTTTTTCTTGGACCGTTCCACCTAAAGTAAGAACTGTAAGTGTTGTATGCATTGGTGGAGGTGCTACTCCTGCAGTTTCTCTCAATAATAATCCAGGTGGTGGAGGAGGAGCTTTAGTTTATGCTAATAATATATTAGTAACTCCAGGCGAATCTTATACTGTTGTTATAGGAAAAGGTGGAGATTCTCAAGGAAGTGCTACTAATCCTTTAACAGGAGAAAATGGAGGTCTTTCCAGTTTTACTACAGATTCTGTCACATTAATCGCTAATGGTGGTTTTGCTAACGGTAATCCTGGAACTTTTTCTGGTGGCGATGGTGGTGGACAAGGTGGAGCATCCAATGCTTCTCAAGGATATGGTGGCGGTGGTGCTGGAGGATATAGTGGGGAAGGGGGATCTGGTGGACAAGGTGGAAATTCTTCTGTAGCAAATCCTGGTGATGATGGAGCAGGTGGAGCTGGAGGTGGTGGAGGAGGATCTTTTGCACAATCATTTTCTTCAGTTCAACCAGGTAGAGCATCATCTGGTGGTGGTACTGGAGTTTATGGACAAAGTTCAGATGGAACTGGTGGACTTGGAGCAACATCTGCGTCTGGTCTAGGAAATGCAACTTCTGCTGGAGGGGGAAGTGGTGGTACTAACGGTGATCTGAATGGAGGATTATTTGGCGGTGGTGGAAGATCTGGATTTACAAAATTAGTAACTCCAATTTTATATCTTGCTGGTGGATCTGGTGGTGGTGGTGCTGTCCGTATAATATGGCCAGGAAATGTTAGACAGTTCCCTTCACTAAATACTCAAGAGATATAGTAGAGATTTTAAATGTTAGTAAGATTAGAAAATGGTGTTCCTGTTGGAAATCCCATTGATGAAAAAAATTTCAGAAAACTACACAATAACACATCTTTTCCTAGATCTCTAACTGTTGATTGTGTAGAACCTTTTGGTTATGGATTATATCAATATACAAGGCCTCCAGTTCCTGGAAGACATTTTAAAGTTGAAGAAACTGTCTCTGTAAAAAATTCTGATGGAATTTACATGCAGACTTGGGCAACTAAAGCAATGTCTGTAGAAGAAATTGAAAAAGATACAGAATTAAAAAAAGTTGAAATTAAAAGATTACGTGATGAAAAACTAAAATCAAGTGATTGGACCATGATGTATGATGTTCGTGAGAATGATCGTTATTCTGATGAATTTATACAAGCATGGTTAAATTATAGAGAGGATCTGAGAGAAATATCATCACAAAGAGAATATCCTTGGGAAGTCAAGTGGCCAACTGTGCCTACCCTTACTAAATAAAGACATACTAGAAAAAGACGAGAATGTCCCAGCTATTCGTTGATACTATAAGAAATAGAGATGGTAATGGTGCCCCAGTGTTTGATAAGGGTATCGTCATTTCAGGTATTATTACCGCGTCTGGATCCCTTGCTGGTGAATCGGTTTCAATTGGAGTAACAGAGGTTGTTAGTTCTTCATTTGAACTAAAAAATATTGCTGGTATAGATGCAACTACAACTGCAACTATAGAAACTGCAATTGCTAACGCACCAAATGATTTTACGAGTTTAAATGTAAGTGGAATCTCTACATTTGGTGATGATATTGATCTGAACGCTGATATTGATGTATTTGGTCATACAGAAATTAACACTCTAAATGCGTCTGGAATCTTAACTGCTGCTACATTAGCGACTGGAGCAGAGGGATCTGCTATTCGTATTTCTTCAAATACAATCAGTGGTCCAGCAACCCTTACAATTGATCCTGCTGGTATTGGGACAAACACAGGAACAGTTGTAATCAATGGCGATCTTCAAGTAGATGGAGATACAACAACCGTAAACTCAACTACTTTAACTGTAGACGATAAAAATATTATTCTTGCTAGTGGA
>Ga0181410_1000649_pt1 | contig 15328 bp, 9 predicted proteins | sample 33SPOviralmetaG_FD_130112 | JGI IMG/M metagenome (GOLD analysis project Ga0181410, IMG submission 130112) | Marine viral communities from the oligotrophic San Pedro Time Series (SPOT) site, San Pedro Channel, CA, USA - 33 SPOT_SRF_2012-06-20 | ecosystem: Environmental > Aquatic > Marine > Strait...
AAAATGAATTATAATATATGTGCTGCTAGAATGTATAAAGGACGTATAGATTCATTAGTTAAGCGAGTAACTGGTTTTGCCGACATGATTCAAATAACTCATCTTAAACTACAGCAAGTATTGTCACGTATGGTTCCTGATGGTGTTTATTTAGATGTTGATGGTTTAGCTGAGGTAGATCTTGGCAATGGAACTAACTACAACCCGCAAGAAGCTTTGAACATGTATTTCCAAACAGGTTCTATTGTAGGTAGATCTCTAACCCAAGATGGTGATCAGAATTTAGGTAAAGTTCCAATACAAGAATTACAAACTGGAAGTGGTAATCAAAAAATAGCATCATTAATACAAGCTTACAACTATTACTTACAAATGATAAGAGATGTAACTGGATTAAATGAAGCTAGAGACGCTAGTAATCCAGATAAAAACTCATTAGTAGGTTTACAAAAAATAGCTGCTGCTAACTCTAACACTGCTACAAGACATATACTACAGTCTAGTTTATATTTAACATTACGTAATTGTGAGAACATATCATTAAGAATTAACGATGCATTAATGTTTCCACTAACTAGATCTGCATTACAACAGAGTATCTCTAAATTTAATGTATCAACACTAGAAGAATTAGTCGATACTAATATACATGATTTTGGCATATTCTTAAGTTTAGAACCAGATGATGAAGAAAAAGCAAAACTAGAAGAAAATATACAAATAGCTTTAAAGTCTGGTGGTATAGATTTAGAAGATGCTATTGATATTAGAGAGGTTAAGAATTTAACTTTAGCTAATCAATTGCTTAAACAAAGAAGACAAAAGAAACAGCAAAGAGAAGAAGCTTTTAAAATGCAGCAAATACAAGCGCAAGCACAAGCTCAAGCTGAAACAGCAGAAAAAATATCACTAGCAGAGACACAAAAGCAACAAATTCTCACTCAGCAAAAGGTGCAATTTGAGCAAGCTAAAACTCAGATGGATATTGAAAAGTATCAACAAGAAGCACAGGTGAAAATGATGCTTATGGAAAAACAATTTGGTTTTGATTTACAATTGGAAAAAGCTAAAGAAAGTGTTATAGAAGCTAGAGTAAACAATACAGAGAATAGAAAAGATGAAAGAGTACGTATCGAAGGTACTCAAAGAAGCCAATTAATTGACCAACAACAAAACGATTTACTTCCAACTAGTTTTGAAAGAAACCCTATGGAAGAAAAAACCCAAGAAGTAGAAGAAAACCCAAATATGGATGTAGGTATTAATCCTTTAAATCCTATTTAATTATTAACTATTATATTATATTATGTCAGAAGAAGTAAAAGAAGGTGCCGATGGTGTCTTAGAGCAAGGAGACTTCAAAGCTAAAAAAAAGCCTGGACGTCCTAAAAAACTAAACAAAAAAGATGAAACTATTAAAATAGATTTATCTACAAAAGAAGAACCTAAAAAAGAAGAAGATGCCATTTCAGTCGGAGAAACAAAGGAAGTACCTGTGGGCGAATCATCCGGAGATAGCAAAGAAGTGGTCGAAGAAGTACGGGTCGAGTCCTCTAAAGAAGAAAAACCAGAATCTAATATCCAAGAGATTACAGATGAGAAGACTGAAGAACAAGTAAAAGAGGTAGTAGAAACTATTAAAGAAGAAATTAAGCAAGATCCTAAACTAGAACTACCTGAGAATGTAGAAAAGCTAGTTGACTTTATGAAGGAAACTGGTGGTACTGTAGAAGATTTTGTTAGATTAAATGCTGATTATTCAAACGTTGATGAAGACGTTTTATTAAGAGAATATTACAAACAGACTAAACCGCATTTAAATAGAGAAGAAGTAGATTTTATTTTAGAAGATAAATTTTCTTTTGATCCTGAAGAAGCGGAAGAGCGAGAAGTAAGGAAAAAGAAACTCGCTTATAAAGAAGAAATTGCAGAAGCTAAGAACTTTTTGGAGGAAACGAAAAAGAAGTATTACGACGAGATCAAGTTGAGACCGGGCGTTACTCAAGAACAACAAAAAGCAACTGAGTTTTTCAATAGATATAACAAAGAACAAGAGGTAGCAAAGCAAAAGCATGAGACTTTTAAGGCTAGAACTAATGATTATTTCAACAAAGATTTCAAAGGTTTTGATTTCAATCTTGGTGAAAAGAAATTTAGATATGGTGTTAAAGATTCTGGTGAAGTTGCTGAGTCGCAATCTGACTTAACAACGTTTTTTAAGAAGTTCTTAAATGAAGACGGTAGTGTAAAAGATCAAGGTGCATATCACAAAGCTATATATGCTGCAAGAAACGCAGATACAATTGCTAGTCATTTTTACGAGCAAGGCAAAGCCGATGCTATTAAAGATGTAACAGCAAAATCTAAAAATATAAGTAAAGATGCTAGGAGCGAAACTCCTGGGGACGTATTTATAAACGGATGGAAAGTAAAAGCAGTTTCTGGAGTAGATAGTTCTAAGTTAAAAGTTAAATATAAAAAATAAATAAAAACTAAAACTTAAAAATTATGAGTTTATCAGGCGGAGCTTTTCCAGCTTCAATCGTCCCGATGCCGAAGAAAGTTACACAACCTACGAATTATATCAATTTTCAGGATGCTAACTTCGACCAGTGGACACAACAATATCTACCAGAGCTTTATGAGCAAGAGGTAGAAAGATACGGAAACAGAACTTTATCTGCTTTCTTGAGAATGGTTGGCGCTGAAATGCCAATGACATCTGATCAAGTAATTTGGTCTGAGCAAAATAGATTACACATTGCTTATGAAGGTGTAGATAGAACTAATGATGTTTTAACAGTTACTGGAAACAATGCTGTAAGATTGAACCAAACTATGGTTATTGCTGATGGTTTTACTACTATCAAAGCTTTAGTTGTAGCTGTATCTGGTCAAACAATTACTGCTGTACCTTATGTTGCTGCTAGTTTATCTGCAGCTGGTTTAGGTACTACTGGACTTAAGATGTTTGTTTACGGTTCTGAATTTGCAAAAGGTACTAGCCAAATGGTTGGATCTGTTGAGCCACAACTAAGCACGTTTAAAAACAACCCTATTATTATAAAAGATAAATTTGAAGTATCAGGTTCTGATGCTGCTCAAATTGGTTGGGTTGAAGTTTCAACTGAAGACGGGACTAATGGATACCTTTGGTATTTAAAGGCTGAGTCTGAAACTAGATTACGTTTTGAAGATTATCTTGAAATGTCAATGGTTGAAGGTGAAGCAGCTGCTGCTGGTTCTGGTGTAGCTGATGCTAATTATGCTACTAGCTTTGCTGATACACAATATACATTAAATGATGCTGGTACTGAAGGAGTTGCTCCATTAGGTACTCAAGGTATGTTTGATGCTATTGAAACAAGAGGAAATATCTGGTCTAATTTTGCTGGTGCTGCTGCTCCTGGAGCTGGTGCATTAGGAGATTTTGACGAGATCCTTAAGCAATTAGATAAGCAAGGTGCTATCGAAGAAAACATGTTATTCTTAAACAGAGCTACTGCTCTTGATTTCGATGATATGATCGCTGCTCAAGCTGGTGGAGGTTATGCTTCTACTCAGTCTGCTTCTTACGGTCTTTTTGACAACGAAGCTGATATGGCAATGAACTTTGGTTTTTCTGGTTTCAGAAGAGGTTCTTATGACTTCTACAAAACTGACTGGAAATATCTAAACGACGCTACTACTAGAGGATTAACTAAAGACATCGATGGTGTTATGGTTCCAGCTGGTACAACAACTGTTTATGACCAAATGTTAGGATCTAATATTAGAAGACCTTTCTTACACGTAAGATATAGAGCTTCTGAGTCAGATGATAGAAGATATAAAAACTGGATCACTGGTTCTGTCGGTGGTGCATATACTTCTTCTTTAGATGCTATGGAAGTACACTTCTTATCTGAAAGATGTTTAGTAACTCAAGCTGCGAATAACTTCGTATTGTTTAAGTCTACTATATAATTATTAACATTTTAAAGATATAGAAATTATGGGTTTATTAAAACTATCAAACGCTGCTGCATCAGCATCAGCTAATACAGGTTCTAAATTAGTTAGTTGCGACGACATTAAATTTGTTGAAGTAGCAATAGCTAATTCTGGAGCTACAGCTATTTGCACAGTGGACGTGATATATGGTATAGCTGCTGGTGACGATGAGTCATTAGTTAAATCAGCTATAACTTATGCTGCTCCTGGCACTAGCAACGAATATACACTAACTCTTGCTGAAATAGAATCAGCTTGGCTTGATGCTTTATCAAAAATGTCTGAAGCTTCAGGTATGTTTGTAGAAGCTCCAAGATTAGGTGTTAAAGTAACTGCAACAGGTGCTGTCTTAGCGGACGCTGTACCAACAGTAGTTATTAAGAAAAGTTCAGCCTTAGCTTAAAATAAGGTAACAATAAGATCCCGCTTCGGCGGGGTCTTTTTTAATTATTATATTATATTATATTATGGAAACAAAAGAAAAAAAAGCTCCAGCTAAAGCTGAAGTTAAAAAAGATACTTGGGAGTATAAAGATAGAAATTACTATTTAGCAGGTTCTAAAGAACCATTAACTTTTAAAATACCTTCTAGGCATACTAATAGGCATCCTATGTTTTGGTTTGACGAGGTAGCGGGTTATAATAGAGAACTAAGATATGCTACTAATCAAAAATCTGTATTTGTTGATGAACAAAATGGACCAGTAACATTAGCTCATATTATTTTTGAGGATGGAACATTATTTGTACCTAAAGAAAAAGTACAATTACAAAAATTACTATCAATATATCACCCGGCAAAAAACAAGCTGTATCACGAATATGATAAAGTTGAAGAAGCAGTTGATCAATTAGATTATTTAGAAATAGAACTTCATGCAATGACTATTGCTAGTAAAGTTGAATTAGACCATGCTGAAGCTATATTAAGAGTTGAGCAAGGCTCTAGTGTTACTTCTATGACATCTAAGGAAATTAAAAGAGATTTACTAGTATTTGCTAGAAGAAAACCTCAAACCTTCTTAGCATTAGTAGAAGACGAAAATGTTGTACTAAGAAATTTTGCTATAAAAGCAAAAGAAAGCAATATAATAAAGTTATCTCAAGATCAAAGAACATTTACTTGGGGTACTAACGGTAAAAAATTAATGACTGTACCATTTGATGAAAATCCATTTTCAGCTATGGCAGCTTGGTTTCAAACCGATGAAGGACTGGAAGTCTATAAATCTATAGAGAAAAAGTTCAAATAACAAGTGACTATAAAATAGGGTGGTATTTCGCCACCCTTTTTTTTTAAAAATACTATAATGGCGATAAACGTAAATGAAGTTTATAAAACGGTTTTATTAATAATCAATAAAGAACAAAGAGGTTATATAACACCAGATGAATTCAACAAGATAGGGACTCAAGTACAATTAGAAATATTTGAGAAGTATTTTGAAGACTTGAATCAACAACTACGAGTGCCATTACAAGCTGCTCAAATGGATGATGACTACGCTAATAGAGTTAAGTCTATTGAGGAGAAAATACAAATATTCCAAACGTCAAATCCACTGACGTATGCCGGTGATAAATTTTCTTTAGATACTACACAGTATCCACCTATACATAGGTTAGGTAGTCTACAATACGAACCTAGTGGTTTGCCTTTAACAGAAATACAAAGACTAACTCAACATGAATGGAATTTATCTCAAAGATCTAAACTCACAGCAGCCACTGAAGTATGGCCTGTATATAGAGAGCAAAGTGATAAATTTGAAATATCACCTAGCACTATTCAAGGTAGAGTAAATGTATACTATATTAAAAAACCAGATAATAATAGATGGGGATATACTATAGGTACGTTAAATCAGTTTCTATACGATTCCAATCCATATATAGCTACAGGTTTACCTATAAATAATAGCTATTTCTTTAATAGTTTAACAACTAATTTTACTGAGTCAAATACTGGTAGTCCACCTCCAACAAACCTTACCTTTAATTTAAAAACAGATGGTACATCGCCTGGCGTTACATATGTAGGTATTGGTACTGGTATGGAATTTACACTTACTCTTAACTCTTTAGGAGTTATAACAGATCTAACAACAACTTCTGCTGGTACTGGATATTCAAATACAGATACTATTACACTAGCTGCAGCTACTTTTCAAGCAGGAGCCACAGTAGTTAGCCCTGTAGATGCTGTAATAACATTTAATAACGCAACGTTGTATAGTGGAACAACATTTGGATCTATTCAATTTGAAATAGATAATGTAGATCAAACAGAGTTAGTATTAAACATATTAAAATATTGTGGCATAGTTATAAGAGATCCTCAAATAATTCAATCAGCTTCTCAAATGGCCATGGCGGAAGATAACAACGAAAAATCATAGTAAATGGGACTAATCACAGAAACAAACGAAGAATATTATGCTGGTGAAAAAGTATTTTTAGTAGCCAATGGTGATACTCAAACTAGTTTTCCTACTACATTTAACACTGAATTAAAAACAGCTGTCGCTGGAGTCAATAACGCTAATTTTAAATTTGAGTATAGCACAGATGTAGGGGTAACTTGGTTGCCCGTGGCTAGCGCTATAACTTTAACAACTACAATAACTCGTCATGACACTATTTCTTACACAGGTGGTTTTACAGCTTCTACAGACACTTTATTTAGAATAACATTAGTTCAAACAGCTGTATGGAATAATTATGGTGGATATTCTTATTTAACATTAAAGGATATTGTAGACAACTTTATGGTAGGATACGTAGGTCATGGAAAATTATTATCAAGTGTCAAAAGAAATGATGTGTTGTTTTATGCAAAAAGAGGTCTGCAAGAATTTAGTTATGATACTTTAAAAAGTATTAAATCTCAAGAATTAACTATACCACCTAGCTTGTCTATTATTATACCTCAAGACTATGTAAACTACGTTAGAATGTCTTGGATAGACGGTTATGGAATAAAACATATTATATATCCTAGTGATAATTTAACTATTGAACCTTACAAGGTTCCATTACAAACAGAAAACGGTGATTTTGTACAAGATGAGTTTGGTCAAAACACACAAGGAACTTCAAAAACATCTGAAAGATGGAAGAAGCTACAGCAATGGCAATTAAGTGGAGGGTATAACGATTATCTAAACGGAGCTTTTAATTACTATGGTGAAGACTATATGTATTCTAAACAAGTTCAAGGTATGAGATATGGTTTATTACCTGAAACTACTCAAATAAATGGTTACTTTACTATGAATGAAAGAGAAGGTAAAATATCCTTTTCTAGTGACATGAATGGTCGTTGTGTAGTTCTGGAGTATATATCGGATGGTCTAGCTAGTGATCTTGATTCTAAGATTCCTAAAATGGCAGAGGAAGCAATGTATATGCATATAGCATATTCTATACTATCTGTAAGACAAAACATACCAGAATATATTGTAGCTAGATTTAAAAAAGATAGAAGAGCTCAATTAAGAAATGCTAAAATTAGATTGTCTAATATAAAACTAGACGAAATAGTTAGGGTAATGAGAAACAAGTCTAAATGGATTAAACATTAAATATGGCTCAAGCTAAGAAAAATTTCCTTGCATCTAAAATGAATAAGGATAAAGATGCTAGATTAATTCCACCTGGAGAATACAGAGAAGGTAGAAATATTAATATTAGTAAATCTGAAGGTGCTGATGTTGGAGCTTTAGAAAACCTATTAGGAAACGAAATAGTAATAGGAGAGTTCTTAAACAATCTTCAAACTGTTACTGGAACCAATAATAAGTTAGAGGTTATTGGATTTTTCACACATGAGGAGAGTAGTTCTTTGTATCTGTTTATAACATCTTGGAGAGATAATTCTTCTGATCAATTAAGTAGAGGATATGGTGGTTTTAATTATATTGTTAGAGTGTTATTAAGTGGAAATAACTTTATTCCGTCCATACTAGTTAAAGGATCTTTTTTAAATTTTTCTAAAACACATCCTATTTTAGGTTTTAATATTATAGAAGACTTAATGTTTTTTAGTGATAACAGAAACCAACCAAGAAAAATAAATATAACTTTAGGTAGTACCCCAGTAAGTAAAGCCGCTTTTCCACCTAGCCATACTGATGATTATTACTTTTGTGAAGATCAAGTATCAGTAGCTAAATATACACCGGTTGATCCAATATTATTTATTAAAAATACAGGAGGACCAAACACAAGTACTGATAATGCTAATTGGGAAAAAACATGGAAAGCTCAAAATGAGCAATGGTTGCCTACGTTTCTGTCTGCCCCACTAAATGCTGTTAGCACAGCTAATAGGGATTATATGGAGTTTGATAGTGTTACTCCAGCAACTGGTAATGTGGGCTGGCCGGGTACACCTACAATACAGAGTCTTACTGGAGATAAGAACTCAACAACTTTTTTTCCTGCTATAAAAATAAGGAATTGGTCGGTACCAAACGGAGGAACTTATTATTTAAGAAAGATATTTAGCTCTAATCCTAATCATGTCTATATACAATCAGAAAATCCATTAACTTCGTCTTCTAGTACTGATAAAAAAATTCCAACCTCATGGTTGCCAGGTCATATTATAACTTTTCAATTAGCAAATCCAGAGTATGATAGTACTATAACTGAAAAAGAGTATTTAAAAGATAAATTTATTAGGTTTAGTTATAGATTTAAGTATGACGACAATGAATACTCTTTAATGGCACCATTTACACAGCCTTTATTTATTCCTAAGAAATACGGAAGTTTTACTATAGGTGATGAAACAAACGCTGCTATTAACACTACTGTAGACTGGTTTGAAAACATAGTAACAGCATGTGATTTTAATATACAATTACCTAGTAATGCTTATGGGACTACAGGTGGTCAAAGACACAACGCTAGTGGGTTAAATTTTATAAATAGATACAGGGTAAAAGAAATACAAATATTAGCCAAATCATCTAGTGATAATAATGTTTATTCTATAGGTGAAATAGAATTAAATGTTAATCAACTACAAGAACAATCAGCTGGTGGATTGCTAGTTAATAACAATTATAACGATTGGCCTTATGATAGTCAAATATTATACGAATATAACGGTCAAAAACCGTTTCAAGTGTTACCAGAATCAGACATAACTAGAGTTAGTAACGCTACTCCGGTAAAAAATAAAGCTCAAGAAGTAGCTGGAAATAGAGTGATGTATGGTAATTATCAAAATTCACATGCTGCTCCTAAATCTCTAAACTATGAATGCTTTGTTTCACCTAAGAATATAAACAACCCAGGAGCAAGTATTTCAGACAAAGTCCAATCTTTAGATAATTCTTCAAACCCACCTATAACATCATCTGCAAAAACAACAATTAAAGAAAATTTTAATTCTACACTAAAACAAGGTAGAACTTATCAAGTTGGTATAATACTATCTGACAGATATGGTAGACAATCTAATGTCATATTAGCAGATAATGAAAGTTTTGCGAATAGTATTAATAAGGATAGATCAACAGTTTTTGCTCCTTATGATGGTTTTGGCACATCAGCGGCATATAGTAACTTTTTTGGTAATTCTTTAAAAGTTATTTTTTATGATGAAATACCTACAACAATACCTAGCTTAAAATTTTTCCCAGGTTTATATAACATAAATAATAATCCATTAGGTTGGTATAGTTATAAAATAGTTGTTAAACAACAAGAGCAAGAATACTATAATGTGTATTTGCCTGGAGCTCTTTCTGGCAACGTAATTTACAAAAATCAAGTAACAGCTCTTGATTATGATAATATTTATAATACTACTAATATTTCATTATTTGGTGACAATATAAATAAAATACCTAAAGATACTACAAATATATCACCAACTGATAAAATTTTTGGTAGTAATGTATTGTTGAAATATAGAGTATCTCAAAGTGTTTATAATTCAGCGAACGTTTGGAATAATGGTGCTTCAGTTAAAGGTTTTTACCCTGTAGTTAGTATACAACAATATAATGATTTTGGACCTTGGGTTAATAACAGTTTTAATACTTCTCCCGCATATCCAGGAGGAACATCTCTTCCAACTGAGCCATTTTTTAAATCTAATACTAATCCATTTATAGCAACTCTAGACATATCTAAAGATGAATCATCTAGAATAGGTTTTGCTAAATCAAATCAAGTAGCCGCTCAAATATCTAAGTTTTTAATGGTTGCTGAGACAAATCCAGTTTTATCTAATATTGATATTTATTGGGAAACAACTACGTCTGGATTGATTTCAGAATTAAACACCGCTATAGCAGAAGGAGATACTGCAACAAGCCCTCTTAGAACAAGTCCATTTTTGTTTTTAATGGAAGAAAAGTACCCATATGATGGTATAGGTATATTGCCATCTAGCACTAACAATGGTAAATATTTATTACAAAATGATTTAAAAATAATAACTAACGGTGGTAACTTATCAACTGATGTAAATGCTACTATGGGTGTTTTAGTTAATGGCGTTAGAGTTCCTACAACTGTTACTAGTGTTAATGGTGGTAACACTTTTGATCTTTCTCCTGAGCTTTTTGAAATATACCAAACAGCTACAGTTGGTGTTGGTAGTGCAACTTCCAATGCTTGGAACATTAGGTTTAATCCTGCTTTCTTATTAAGCGAAGGTATTGCTAGAGACAAGCACTATGATCCAAGTGACCCTTGGAATAGTTTAAGTGGTAATATTTCTTTTGAAATACAAATAGGTATACCTGGGGAAACACCAGCTACAAGAAACTTAGTGTTTTCAAATAATTCTATAACTAACAACGAACCTGAGTGGAGGTATTTAACTACGCCTACTTGGGGTAATACAACAGTATCTCCAGATCCTACAGATCCAACTGATGTTTTTGATGATTATAACTCTAAAAGAATATTTAATCAAGTAATAATAGATCAAAAGCTAATAAATAATTCACCATTTATTCCTTTTACTAGTAATTTTGTACCTGTAGGTGCTAATGGACCAACTGGTTCTACAGCAAATGACATAAATGCTAGAAGCTGGAGTGACAGAAAAGAATGCTGTTGGACAATGAGTATAAGAGGAAAGAAAAACGCGGCAGCTGGTAATAAATATATTTTTGGTCCTGGAGCAGATGAAAGAGAATTAGGTTTAATGTTTGTTAGAAAAAATGGAAGTGACTGGGTTACTAGCAGGAATGGTAGAGATAACTCAGCTTTAAGGTTTAATGCTTATATGGTAGGTTTAGGTAATGGACCAGCAAATAACTATTATAATTTTTCAGACAAAGGAGAAAACCAACCTGCCCAAAGTTCTAATGGGTTTGTAGATGACATGTTTGATGGTATGTTTAATATGGATAATAATGACAATGTTGAACCATATATTTCTAAAGTTGAATTAGCTAAATTTGATGATAACTCATACACAGGGTGGACTGCTGGAACAACATCTAATCCCACATATGGAGATCAAGGCGCCACTCCCATGGGTAATGGTGGCTGGAAAGATTTTTTAATAGTAAATGATAGTCAAAGAGGATTAACTGGACCACAGGCTTCAGTTAATGATCCTACAATATCAAATAATTCTGCTTGGGGTTATAGAGAATGGCCTTTTTTAGTACAAAGATTAAATTCTACTAATACGGCTAATTTAATAGGGCCTAAGGTAGGTGGTGAATTTAGTAATCAATATAGAGATAGTCCTATACCTGCAACTAGTACTATTGATAATAGAGCAGCTGCGCTTGCGGATGTTCAAGGTAGATGGTGTTTCTTAGCTAGTAGAGACAACCCACCATTTTGTCAATTTGATGAGTACAATGCAGGTGATTTTGATTCTATGGGTAATTTAAGTGGTAATGAGATATGTGTATATAGAGTTACTATATCTATAAGAGAAACATTTAGTACTGGTACTGGTTTGCTTGGAGATTATAATAAAGTAGTTTACGTAAAATTAGTTAGATAATGAGTGCAACGATAGAAGTTAAATATTTTAATACATTTTGGTTAAAAAAGACTGTAGGAACTGAATTATCAAGTAATGGTGGTATTTATGAATATTTACCAAATTTTCCTGGTTTGCCTTTTGAAAAGTATGATACATTAAATAGTAAAACTAGATATCAAAATTATTGGTCTATAACAAGTGGAGATCATGTTATTGGAGATGTAACTACTAATACTTCGTATAATTGGTTTATTGAGGAATCTAGAATAAAAGGAGGATATAATAACACATCGACAGATTACGGTGTTAAAGCCTACTTAGTAGACAAGGACTTTGTAAGTACAATAAGAGAAAATAAAGTAATATATTCTGGATTATTTAATTCTGCTACAAATGTAAATGAGACTAATGTATTTTCTGAAGCCACTAATATAACATTTACAGCTCCACCTGAATATGGATCTATACAAAGGTTATACGCATCAGATACTAAGCTTCATATTTTTCAACAAAATAAAATTAGTAGAACTTTATTGGACAAAGATGCTATATACGCAGCTGATGGTCAAGGAACTCCAGTATCAACAACAAAACTTGTAATAGGGGAAATAAATCCATATGTAGGTGAATATGGTATTAGTGACAATCCAGAATCATTTGATCACTTTGGTAATAGAATGTACTTCTCTGATAAAAACAGAAACACAGTTTTAAGATTAGCAGAAAATGGTTTAACAGAAATTGCTAAATATGGTATGTCGGATTTCTTTAGAGATTCTCTAGCCGAAGTAGATAGTGGTTTAAAAGCTGTAGATATTATTGATACAGTAGACGAGATAAGACCTACATGGCCTTATGATTTTACATTTGCACCTGTTCCTCCAGAACCTTATTTATATAAAATAGACAAAGGAGATGGCTATGCCGGTGTACCGATAGGCTCAGCTATTTTAATAAATGGTCTTGAAACTGGATGTTTTGTTACAGCACTTGATGAAAATGTTCTTGCACCAAATGTAGTAGTTGTAATATCTGATGTAATTCCATTTCAATTCAGTCCAGGTAGTAGTATAACTTTTAGAGTTTTTAAAGAAGACAAAGTACTTGGTAGATATGATGTTTACAATGATCAATATTTAATTAGTATTCAGAAAACAGACAATACTTATAATACATTAGTATTTGACGAAAGTTCTAGTGGATGGGTTTCTTTTTACGATTATGAACCTAAGTTTGCTGACAGTTTGTTTAATAACTTTTACTCTACATCTGGTGTTAATTTATGGAAACATAACTCAGAAATTGTTCCACGTAATACTTTTTATTACAACAATCCTGTTAAGTCAAGTATAGAATTTGTTTTTAATGAAAAACCTAGTGTTGTTAAAACCTTTAAAACAGTAAACTACGAAGGTAGTAGTGGTTGGGAAGTTACAAAAATGAGTAGCGATGAAACAGGTTTCTCCTTAAACGGTAGTGGTGCTTGGGAAAATCAACAAGACACTATAAACACAGTTAAAAGTTATTACGAAGGACAATATATAGAAGATGGTATAACTAAGAGAGCTGGTTTCTGTAGAAAAGAAAACAGATACGTTGCTAATATAGTTAATAACTCAGCAGCTCAAATAGGTGAAGTTGTTTTTGGTTCAAGCACTAGTGGTGTTAAAGGTTATTATACCACAGTTAAACTAGAAACAGACGAAACAACAGCTCCAGGAGAAATGAAAGAATTATTTATGGTAGGTACAGAGTACGTACTATCATCTTATTAAAATTAAAATATGGGTCATTTAAAAAATTACAATAAAAGACATAAAGGTTTTCCTAAGCGAAATACCACTGGTACTGGTGGTACTAGTACTGGTACAGGAACTACTCCTATTGATTTAACTGGTACTGCAGATCAAACAACTGGTCAGAGTATAGGTTCTATAATGACTGTAGCAGCTCAAGCAGCTCCAGCTGTTATGGGTTATTTCCAGAGTAAAAATGCTAGAGAAGAAGCAGATAAATTAGAGGGAGATATTTTAGCATTAGATACTGACTTACAATCGATGTTAAATAATAGACAAAAGCTAACTAATCCATATGCTAATCTAAGTGTCAATACACAAGCAGCTGAATTTGAAGCTCAACAAAAAGATGCTAGTTTAGCTAACACTTTAGATACCATGAGAGCTGGTGGTTTTGGAGCAAGTGGAGCAACTGCTTTAGCTAGAGCGGCATCAGAAGCTAAACAAGGCATATCAGCTGATATATCCACTCAAGAGCAAGCTAATAGAACTAAGTTTGCTGAAGGTGAAGCTAAGTTACAAACAGCTAGAGAAGATAGAGAAATTGGCAATATAAATAGACAACAAACAGAATTAGATAATGCTAGACTAAATCAGCAAGCATTGATGGATGAAAGTAAAGCAGCTGGACAAGCAGGTTTATCTGGAACTGTTACAGGTATAACAGATGTACTAACTAAAAACCCAGATATATTGTCAGGTTTATTTGGTGATCCAACAGCAACCACTTAAAATAAATAATTATGGCAGAATTACAAGGACCAGCAAGAATAGACAAAGCTAAAGGTATGCGTGAAAGACGTTTAGCTGGTAGCTTAGCTATGAATCAGTTTCAAAAATCACTAAGTGAAAACGCGACTAGAGTAAGCAAGGATAGAGAGGAGTTACAGAAGATGAAGCGTCAAGCTTTCGATAGTAATGATCAAGCTGAGCGTATAGCAAAACTTAAAAAGACTGGTGGTAAATCTATAGATAAGCAAATACTAGAGCAAATAACAGAAAGAGGTAGAGAACTAGCTCAATCACACATTGCTGCTTATGGTCCTGATGGAAATGCTGAAATGATCGCTGATTATAATATAGACAAAGCTAAGATAAATAAAGACTTAGATGATCTAACTATGTTTGTAGGTACACTAGATGCTGAACTAGAAGCTAGAGACAAAGCTATAGATGATAAAACTATGATTTTCGAGACTGATGAAAACGGCAAAAGAATTGCTCTCGTTGAAGATGAACAATTTAAAAATGGTATTTTTAACGGTGAGTCAGATGTTGAAATAACATATGACAAAGATGGTGGATATTCTATAAACCCAACAGCTCAACACGTTGCTAACATGACAACTGGTGCAACACCTCCTAATATAAACCCTATAAATCTAGGAGTATATGCAGAAAATTTAAGAAAAAATGGGACTAGTTACAAAGCTATTTCTCCTAATGCTACATCTGCAATGACTGCTGCAGGTTCAGGTTTAATTGATGGTTTTAAAGGGCAAAACATAGTTGAGTTTTCTAATATAGATGGAGAGATGGATAATCCAAATTTTGATTCAAGTAA
>Ga0181410_1000650_pt1 | contig 15315 bp, 21 predicted proteins | sample 33SPOviralmetaG_FD_130112 | JGI IMG/M metagenome (GOLD analysis project Ga0181410, IMG submission 130112) | Marine viral communities from the oligotrophic San Pedro Time Series (SPOT) site, San Pedro Channel, CA, USA - 33 SPOT_SRF_2012-06-20 | ecosystem: Environmental > Aquatic > Marine > Strait...
ATAAATTTCCAAACCCTTATATCGTATGAGCAAGGAGGCAGTTTACCCCGTAGGGGCCCTTTGTTTTGCCCATTAGATTGGTAATCTAGTGGTATTGACTCACCTTATGCCTCCTAAGTATCATTTTATGACACGAATGAGGCACTAGTTAGTGTCATCAACGTACCAAAAATAACAGAGTATCTGTATGCGTTGCCGATTAACGTAAGCATCGAAGCTAAACGCCTCTGTAAGCCCTCTATGTGACGCTACAAGGCCCTTCAATAGCTTGCCAGGTATACAGTAACCATTCACTACTAACTATCAACACAGGCCCATATAGAGCCCACTAAGTAAAAAACAACCCAAAACAATAGCCACTAAGTAACAAATAGCGAGCATAATAGGCCCACTAAGTAACTCGATACGACATATTGGTATCAAATGATACCGTTTCCAAAACTCATGCGCTGCAGGGGTTGGCAAGCACTCTCCACTCGTGTAGATTGGTTCCAAGCGAGAGGTACATCGCCTTTCGCCAATAACTAAATAAGGGGAGAGACCTACCAACTCTAGCTATCCTGCTGATGCTGCAGTCATGCCCGGTGCTTAAACCAACGATGGTTTAGATCCGGTGAATACACTTTTTTCTTTTTTTTGTGTTTGTTTTAATTCAATGCAACGGCCTAAAAAGCGTAAAAGTTGGGAGCTACGAGCACTCGCTAAATTACGTGAACAGCACGCCAAACGTCTTGAGTTACAGCAAGGACGCAGCCCAAGCTACAGCTACAGACCACAGCCTCAGCATCATTCAACCTCTCTCCACTAAGGTATTTGATCATGACTAACACCCTTGAGACTAATTACTTCTTGACAGCTGCAACTCTCTTGTCTGCGTTTAAGCGTACTGATAATGAAGAGCAATGGTGTCTAGCAACTCATGAAGATGATGAGCTAACTGATTTTATCCGTGACTTGCACGATGGCGAGCTTCCTAATGATTGGCGTTATGACACCATCCATTGGATCATCTCAGCAATTGCTAGCGAGCCATTAGAAAGAGATGATGATTGGTCAGATATCCCTTTTGAATATGCAGACAATCAAGTTGACATGATGACATCTTCAATCTTTCAATGGTATGCCAACTATTCTGGAAGATATAGTTATGTCCAAGATAATCTAGAGGATGGCATTACACACAATAGTAATGACGCTTTCGATCAGCTAAAGCTTGGTCAATTTAGAGCCATTCAAGAGATGACTAGCACGATTCTGTTTAAGTTAAATCTTATCTAAACTCGATACGACAATTCTCCACTACGGTATCCAACTAATGACTGTTGTCATTGTCTTTCTTTGCCTCAGTAGTTCACTCTTTGTTCTTCAATACGGTTTGACTAAATGACTATCACCGAACGCAATCAAATGCAATTCAGACTCCGTAAGGAGATGTACTATCACGCACAGCAAGCTGACTGGTGTCGTGAGCAAATTCTTAGTCTGACTCGTGAATTTAATGAGCAGGATTTAGACCTAGCTAAGGAGATGTTTAATGCCAACTGAAACCACAATCATCCTAGCAATCATAGGAATGATGGGGCTATTTGCCACAGCTACAGTTTACCAACGTGCTAACCGCGTTAGTTCTAATTACTACAAGAGAAACAGATGAGCCCAGCCTTTATTCAGTATCTCAAGGCTAAATACCAACAAGCCAAGAGAATCACAAAGCAATACTTTAAGGCTAAGGAATATAAGGGGGATGATTAATTTCATCTCCCTTTTTTATGTGCCTTACGTCGAGCCTCTAAGTAATTCGATACGACTTCGTTACGACACAGCAAGGACGCACCCCGCCTTATGACTAATGCAATCAGCACGACCGCCACCCAACTGCCTAAAGGCTTTGGTCGAACGCCTAAGTACAAGACAGCACAGCAGCTTGTCGAACGTCTCACCCATATTGATGAGCTACAGGAGGCATGCAATGCAGCCTGTGACTATCAAAGAGGCATGGAGATAGCAGCAGCTAAGGAGTCCTTACCGCATGGTGAGTTCCTTAAGGCTTTGGACGTTAAAGGCATGAGCCAACAAAAAGCGTCAGAGCTAAGACGTTGGTATGAGCAAACCACGCAAATTGCGTGCTTTGAACCCGCCAAAGCTGAGCAAAAGCTGAGCCCAGGTGCTCGTCGTGAGTTCTTACGTGCTTCCGATACGACCAAGGACGCAGTCGTCCAAAAGATCAATGATCCAGCTGTCATCAAAATCACAGCAGCTGAGATCACAAACATTCCTTTATCACAACAATCTCGTGAATCTTCCAACACCCTGGAATCAAAGCAAGTACTTCAACAAGAGCACGGGCATGAGTCCGTCAGCAGAACGCTTCGCATCCTTCAATCCGACGTGGACACGGACGGTGAAGAGCGAGAGGCTACAGTTAGCATTATGGACACACCAGAACAACAACAAATCGACGCCGACTGGCGTGATGCCTGCGAACATCTCGCAGCCCTCGAACAGTTCACACGCAAATACTTTGACCCAGCACAGGGACTCAGTGAGCGCAGATACGAAGAGCTTTGGACTCGATGTGACGGGATTGCCTACTTCGCTCACATGCGCTTCGCCAATCAGCGCAAAGAAGATGAACGATGTGCTCGTCAGATCACTAAGCTTGTCCTCGGCGATGGAATTACCAACGAGCTGGAGGAAAGAGCATAGATTTGTAGCAGCATTTGCTGGTGTTATTTGCAATCAAAGCATTGTCGGATATTATGATGAGAATCCTAATATTATTAAACGCCCAGATTCTATTATTAAAAGTTTAATCAAAGCCGGTATCTTGCCTGAAGATAGTTATATTGGCATTATGCAATTCGGTAGCTTAAAAAGGACAGCGTTAGTACTTAAGCCTAAATATCTTATAGATTATGCTGACGATATTATGAATTGGGTTGAAGATAATTCCAATCAAGTGCCGGTAGCAGTTTATAACTCTTTGTCTATTGGTTGTATGCTTGCAGCATTTAATGGTTTAGTTGAGTTTGAGAGCCCTCAACTTAAGGACTTAGCTCCAATCATTGCCAGGCTTGATACGCCCACGCAAACAAAGATCTTTACTTCAAAGATTTTAGCTGATCGGGTATTTCATAAGGTGTAAATACCAGCTCAACAACCAAATAAAAGGGGGAGGGTAACACCTCCCTTTTTTAATGTCTTTCGATACGACCTATGCAAGGAAGGATACAAGAGTTTGAGGTAACACTTAGTACAGGGACGTGGTTTCTACTTGCTAAGTGTTCCATGGATGCTGCCTATGCAGCTCTAGAACTATCAGAAAAACGCAACAGTAAACTAATCAACGTGAGGCAAACTGATGAGTGGTAAGAAAAAGTACTTCCCTAATAATGTAAGACGCATTCAATCTGCACCATCTGAATACTTCGAACCTATTGAGTTCGATGAAATGATTGAGTGGAGAGTATGTAGTTGGGAACTACCAGACACGATTGCTTGTGTCATTAGATGTGAAAACTCTAAGACTGGCAAGGTAACTGAACATACCTATCAGCAATACAAGAGTGCTGAGAAAAAGATAGAGAAACTTGTCTCTGATCCAAACAACACATTAACTATCGCTACTCAAAATGCAATTGGTCAAACATCTCATGAACTCAATTCACTACTCGACAACTGAAAGCATGGACGAAATCGCTTACGCCTTCTACCTCGCCTACGGTATGACACCAGACGATGAGTTCCTCGAATCACTGCTAGATGTAGAAATGTACAATACCATAGACGTTGAATCAGGTTCTGCATTTGAAGCGTGTGACAGCTCTGTTCCCTTCTGAGACACACAGGAAGCTAAAGCTACACGCCCTCCATTCTGAGCGTACGCTTATTGAAATAATAAACGAAGCAGTGCACGATTGGCTAGAGAAGAATGCTCCCAATAGTGCAAATTAGTGTTAATGGTAATCATTCTTATGTAAAAATGTAGTTCATTATTTGTCTATGGACATTTTCTTTTCTTTTGAGCCAACACGTTACGACATGTGGATTGAACAGTATACGTTGAACATCCACATGCGTATAATGGTGCTAGAGATCTCTCTTCCTCATCGACTACGACCCTCTCAAACGACTCGTAACAAACGAGGCCGCTTTACGGCTTTTGAACGTCAACGAAAAGTTCAGAGAGTTAGATCGTGAGGTACCTGGTCAAGTAGTAGCTATGTTTTTATACATAGCCTCTCATAATCCTTGCCATAAAATGGCAATAGAGGAGGACTTAGAGTTCACTACTGCCTCTGCATCTAGGAATCTGCAATGGCTAACCAGCGTTAAACGTAATGGTAAACCAGGAATGAACCTAGTGGAGAAGTCAACAGAAGAGGGATCTCTTAGGATACTCTGCCGTCTAACTACTGAAGGCAAAGTATTCATTGACCAAATACTTTCAATCTTAAATGACTGAAATCACTACCTGGAAACAGGGCATGGATTACACGTTCAAAACACGACATTCATGGAAACATGGAGGAGGTAGAACAACAACACGCATCAACTGCAATCACTTCACTGATTTTGCAGGAGAAGATTATCCATTAGTGGAGATAACAAGGAAGTTCTTGAAGTCCTACCAACAAGATTGTGAAGATAGAGAGATACCTGGTTCAACAATCAACAGGATGACTGCACCTGTTACTACTGCTCTATCTCATTTATATGATGAGGAGGAGATTGAGTTTGCACCACCTAAGGTGAAGCTCTATAAGGAGTCACAAGGACGCCCTTGGTACTTCCTTAAGGAGGAGGTAGATGAGTTATGTTCTATCACTAATGAACGCTTGTCTGAGTTGATTAGGTTCGCTAGTTGTACTGGTGGACGTATGTCTGAACTCCTTTCTGTTAAAGCTAAGGATGTAGATCTAGACAAGAATTGTTTGTACTTTGGAGGAAGGCCAGGATTCAACACCAAGAATGGTGATTGGAGGGTAGTCCCTATTGCTACACCAATCCGTAAGATCTTAGAGAAGCGTGTCATTGGTACTCACCGTGACTGCTGTATCTTTGGTGATGAATGGATTGATGGTGGGCAGGTACTAAGACGATTCAAGATTGCCACCAAACAAATGGGCAAAGAACCACACTATGTATTTCATTCGTTACGACATAGTTTTGCGACGTGGAATGTAGAAGCTGGCACCCCACTAAGAGTGCTTATGGACCTAGGTGGCTGGAAGAAATATGAGACGGTATTGCGGTATGCAAAATCGACTGATTCTGCACGTGATGCCGCGTTAGCTAGTGTTTTTAGTTAGAACAGCTATCTAAACAGTACTATCTATTTAATTACACTAGGGTATAGATACACTTATACCCTTTTTTCATGCAAACTTATTGGAGGTAATTGCCTATGGCTACACCAGCTCAGATTGAAGAGCAGATCCAATTGGAGCGTGATCAAATCGCTCAAGGACTTAAGAGGTTACGTGATAACACCAGGAAGCTAGAAGATAAAGAGTATGCATCAGCTGCTATTTATGGTGTCGCTGCCATAGACACACTGCTACCACTGGTATGTCAGCGAATCGAAGAGACTGTTGAGTACAAGATAAAGAGAGGTAAAACAGGTGTAGCATTCAAAGAGATCATGGTGTATCTCAAGGATGTAGAGCCTTTAGCCGCAGCCGCTATTGCTTGCAAAGTAACTGTAGACAAAGTATTCTCTATGAAAGAGGATAGCAACCGTTTACAGAATGTATGTGACTCACTAGGCCAAGCTGTAGAGCAAGAGTGTCAGATGAGACACTACGAAAGAGAAGCACCTGGACTACTACATATCCTGTGTGAGAACTATTGGCATAGGTCAATAGGTACACAACAAAAGATCACAGTGATTCAAACACTGATGAATCGATACGACGTTAAACAATGGGACGCATGGGGACGTGCTAATAGAATTAAACTAGGTGCATGGTTGCTGGATTGTGTCATTGGAGCCAGTGGATGGTTCACTAGAGAAGTTAGAAGAGATGGTAGAAAAACCAATAACTACATAGTTCCTACTCCTGAGTTCTTGGACATTAAGGACGAAGTTATGGGTAATGCAGAGTTATTCTCACCAATTGCATGGCCTATGACTATCGAACCAAATGATTGGGAACCACATAGGCAAGGAGGTTACCTGCTCAATGAGGTGATGAGAGGCCATGAAATGGTCCGTCGGGCAGATACCGGCCGTATACAGGATGAGAAGATCTACAAGTTTCTGAACAAAATTCAGAAGGTTGCTTACACCCTGAACCCCTTTATTGTTGAAGTCTCAGAAGAGCTTGAACGAAGAGGTTATCACGTAGGTAAATTCCTACCAATACATCACCACGAACTCCCTGTTAAACCACCAGACATTGCAACCAACGAGGTAGCAAGAAAAGATTATAGGAGGAGAACTGCTGAGGTAATGAACAAGAATGCCCAGGAGTTCAAGAGGTCATGTAGAACAAGAATGACCATGGAAGCAGTACAGAGATTCAAGAATAGGGAACGATTCTTCTTACCCTGGTCTCTGGATTACCGTGGTCGTGCTTATCCAATACCTGCTTTCCTTACTCCACAATGTACTGATTGGGGTAAGAGCTTACTTAAGTTTGCTGATGGTGCATTTATGACACCTGAAGCAGAAGGTTGGTTAGCCTTCCAAGTCGCCACATGTGGTGGACAGGATAAGGCTTCAATGAAGGAAAGACAAGATTGGGTCATAGATAACCTAGACCTAATTGAACGAATAGCAACAGACCCTATTGGTAACTTACATGACTGGGAAAACATTGACGAACCCTTCCAATTCCTCGCTGCATGTGAGGAATATTATCATTGTGTTGTTATCTGCGACCGTCACTACACTAACCTTTGCGTTGCCACCGATGCCACGTGCAGTGGTCTACAAGTGCTTGCAGGACTGGCAAGAGATGCCTCAACAGCCAGACTTGTTAACGTCTTACCTAGTGAAGAACCACAAGACGCTTATAAAGTAGTAGCTGAAACAGCTTTACCTTATTGTCCTGCTTCGATACGACCTTATCTAGATAGAAAGGTAGTAAAGCGCGTTGTAATGACAGTGCCATATAACGCCAAACCTTACTCGAATAGGGGCTATATCAGAGATGCACTAAAATTAAAAAATATAGAAATAACAAAGGATGACCTTACAGCTACTGTAAAGGCTGTCAGAGATGCCATGGACGTTGTTGTTCCTGGTCCTATGGCAGTCATGACATGGATTGAAGAAGAGGTAGCTAAGTGCATCAAACGGGGAGACAAAGAGATCCAGTGGGTAACACCATCTGGTTTTGTTGTCACTCAGAAACTGATGAAGCAACTCACACAGGTCTGCGATCTAAAGATCCTAGGCAGGTGTGAAGTGAAGATAGCTACTGGTGATAGCGACAAGGTGGATATTAACCACCATAAGAATGCCACTGCACCTAATCTCATTCACAGCCTGGACGCATCCATATTACATTTAACCGCTTTAGAGTTCAATCAACCGATTGCTCTAATCCATGACTCGGTGTTATGCCGAGCTACTGATATGTCTCTTCTCTCCACTAAGGTACGAGAGACATACATGCACATCTTTGCTGACCAGGACTACTTAACGTCTTGGGCTGAGCAAATTGGTGCCGAAGAACAACCACCGATTATCGGAGATCTAGAACCCTCCGAAGTAATCGAATCAACCTATTTCTTTTGCTGAAATGCCTAAAACCGTATTCAAAACCGATGAGCCTGTTGTCCTTGAGGGATACCAAGCAATTCTGAAGCCAAGTAAATTTGGCTATTCCCTTGCTACTCAAGTTGGTGACGAACTAATTGAGAAGCTTGAAGCTGACCGCGCTGAACTTGTTAAGTGGTGTGAGTCTAAATTGAAGAACCCCAAACGATCAGTTGCTAAACCTGAACCTTGGGAAGAAGTTACTGATGGTGTCTACAAGATCAAGTTCTCTTGGAATGAAGAGAATAAGCCACCTATTGTAGATACTGAAGGTACTATCATTACCGATGAACGTACACCGCTCTACTCAGGTAGTCAGGTCAAGGTAGCTTTCTATCAGAAGCCTTACATCTTGAAGGATGGTGTTACTTATGGCACATCATTGAAGTGTCTTGGTGTTCAGGTAGTCAGCCTTAACGGTGGCGAAGCAGGCGTTGACAGCGGCGACATGGACGCTGCAGACGTTGCAGCCCTCTTTGGATCCACTAAGGGATACAAGGCCTCTGAGCCGAATGTAGAGACCACTGGTGACGGAGAACCACTAGAAGACTTCTGATGAATTTTAGATCCGGCCTCGAAGAGAAGGTAGCAGCTCTCTTTGATGAGTTGGGTGTTGCCTATGAGTATGAAAGCACAAAGATACCTTACGTTATTCATCACATATACACACCAGACTTTGTACTAAAGAACGGTATAACACTAGAAACTAAAGGATACTGGGATGCAGCGGATCGCCGTAAGGTGAAAGCCGTTAAGCAATTACACCCTGAACTAGATCTTCGGATGGTATTTCAGAATCCATATAACACTATTAGTAAACGTTCTAAAACTACTTATGCCCAATACTGCGAAAAGCTATCCATACCATGGACAAGTTTCATGAACATTCCTCTCGATTGGCTGACATAGAAAGTGAGTTTGATAGACACATTGCTTGTAACGAGTGTGGCTCATCTGATGGCAATAGCCTCTATACCGATGGCCACACGTTTTGTTTTGTATGTCATACGTGGAAACCAGGAGCAAACTCCGATACGACAATTACCTTGAACAAAGTATCAATGAAAGGTGAGGCTGTACGTCTCCCTAAACGTGGTCTCTATGAGGAGACCTGTCAGAAGTACAAGATTTACCGGGATGGGAACATCCTCAGGTTCTATTACTTCTCTTCTGACGGGATCCTTAAGGGAGCCAAATGTAAAACACCCAAGAAAGTATTCACTTATGAAGGAGAATCAGATGGATCATTCTTTGGTCAGAACCTCTTCCCCTCTAACGGTAAACGAGTTGTTATCTTTGAAGGCGAATTGGATGCAGCGAGCGCGTATCAAACCATGCCAGGTTGGCCAATGGTTTCACTACCGACCGGTGCAGCGGGTGCCAAGAAATCGATGCAGCGAAATCTTCCGTGGCTACAAGGCTATGAAGAAATTGTGTTGTTCTTCGACGACGACCCGGCAGGCCGTGAGGCGACGGAAGCAGCGGCTTCGGTCTTACCGCCGGGACGGGTAAAGATTGCCCACATACAGGGTGACTATAAGGATGCTAGTGATGCATTGGCAGCCGGTGACTCTGAAGCTATCAGTAGAGCTATATGGGATGCAAGAGAGTACCGACCTGATGGAATCATTGATGCTAAATCCTTACTTGATGTTGTCACCACCCCTAACCCGCCATGTATCCATGAGTACAAATTCAAAGGCTTACAAGATAAACTGCACGGGATCAGGTATGGCGAACTTATCACGATTACTGCAGGTACTGGAGCAGGAAAATCGAGCTTCTGTAGAGACCTGGCAGTTGACCTTCTCAAGGAAGGGGAAGCAGTCGGTTACGTGGCACTTGAAGAGTCAAACCGACGCACAGCACTAGGACTTATGTCCGCTGCAGTTGGTAAATCACTACACCTAGGAGAACCAACTCATGACGAACTTACAAAGGCGTTTGATTCCAGTATTAATAACTGGAAGCTTTATCTTTTTGATGGCTTCGGTTCTTTTGATCCTGACATTATTTATAACAGGATCGAGTACTTAGCCTCAGGACTTGACTGCAAGATCATCTTTCTAGATCACCTATCAATCCTATTAAGTGGATTAGATGGGGATGAACGACGGACAATTGATATCACCATGACCCGCTTGAGGTCATTAGTAGAACGCACAGGAATAACACTCTTCCTGGTATCACACCTTAAACGACCTAATGGAGAACATTCTCATGAAGAGGGAGGACGAGTCACGCTTGGACAACTCAGAGGCAGCGCAAGCATTAGCCAATTATCTGACACTTGCCTTGCACTCGAACGAGATCAACAGGCCGACAATGGTGACAATTCAGTCACTTTGCGAGTCCTTAAGCAGAGATATAGCGGCGAGACTGGCATTGCCTGCACTTTGAAATACGACCTAGAAACCTGCTCATTTACTGAACATGAAGCTACAAAAGAATTCGACGCAACCACAGATTTCTAAATTAAACAAACCTAACCGACCTACACCTGAGGCTATTCTAAAGGCTCAGTTTGTAGACAAAACCTATAACTGGACTGGCCGCTGATGTTGCTATTTGACTTAGAGACTGATGGTTTCTTAACTCAATGCACAAAGATCCACTGTCTTTCTATTTATGACACAGAAGAAGAAAAGCTCACTACTTATAACGATGAAGGAGATCAAGAACCAATTGTCCGTGGCATTACTTACTTAGATGGTGCAGCAGAAATTAGTGGTCATAACATTATCGGTTTCGATCTACCTGTTATACGTAAGTTTTATCCTTGGTTTACCCGCACTGAAGGTGTTGTAGACACCCTGCTCTTATCACGTCTCTATCATCCAAACATGATGGAATTAGATAAGAAGCATAAGTGGAAGCTAATGCCCCTACAGCTCTATGGACGACATAGCTTAGAGAGCTATGGCTACCGGTTAGGTGTGTACAAAGGAGACTTTGGAAAGACAGCTGACTGGAAAACCTGGTCACAAGATATGCAGGACTACTGCGAATTAGACGTACAAGTAACCAACAAACTTTGGAAACACTTTATTCCATACCTGAATGGGTCTCGTTCGAGCATCAGGTAGCACAACTACTACAACAACAGGAGGAACATGGCTGGTACTTTAATGAGCGAGCTGCATTCGAACTTGCACAAACTCTCAGAAAAGAACTTGAAGAAACTCGTGAACTATTATGCAACAGGCACCCTTACGTTGCGGGATCAGTATTCACTCCTAAGCGACCTAATCGGACCAGCGGCTATGTCAAAGACGCTCCATTCACCCGCTTAAAAGACTTTAACCCTACATCGAGAGATCACATCGCATGGATTCTGCAAACACACTATGGCTGGACTCCGTCATCGCTGACTGTATCAGGGAAGGTGGTTATAGACGAGGTAGTACTAAAAGACCTGGACATTCCTTTCGCGAAGATGTGTCTGAGGATGTTGGATTTAACGAAGACACTGGGGATGATATCCGAAGGCGTGAACGCATGGCTCAAGCTATGTACGACTGCTAGTAGGATTCACCACCACTGTTCTACTACCACTGCAACCTTTAGATGTAGTCATCGTAATCCCAACCTAGCTCAAGTACCTAGTGAAGGTAGATGCCGAGAGTTATTCACTGCTACGCCTGGACAGGTGATGGTAGCGGCTGACTTAAGTGGTATTGAGCTACGAATGTTGTCCCACTATTTATCACGATACGACTCTGGACGTTATGCAGACATTCTGCTGAACGGAGATATCCATCAAGTCAACGCTGACAAGATTGGTGTCTCAAGATCTCAAGTAAAAACAATCACCTATGCATTCCTTTATGGAGCTGGCGACGCAAAGCTAGGACATTCTTATGACAAACAGCTTCCCGAGAACAAGGCAAAGACGAAGGGTAAAGAACTTCGTGAAGCGTACATCTCGGCTATTCCAGGCCTCAAGGAGCTTCTTTCGGCAGTTAAAGAGAAAGCTAAAGAAGGTTATCTAAAAGCAATCGATGGAAGGAAGGTATTTCTTACCTCACCTCATTGTGCCCTCAACTATTTACTCCAGTCATCCTCCGCTGTTCTGGCGAAGAGATGGATGGTTATTAACAATACAAACATTAAGCAGCTGGGACTTTGTTGTTCACAGCTTGCATTTATTCATGACGAACTTCAATTCGAAGTCACCCCTGAACACGCCGAGGACCTGGGTACATCCCTGGTACTTAGCGCAGCAGAGGCTGGCGAATACTATCGAATCCGCTGCCCAATTGGTGCAGAAGCAAAACAAGGAAATAACTGGAGCCAGACACACTGATGAAGCTCCTAATTGACGCCGACTATATCGTTTACAAGTGCTGTGCTAGTTGTGAAACAGAGATTGACTTTGGAGATGACGTAATTGTTGTCACCAGTCAATTCAGTGAAGCAATGAAGTGCGTAGAGCGCGACCTTAAACGTATCAGAGAGAACTTCTTTGGTGAGAATGAGATGATCTTATTTTTTAGTGACTCCAAGAATTTCCGCAAAGAAATTTATCCAGACTATAAGGGACATCGAAATAGAAAGAAGCCATGTGGCTACAAACGTGTCATCAACGAACTACGTAATCGCTATGAAGTTATCAAGCTACCAACTCTTGAGGCAGATGATGCTATGGGCATTTATGCTACAGATTTTCCTGGTTCTGTTATATGTAGTCCAGACAAGGATATGAAACAAATTCCAGGCCTTGTCTATGACATGTCTGAGACGCACGAGATTAGCCCTGAAGAGGGAATGCGATGGCATTACATACAAACACTAGCTGGTGACCAAACAGACGGTTACAGCGGAGTACCTGGTATTGGAATTAAACGAGCTGTTGCTCTATTTGAAGACAAAGGATACAACTGGGAAACAATTAAAGGTGCCTTTGCTGAGAAAGATCTTGGTGAAGATGTAGCACTTATGAATGCACGTCTTGCAAAGATCTTAACTAACCAAGAGTATGACAACAGAGCCAAACAACCAATCCTTTGGGATCCCGCCGATGCCTATCACGGAATTGACGATGGAACAGGAGTTCAAGCTAAGAAGACTTGACGACCTGCTACCCAAAGCTGACAAGAAAGACATCATCACATTATTCATGGCACTACAACAACAGTGTTATGTATTAGGCAACAACGTATCCCAACTAGTAAAACAATGGCCTTCTCACCCGAGCACTACGGAAACAACTGGAAAGTAGGAGACTTCATAGTTGAACAGAACCTAAGTTTCTTTCAAGCTAATGCAGTCAAGTACATCTGCCGGTGTGAATTTAAAGGAGACAAATTAAAAGACTTAACCAAAGCAATCCACTACTTACAACATGAACTTGAACAAACAATATATGAATCCGAGCTTACTGGACCAAGCGGAGGAATTCCGCACAGCCTTCAATTTGCTAGCGACTGGGAAGACAGTTGCACCGACCCAGAAATGTTTGATCGATGAGGAGTGGAGTGAATTCCACGAGGCATATCACCACGAACCTGAAGAGAATCAACTCAACGAACTAGCTGACTTAGTTTATGTATGCTTTCAGTATGCAGCATCCCAGGATTGGGACCTAGACGAGGCTATGAGGCGTGTTCACAGAGCGAACATGTCAAAGCTAGGGGAAGATGGTAAGCCTATCTACAGAGGCGATGGAAAGGTTCTGAAGGGACCCAATTTTAAGAAAGCAGAATTCAAAGACTTAATTTAAATGACTAAATTGATTTCCCGTACAGGACGGGTTCAATCCTGGATTGATGAGCCTTCAGGGCGATTACCTGTCAGCTGCACAGTGTTTGTAGTTGAAGATCAAATGGAAGGCCCTAACGGGCTGGAAGCTAGCTGGCGCTTTTCTAGTCATGCCCTTCGCTATGGAGCAGGGTGTGCAATTCACCTATCTAAGTTATCACCTGCTGGTGTAGAACGACCTAGTGGTGTAATGCCCTCAGGTCCACTTAGTTTCGGAAAGATTTATTCAGTACTTAATGAGGTAGTTAGACGTGGAAATCGGTTCAAGAATGGCGCTATTGTTCTGCATTTGGATTTATCCCACCCTGATTCACTTGAGTTTGTTACTACTGACAGATCCGAATTACCTTGGGTCAAACGATGCATCAACATCACCGAAGAGTGGTGGGAGAATTGTTCGTTTAAGGAACAGATCTTACACGCTATTAAGTCAGGTGACGTCTGGTTAAATAAAGTACGATACGACAATGAAGGAAACAGAATTTACGGGAATGTTTGTCTTGAGGTATACCTGCCCTCACGCGGCACATGCCTCTTACAACATGTCAATCTCGGTGCCTGTGAATTCGATGAAATCCCCCGTGCTTTTGTTGAAGGCATGTCGGAATTGTGCAAGCTCCATAGTCAAACAGGTGTTGGAGAATCTGGAGAATACCTCTCTTCCGAATTCGATAGACAAGTTGGACTTGGAATGTTGGGATTGGCAAATCTCCTCAGGCGATACGGAGTTACCTACCGTGACTTTGGAGTTGCTTTAGACCAATACATTGATGGAGAGGTTATTCAATCTCCTAGCTTTGCACTGGTAGAACAGTTTGCTTCAGGTATTGAACAAGCAGCTGCTATTGCACGTGTACATAATATGAGTAGAGCATTTGCTATTGCTCCTACTGCATCTTGTAGTTATCGCTCAAAAGATGTTGATGGCTTTACTTGTACACCAGAAATTGCTCCACCTATCTCCCGCACCGTAGATCGAGACAGCGGGACATTTGGAGTACAGACATATAATTATGGAGAGGTCGAAGTGGCCTCTGAAGTTGGTTGGTTGGATTACACAAGGGTTGCTGATGGCATCATGACCTTGCTCCAACAAACTGGCTTATCTCACGGCTACTCTTACAACTCATGGTCTGACGTTGTTACTTACGACGATCAGTTCATCAAGACTTGGCTGCTAGGACCACAAACTAGCCTCTATTACAGTCTGCAAGTTATGGGTGACACACAGGACAAGAGCAATGCTTATGCGGCTCTTGACGACGGTGACGTGGACGAATATTTAGCTTCATTATTTAACGACTCTGAACTTATCCCCCAAACTGAACTTACCTGTGACTGTCAAGAATGAACCCCTATCAAAAACTACTAACAAGAAAAAGAAAATGGACCCCAGTGAGGACCAGTGCTGGTACATGCGTAAATGGTTCCCAGGAGACCCTGCACCGTGTGCTTGCCTTGCGACATATGGAACTACCTGTGGGAGATTTTATAACTGATGCTCTTGCCAATGACGTGCCGGACTTGGCGAGGGAGTTGTTACTTTCCAATGTCAAAGACGAAGAAAACCACGACTTGGCTTTGTCTTACATCGCCGATGCTTACGGTACTGATCCTGAAGCTGAGAGGGAAGCACTCCTCCTCCGAGAAGCGTGGACTTCGCATCCTGATCACACGATCCTCAAAGCGATGGTGGCCGAGCGTGCAATTTTCTTCGTTCTACTTCCCTTTTTACGGTTTAATGGTGACGCTGGAATGCGAACAGTATCTGCCGATATCTCCAGGGA
>Ga0181410_1000656_pt1 | contig 15229 bp, 21 predicted proteins | sample 33SPOviralmetaG_FD_130112 | JGI IMG/M metagenome (GOLD analysis project Ga0181410, IMG submission 130112) | Marine viral communities from the oligotrophic San Pedro Time Series (SPOT) site, San Pedro Channel, CA, USA - 33 SPOT_SRF_2012-06-20 | ecosystem: Environmental > Aquatic > Marine > Strait...
AAAGCTGCTAACTCTAAAAAATCAGCTTGATGATACAATGGATATTACTATTGGCGAGTTAGATACTATCGCACCAAAAGGTTCTTTGATTTATGCTAGAACAAAAACACCTTACTCTATTTTAAAGAAGTTGGTAGAAAAAAGGCTTACAGATAAACAAAGAGGTTTAACTGATTTGGTTGGTACTACAATTGTGGTTGATGACCTTAAAGATTTACGCAAAGTAGATAAGGCTATTAAAAAAGGCGAAATAGGCAAAGTAGTTGAGCGGGAAGATATGTATAAGAACCCTAAAGGTGGTTACAGAGCAATTCACTATCTAGTTGAGGTTGATGGCTATATTGTAGAGGTTCAGCTAAAGACAAAAAGACAAAAAGCAATAAATGAGCAGTCTCACGAAGCCTACAAAAAAGGAACTCTTAATTCTGAGTACTTGCTTTATGTTACAGACTTAGCAAACAAGGCAGATAAGGGTAATCGTCAAGCATACATTGAGTTCGATAAGATTATTGACAATCCAACTCAATTAGCTAAAGACATAGATACTTCTTTTGAGTTTGGTGGTGAGATTGCTAGAAGCTATGATGTAAATATTAATAGTGGTGTAGGTACTTACGCAAAAGGTGGAGAAGTAAAAGTTGGTAAAAAATATGGAGATTGGTCTATAACCCAATACGAACCTATTACTTATGATGATTTTGGTAGTAAAAATGGTGGGCTTTTAAAATTAGTTAATCAAGAAACTTTTGACGAAATAACAATACTTAATGACAACGCATTAAGGGGGTCGAAATGGTTTACTGAAAGCGTTAAGGGTTTAGGTATTAGCGATAAGAACCTAAATGTGGTTATAGACAAGTCTGTAAATGCTTTTAAACTAAGTTTTGCAAAAGGTGGAAAATTATCTAAAAAAGTAAAATCTATCAAAAAAGAATTTGTTGGTGTAAATAACAAACTTCGTGGAGTAAAATCTGATTTAGAAAAAGCAAGTTATAAGGATGATAAGGCTTACAATTTATCTCGTAGGGCTTCCGATACTGCTTATATTGGAACGCAATATCAAGATAAGTTGAATAAATTAGAAGATGACATAATAGATGAGGGTTACGCAAAAGGTGGTAAGATAAGTCAAGACGATAAAGATAGAGTATTAGACAATATTGACAAAGAAGGTATAAATTATGGTATTAGAGAATATGACGAATATACTGATATAAAAGATAATGAATTTCAGAAGCTACGTAAAGATTACATTGTTAGAGCTAAACAGCTAGAACGACAAGCCAAGAAAGATGAGTATTATAAAAATTTAGTTGATAACGAGGGTTTAGATTATGCTTTTACTGAATATATAGACTTTGAAGAAGTTAAAGACCAAGAGTTAAAGAGTAAAATAAGAGCTTACGACAAAGCAAAAGATAGATTATTAGACTATCTAGGCACAAGGTCAAAAGTTGAACAAATAGAATATTTAAAGAACGATGAGATTTTAACTCCTTTAATGACGGGAATTGGAATGTACGCAAAAGGTGGAGATGTTGAGGAAGAATATGAAGATATTAGAGTAAGAAGATTGTGGAATGAAAGAGGGTACAATGAAAATCATCTTGGTAGTCTAAGTGAAAAAGAATTACAAAGACTTTACGATACAGAATTTTATTTTGAAGATAATGAATTTGAATACGCAAAAGGTGGAAGGGTCAAGGATGTTGATAGATTTGCTATAACAATAGTTCAAGATATTACCTATGAAACTCAATATGGATATGATGAAACTTATGAAAATACTACTTACGAAACTCGTTTCAAAACCGAAAAAGAGGCAAACGATAGAGCAAATGAAATAGAAAAAGATGATGAGAAAAAAGTACAAGATATTTATAAATACACAATACCATCTAAAGTTGTTGAGGCTTGGAATAAACTTAGATTAGAAGATGAAGATTTCAGCGAAACTTTGGATGATTTTTTTGAAGAAAATTATGATGATTACGCAAAAGGTGGGCGTACCTTTAAAGACTCTAAATCTATAAAGTTTAAAGTAGGTAGTGTTAAAGAAATCGCACTTTCAACTAAAATTTTAGATGAATTTGATATTCCATACGAAGTTGGGGTAGATGAAATAAGAGTAGAAAAAGATGATTATTTAGTAGCTGTAGATTATTTAAAAGGGGATAATAATAAAAATATAGATTTATCCAATGTAATAACATCTGTGGGTTCTGCTTACGCAAAAGGTGGATTTGTTTTAGCACAACCCGCTGATAAAAAACGGGATGGGCTAAATGCAGAACAAAAGAGAAAAGCATCAAGAATTAGAGCAAGGAATGGAAGATTTATTGGTAATGATTTTATAGCAAAAAACCCAAGTGATGAAGATATTTTAAAAATGATGGAGCTTTATAATAAAAGAACAGACCTTTTAATAGATATGAACGACCTAAGAAAAAAATATGGGCTTGGTATGATGGCAAAAGGTGGCGAACTAATGGATGCTGATACGCAAGTTGATTACGCAAATGGAGGCTCTGTTTCTTTTGCAGACTTTAATCCCTCATATCCATTCGCAAAAGGTGGGTGGATTCAAGATGCAACTGCTGAAATGGAAAAGAAAGGTACTATAGGTGCTTTTACTGCTAAGGCTAAACGATATGGAATGACCCCACAAGAATTTGCTAAAAAGGTTTTAGCAGATGATGGGAAAACAAATTATACATTAAAAACTAAAAGACAAGCACAATTTATGAAAAATTCAAATCCCGAAATGTTCTCTGATGGCGGAGAAATAAATAGAAGTTACGATGTTAATATAAACAGCGGAGTAGGAACATACGCTACGGGTGGTGTTACCGAAGCGGGAGATGTAGATTTCCCAAGCCAAATGCTTAACTATGCAAAAGGAGGGGTTACTAAAAAAGAAGCTGTAATGGAACTTCATAAAAGTGTTATAAAATTAGAAAAATTACGGAAAAAATTAGCACCAATTCAAAATACAGACTACATTCTTGAAGTAAAAAAAGCAATAGATAATTTAAGTTCTGCATACTCCGACTTTTATCAGTTTAAAATAAGATTCGCAAAAGGTGGAGCTGTTTCTAAAATTGATACTATTTATGTAGAGGGTAAATATAGAGATGATGGAAGTGATTTTTCTGAAGACCAAGAAACTAATGATGTTGGTTATGTTGTAGAGGATTTTAGAAATGATGATAGAGGTCTTTCGGTATATAGAATATTTATTCGTTTTAATGATGGTACAGAAAGAGAAATAACAAAAGATGATTTCGCAAAAGGTGGAATGACTGATGTTGACCAAAATTTACCAAAAGAAATAAATAGACCAATTTTAGGGTATGTTAAAGTCAGAAAAGACATAAAAAGTTCGGCTTACAAAGATGTAGCCAAAAAAGGGGATATATTACCTTATACAGAAGTAATTACAGATTCAAATGACTATGATGATTATTATGAACAAACGGGAGTTATAGCGTGGTACAAAGGAAGTGGTAATGAATATTCGTTTGATGAGGTAGAATACTTAGACAGCTACGCAAAAGGTGGAGAGATTAATTCAAAAAAATTAAAACAAATACTAAAAGATGGCAATGTAGTAAACTATGCTGATTCAGATGGAAATTATGTTGCAAATGTTGGGTATAGAAGATTTCAAAGTGGTGCTTATGAATTTTATATTTTCTTTAATGCTACCTTTATTCATATTTCAAAGACTTTTAGTTCATTAGAAAGAAAATTAAATGAAATTATAGATAAGTACGATTTAAAATATGAGGGTATAGAAGATGATTTCGCAAAAGGTGGAAAGACTCAAGGTTACAATTCAAGACTTGATGAGTCTCTAGCAGAAAGAGATGGAGCAGAAAGAGGTTTTGAACAAAAGAAGAAAGACCGAAGAGATGAGTCTAAAGCTATGGAAAAGTCAAGCGGTAAAAGAGCTTACTCTTCTGTAAAATCAATGGATAAGCCCTCTATGTCTTTTAGTTTTACTGATGACTTCTTTAAGGATATGAGTTCAGCTCCTAAACCAATGAAAAGAAAGAAGCGTAAAAAATAAAGTATAAAGTTTTTTTATAAATTAATCAAATGCCTTACATTTGTCTAAACTAAAAAAATCATAATGGCAAAATTTGACGATTATCTAAAAAGCTCCTCTTTGACTTGGAGCGACTTAAACGAATCAACTACTAAGAAGATTGATTCTTTTGAAACTACTTACACATCTTACTCAAACGCTTTTGATGCTAATGATAATGCTTTAGCTGATAAGTACGAGGCACAACTAGACTCTTTGGATGCGGAAATATTAAAAGCAATTAAAAAACAAGAGAATGATGCTAGCTCTAAATCACAAGCTAAAACGGATAGTCCGCTCAAAGATGTACAAGGTACAATGGTTGAGCCTAAACCCGCAAAGCAAGAGGTAAATGCAGAGGGTGGTGTAGTTGAAGAAGAAAAAAAGGAATCAGATGGCGGAACGTATATTGGAATGTTTAAAATTTAAGATTCCAATTACTCCAATGCCAACACCAAGACCTAGATTGGGAAGAGGAGGGGTTTATAACCCTAAAAAATATACGGAATATAAAAAGAGTTTGATTGCTTACATTAATACATTGGATTTAAAAGCAGACAACTACGACTATATTCACGCAAGGTTTTTTATTCCCTTCCCAAAGGCAACTCCAAAGAAAAAAAGGATAAATAACTCTCCTCTTAAAAGTGTTTTTGATTGCGATAATGTTGTAAAAGGTCTTTGCGATGCTTTAGAGCAGTCAAATATACTTTCCGATGACAGAGTTTTGTGGTCTATGTTTATTGAAAAATTTAGAACTACAGACGAATCGGGAAGAATTGAGTTTGACTTAGAAATAGTATGACAAAGAAACTACTTAGGGTTATTCAAGCATTAGAGAGTTCTATAAGTAGTGTAGGCATAGAAGATACTATAGAGAAGCTGTATAATGACTCCAAATCGGAAAATCAAAATATGGCTGATTTTATAATAGATTTAGTTTGTGTTAGATATAGAATAAGTAGGGAAAGTTTAAGCGTTGATAATAAAACTTTTAAACAGCAAAAAGCTACTTTAATAACAACACACTTATTATATTACTTTGCTCACTTAACTCAAAGTCAAATAGGTTACATTGTTGGTAGGAGTAAAGCCTCAATAAATAGGTATCTTTCAGACTTACATAAATTAAACGATAAGGTAGCTAAGGATATTGACTTAAAGAACGAATTAATCGATTTGGAAACCAAAATTAAGGAACATAAAAACAAAATATAATGGCAAAAAGAGGTAGACCACCTAAGAAAAAAGAAGTGCAAGAACCTATTCAAGAGGTTAAAGAATCAGCACCAATTGAGGATGTTAAAGTAGACTTGAAAAAAGAAAAAAAAGTTCAAGACTTCGTTAGCGAAGGAATGGTTAAAAATGATAATATTGATATTTCTGACGTTGATTATTCAGCAGCAGAAGCAAAATCAGTAGCATACAATCCATTTTCGGAAAGCGTTGAAGAAAAGGCTTATAGGACTCCTAAAATTGAAAACTCTCCTATGATTGGGGAGATAGAAGAGCCAATGTTTGAAAGACCTTCTTTGGCTGATTTAATGAAGGATAATGAAGCTCAAGCAGAGGAACAAGTTGGTGGCGAGCCTTCAGACGCTTTTAGTCAAGACGAAATAAGAGAAATGCCTTCAAAACAGCAAGAAGATGCTGCTAAAGGATTGGTTGAGCAAGCATTAAATCTATATGGTTTAGGTTGCAAAGGTTTGGCTTGGATGTCAAAAATAAAAGAGTCTAAGGTAGATGATTTAGCTAAAGATGGTCTTATTGACTTGTCTCTTAAAGTGCCTATTGATGCCTATACTTCTGTTTCAATACCCCAAGTTGTAGAAGGGTTTAACTCTGAAGTAGAAGAGACATTTGTTGTTTCAGATGACTTTAAAGATTCTGTTAGACCTATTATGACAAGAGTATTCGTCAAGAGAGGTTGGGGAATGACTGACGAGCAACAACTAATGTTTGCATTCGGAATGGATTTCGCACAAAAAGGAGCTGTATTAATGCAGTTGAAAAAACAAGGCGATATGCAAATTGAGAGGTTTATGGAAATGACTGATATAGCTAGAGGAAGAAACGTAAATTTCACACCGCCAAGTCAGCCAACAGCAAGCCCAACACCTAAAAAAGAAACACCTACAGAGATACAACCAACTGAGAAAAAGACTGATACCTCTATGGTTGAGTCTCAAAACCCCGACTTACAAATGAATTTAGAGGATTTAAGTCAAATTGATGTAGATAATGTGTAAAACCAAAAAAAATGGAAGCAGTAAAAAATACCTCAATTGAGGAAAAAGAATTTAAGCAAAAATTAAATATCCAAAACGCTTATGTGGAGGTTTTAAAAAACTACCACACAGATTTGTTGGAAAAAGTTAAAAAAACTAAAAAAGGTTATCAACGCTCTAAGCTAGAAGTTGATTTGTTTGAGCTTGCACAAAAGTTAGATGAAAATGTTAGCATTCTTAGAAATGCTGTAAATAAATACAACGAGACCTTTGAAGTAAAAAAATAGTTAAAATGAGAGAACCCAAGTTAGGAGTAGCTGTAGGTAAGAAAGGGATAGGTAAATCCTATGCAACGGAAGAGCTTATGGCTAAGTACGTTAAAGGTAATGCGGGAGCAAAGCCTAGAAGAGTGCTTATTTTAGATGTAAACGATGAATACGAATTTGTAAAAGCAATATCCATAAACGATATAGCTGTATTTAGTCTTCACCCTAAAATAGAAGCAAGAAGAATTAGACCTTATAATGCCGATGGTAGTAAAATGGGTTTAAGAGATATTGCTGATGTTCTTTTTATGTGCTTAGAACACTATAGAGGTGGGCTACTACTAATAGAGGATATAAATAAATATGTTTCCGACCACTTACCAAATGATGTTGTAGGGGCAATATGTACAAATAGACACTCTGACCTTGATATTATTATGCACTTTCAATCTATTGGAAGGGTTACTCCTAAAATTTGGCAAAACTTAAATTGGATTAGATTTCATAAAAATTCTGATAGTGTTGAAAGGCATCAAAAGAAATTTCAAGACAAGTATGAGTTTTTAAAGATTGCTGAAATTATGATTAATGAGCAATACTTTAAGGGAAATGAAAGATTTCATCTTTACGTTGACCTAGATAAAGAGGTTATCTTGGGAGAGTATACACCAAAAATGATGAAAGAAGCTATTGATGAGTTTGTTTCTGAAAATTACAATAGAGTAATTAAGCCTAAATTAAATAGAAGGGATGATTACGGAAAGGTAATATCTAATCCAAAAAAAGTTACAAGAGAGGTAAAAGATAGATACTTTAAAATGTACAATGGTAATTTAAAAAAATAATTAAGATGAATGAAAACACTTTATTTTATGGAAATATAAATATTAGACAAAAGGAAATTTTAGAAAGTATAAGCAATAAATTTGATGACGTTGCAAGTTACTTTACAGCCTTTGAATTTATTTACCCAAATAATAATGATTCTTTTAGAGAGGTAATAAGCATTAATCATAGATTAAAAAACCCTAAAAGCAAATCAATTATGGATAAATATAAATCTATTGATAAAGATTTATGGGGTTTCTTAAAAAAATCATCTTTAAATATAGGGATGAATGAAGTGGATTATATTCAAATTGAAAAGTTTATTAAAAAAGAAATAGCTCCGTTGGTTGTTTCGCTAAAAGATTATTGGAATAGAGCAAGACCCTACCAATATGCTTTTATTTTTGAATCAGATTTCCATCCACACCCTACAATATCGGGTCATTCTCCTTCTTATCCTTCGGGGCATACATTAGAGTCTGAGGTTTGGGGATTTCTTTCAAAAAAAATATTGCCAAAAAAAACAAAAGAAATTAATTCTATTGTAGAACAAGTAAATGAAAGTAGGTTGGAATTAGGTGTACACTTCCCAAGTGACATAGAATTTTCACAAGAAGTTTTTAATTATATCAAAGTAAATAAACTACTTCTGTAACATTATTGATACTTTTAAGTCCTTGCTATTACTGATGTTAAGGCATATATAACCCTTGTGTAACGACCTTGTTACATAAAACTCCCAATTTTATTTATAATTTTGTGACTGAGTTGATTTGTATCAGCTTATTCAATTAGTTACAAATTTTTAAAACATTTTGATATGAACGCAAAAATGATGGCTTTCGCTACTACAGCAGTTGCAGTAATAGCGGGTATCTACGTTTACAACGAATTCATCGTAAAGAAAGATGATGATGTAGTTGAATTCGGAGGTCGAAGAAGAAGATAATAATAATTTTAAATTTCGATACAGATGAAAATGAATAAATATTTTTCAGATGCTCGTAATACAGCGAACAACTCTTTCGATTCTTTCGATGGTGGTTCAGAATATTTAAATGCAAATGGTTCGGGCGGTTCGTCTGCGGGCTTAGGTGGAGCAACGTCTCAACCTTACATTTTAAATGTTGTGAATGGAGCTGCTCCCGTACTATCCAATGTGGTAGTAGGTGGTGCATACTCTAACATCTCGGCAGCGAATCAAGGTAATCCCGCTGCAATTACGATTTCAGTAGGTATTGGTTCTTTAACCTACCTAGAATTTCTTTACCAATCGATGAATAAACCCTTCGTTACTGCATTAACATACTTATCGTCAACTAATGCTGCTCAAGTATTAGAGACTTTAACTATCAAGCAGAAGGATATTAATGGTAACGAGTCTCAAAAGACTATCGTACCTACGATTGACCCTTACCAACAACAAACGGGTAAAGTAGCAATTGCATTTAACTATAAAATTGATGGTTTTACCTCAATTACTATAGCTAATATGTTGGCTAACGCTACCTTGTCTATGTACCTATACCCTTCTGAGAATGTGGCTACGGGTCGTGCTTTAACGGGCGGACAAGTTGTTAAAGGATTTAGTAACCCCGACTTAGTGAAAAAAGACCAAGTTTCTGTAGTTTCTGCTCCGTCAGCAGCTCCCGCACTTGGAATGAATTCGGGTCGTTCTAGAATGCCTAGACGAAGACGTTAAGCTAAATCCCTTTGGGAAACAGCATTGATAAAGGTGGAGGGCTGATGCCTTCCGCCTTTTTTAATTTTAAATACAAGAAAATATGCACATTACATTATATGATTACTTAGCTAATTCCGTTCCTAGTGAATGCAATAGTGTATTAGAGCAGTTTGACATTCCAAGCACACAAAATGAAGAAGAGTTAGTAGATAACTTAAAGTATTTTGTAAACACTTATGGTCAAGACGCTTTAGATACATTAGCTGAAATACACCCCGATAAAGATTTAATAATAGAAGTAGCTGAGTTATCTACTCCTTACAATGGAAAAGCTGAAAGCGAATACTTAAACGCTACGGGTGCAATATCAATGGATAGAATAGGTAATATAGAGAAGACATTAATGGGTAACAATCCAATTAATGAATCTAGTTCTATTGATAAAACTGACGTACTTTTAGGTATTGGTGTTGCAATTCTTACAGCTACACTATTTAAAAGAAGTTAGTTATGAGAGATGGAAACTATAGAAGGGTAACTCCTTTAGACTTAAGCAAAGAAGAAGTATCTTCTATTTCACAGATTAATACTTTATTAGCATTTTTACAAGAAAATCATCCATCTACATTAGACTCTTTATTTAAAAGTACAGCATCAGAGTACGACTTAAGTACTTTAGCTCCTCACAAATTAACAAGTCTATTTATTGAAGAGCAATACAACGCACTTCAGTTAGGTAAGACAAATGAGCAATTTGTAGGTTCAATAAAATCGTCAATCCCTCAAGGGGTAAAAGTAGAATTTGCTAAACACACATCAGACTTAGCAGATAGAGCATTAGAGGTGGGTCTTACTAGAAGTGATTGTAATAGCTGTGATTGTGATTTTTGGGCTACATCTTGGAATCAACTTGACCCTTGTGCTATTGCTTGTAATTCTGATGCTTGTGAAAGTGGTGGTGGGCAAGATTTATATTGTATGGACTCTAGTGCTGAAAATTATGCTGATTTTGGAGAATGTGATTATGGGGGAGGTTTAATGAATTTCCTAGGTAACGCAGTAGATGTTATTGGTGATGTCGGAAACGCTATTGGATGGGATAATATTTGGAATTCTGTTTGGGGTGCTGATGATGATGATAATACAAGCGGTGGCGGTGGCGACCCGTATGCCCCTCCTAGTGATAATGAAGAAGAAGAAGGTGTCAATTGGGGTACAATAGGCTTAATTGCTTTAGGAGTTGTAGCTGTAGGTGTTGGTATTTACTTTGTAGTAAGAAAAAAATAAATTATGTGGGCTGAAGATTACGAAATAGCTTCTAGATTAGAACAGCCTTCCTCTGTTAATGAAATAGAGTTAGATAAAGAATTTACAGAATTAGCTAGAGCTTCGGTTCAAGGAGAATTAAGCACTAATATGCTTAAAATTAACAAACCTAATATAAGTGCCTTAATGGTTAGCTGTATTTTAGGTGCGGGAGTAGGAATGTATTTAGGTAAGTCTCCGATTATATTTGGTTTAATTGGAGGTATAACGGGAAGTATAATTATTAAAATAGGTAAACAATGATGACTGCAAATCAACTATACAAATCTTCGGGAAGTCAATTAGACTTTAAGGAGTGGTTAAAAAGAGAACAACTAAAGGGTAACCTAAAGGTTGGGGAGAAAAAAGAGTTTCTAAACGCAGATGGTGATAGTACTGCTACAGATACAAACGGTGATATTATAGCTACGATGCCAACGAAAGAAGCAAAAAGAAATAGAAATGTTGCTTTTGTTATTGGTTTAGCCCTTGGGTTTGGTATTAAATATTATATGGATAAAAGAAAATAATAATGGTAGTTGAATATCCTTTATATGGTGAAAGCTGTACTCTTGCAATAACATTGTTTAGCAAGAGAGATTCTGAATTCATTCTATTTGTTGGTGACCTAGAAGACGAAGGGGTTTCTTTTACAGATAGAAGTGGAAAGGTTAAAAAAGGAGAATCAACTTATTACGTTAGAATGCCAATATGCCCCGATGTAGCATATATAGAACTAGAAAGCAATGAAGATGCTGTTGATATAGTTGATATTGAGGTTTTAGACCTACCAACTGATTACAGCAATCCGTTGTTTAAAAGAGAAGATGTTATGTCTTTTATAGATTTTGCTGAGGAGTTTAGTTATAGTGCTTCTCATTTAGAAACTAATGCTGAGTATAAATCGGATGACGATATGTTTACTATTAGTTATTTACCAAAAATAATTAATTCTGAAGGAAATGTTGAAGAGACTCCCGCTAGAATTAGTCAGCAAAATGGTTTAATAGAGGTTAGCAAAGCTGACTTTTTAAGATATACGATACCAATGAGATTAGCTATATTATTGCACGAATTTTCTCACTATTACTTAAATGTTAATATGGAAGATGAAGTGGAGGCTGATAAGAACTCGTTAATACTATATATGGGGCTAGGCTACCCTAGAATAGACGCTTATAATGTTTATCTAGATGTATTTGAAAGCACTCCAACTGAATTGAACAAGGAAAGATATTCAGCTCTTCAAAAGTTGTTTAAACAAAATTACATAGCATAATGGCAAATTATATAGACAGCTTAAATAATCCTATATTATGTGACAGCACTCCAAATTATGATGGTTGGTTTTCAGATGACTATTGGTTGGCTACGGATTGGATAACTTGGCATAAAAAGTTAAAAGAGGATTGTGGTTATACTCAAGAAGAAGCAAATGCAAAAATATCGCAAGCGTGGACTGATAGGGGAACTTTCGGACACGAATGGTTTTTCCAATTTGATTCAGACTTTAGAGATTACTTTGAAGGAGAGGGTATGAATTTTAGTTCTTTAGCTAATGTAGTCTATACAGCGGGTAAAGGTTCTGAGAATATAATTAGTACAGCGGGTAGTTTAACGTCTATTTTGAAGATTGCTATTCCCGCTATAGTTATTGGTGCGGGTATTTTCTATGGTATTAAGGCATATAAAGAACTAACATAATGAATAAAGGTTTAAAAATAGCATTAATTTCTTTGGGCTTGATAACTAGCGGTGTTGTTTTGTTCCGAATATTTGGGGGTAAAAATCTAGAAGATAACGGAAAAAAAGTAAAAGAAACTGAGGAGCAAGAAGAAGAAAACACTACGGGTGCAAACCCAATTGTAGTTGGAAATATAATATATCCTAGTGGAGATTATGTAAATGTGAGGAACTCAGCTATGGTAAATAATGGTTTTATAAATAATATTATGTTAGAGATACAATCTCCTAACAAAATTGGTGTTGTAGAAGATATAGTGGTGGCTGATGGTGGTCACGTTTGGTATAAGGTACAGCTTAATGAAGATTTAACAGAAAGTATGTTTGGCTATGTAAGGTCAGATGTTGTAACAAAAAGTATATAATTATGGGATGTGGATGCGGTTCAAGTTTTAGTGGTCAGATAGAAAAAAAATGCTCTTGTGGTAAAAACAAGGGAGGAAGCTGTCAATGTAGCAATAAATCTAACTTTAGTTCTAGTAAAGTTGCCTTTAAAGATGTTAAGTCTAGATTTAATTCTTTTATGGGTTCTGCTTCAAAACCAAAAGTAGATATTAAAAAACATAACATTCCTCAAGAAGAGTTTTACGCTTATAACGATTACTATTCGGGTATGGGTGGAATAAGAAGCGGTGGCTTTACACAATGGAATAAAAATGACGATTTAGAGGTTCAATTTTAAAAATAAAATAAAATGGGTAGACATTTAAGAAATGCAACAGCTATTAGGGTAAATAATTTTAATGCTGCAACAACAAAAAACTCAACTTGTCAAGAGTTTAACGGAGGAACTATGTTTGAGTCAGAGCAAGGTTCTTTTAGTGGTTTTGGCGGAAACAGCACCGATACAGATGGAACATTTGCTTTCGCATCTGTACCACAAGGTTTTTCAAGAGCAAGTGGTAGGGCTGCATCAACTAAAGTTTCACGAAGAGGTTCTGCTGATAGAATAGCAGTAAGACCCGTAAAAGGTGTCGCTAAAGCTATGGGTAAAAATTGCCAAGATGGAACACATTGTCAAGTAGGCGAAACTTGCCGAAATGGTGAATGTGTTTCCGTTAGAGGTGAAAGAGCTATGGGTAAAAATTGCCAAGATGGAACGCATTGTGCGGTTGGAGAAACTTGCAGAAACGGAGAGTGTGTTCCCGTTAGAGCAGAAAGAAAACAAAGAAAATCTTCTTCTAGAAACTTTGGAGGAGCAGATGTTTATTCTCGCAGTTTTGATGGTGGTGATGTTTTTTCTAGATTTGGTGGTAAAAACGTATTTTAGAAGCAATGAATAAGGGAGCTAAAATAGTAGGATATGGATTACTTGCGGGCGGTGTCGCAGCAGCGGTGTACTTCATTAGACAAGCAAAGCTACTGAAAGAAATATGTGTCAAAAGCACCTATTTTGATTGGAATGCTATAATATATGATGTTGGCTCAAATGTAATAAGTGGTGACCCTATAACAGATGTAGATATTCCTTTCGATTTAGAACTGAGTAACTCTTCTGCTATTGATATTACAATTAAAGAGATTGATTTAATAGTAAAGGCTAATGATACAATTTTAGCTAAAATATACTCTGAGAGCAATCAATTAATTCCTAAAAAATCATCCTCTAAATTAGAAATATTCGTTGATGCTAACCCCGAATTAACTCAAAACGATTTAACAGAATTGTTAGGTAGTGGGTTATTAGGAGGAACGGGTCTAGGAAACTTTTTGGATAGTCTAAATTTAATCGACTTAGACAATGATATTGTTTTCTCTGTAGATGGTAATATTAAGCTAAAAGCATCTATATTTGAAACTTATAATTTGCCTTATTATATGAGAGCGAATGTTAACGAACTTTTAGAGGAAAAAGGTGGGAATTGTAAATAACTAAAAAACCAAAAAAATTATGAGTATTGTAAAAAACAAGGCACACAAGATATTATCTAGTGCTTTAATTGACGTAAGTAAAAAGGAACAAAGTAAAATTATGGATGTTCAACTATTAGTTAAATACTATAAAGGTTCTCCTTCATTTTTTGCTTTAAAGGATTATAAAAATGATTTAGGTCATTTGCCCTTAAAAGATTTATACCCTTCTTGGAAAGATGTATTTGGAATAAGAGACCAAATTCCCGTTTTCTTGGCTAATCTAATCAATGATGTTAGTATTGAGTCAAGTGTTGCTGAAGACGATGTAAACTTAATTATATCGCCTATTGATGAAAAGGCAAGTAAGCTATTTGTTACAGCATATAAAGAAGGTAAAATATTAAAAAATATGACTTGGAATGACGTATTTGGAGATGAGGCAATGATGAAAATGATGGCAAAACAATAAGATATGGGCTTAGTATTTACAAAACAAATATCAAACACAACATTTGTGTTAGGAGCAGAAGATGGAATAAGACAGCTTTCTGTTAAAAATAGTAGTGCTACAGCACAAGATGTTACTATTGTTGGTAGTTTACCTTTCAATGGCATTGCAGCCGCTCCTATAACTTTAAAGCAAGGTGATGTTATTACGCTTTCAAGTCAAACCGTTATATCGGGAGTAACGATAACCTCTGCTTCTGTTTCGGCTTTAGCAGATATTATAGCTACACAATAATAAATGAAAGAAGAGATTGAAAATATAGATGGAGTTTCTTTAAACCGAATTCGGGGAGGAGAACAAACTTTTGGTAGAAGAGTTCCTACCGCAAGTTCTACTAACGATAAAAGTGTATCGCTTAGGATTAACAACTATGCTTCAGTTTCTCAAGATGTTCAGTTATTTAATGGATTGGGTAAAAATGCTATAAGAAATTTCAATAATGATAACTTTAGAAAGTCTCAAGATTTAGACACCTCAGATTGGGGAGGTAATTTTTTAGACGTAAATGGAAATGTATGGGTAAATGATGGTGTAACTTTACCATACGCTTTTAATGCTGTGGTTCAGCTACAAATAGTTTATAGTTTTGGGGCGGGTATAACGGTATCGTTAAGCACTCAAGTAGGAGAGCCAATTGATACTTTTTTACTAAGATTTACAAATACTTTAAGGGTAGCTCAAGGTGGTACTTATGATATGGATGGTGTATCAACTCTAGGCAGT
>Ga0181410_1000662_pt1 | contig 15121 bp, 6 predicted proteins | sample 33SPOviralmetaG_FD_130112 | JGI IMG/M metagenome (GOLD analysis project Ga0181410, IMG submission 130112) | Marine viral communities from the oligotrophic San Pedro Time Series (SPOT) site, San Pedro Channel, CA, USA - 33 SPOT_SRF_2012-06-20 | ecosystem: Environmental > Aquatic > Marine > Strait...
AATTTAGTAAAGACCGATGTCATTGGAATTGATACTATTGTAGGTAGTGTTGATGGAGATTTAGCCGATAGCTTTATTTTAGTGAACGGCCAGACACCTACTAATTATGGTGTAGGCCAACTAAAATGCACTAAAGCAGTGACTACAACACAGACATTGACAGTCGCTTATAGATATTTAGAACATGCCCAAACTGGCAATGATGCTTTTTGGGTTGACTCATATACAATTGGTGATGACGTTTCAGCCGGAGATACTACCAATGTTCAAAGAGCTGAGGTATCACATTTCAGCGGTCGACATTTATTAGATATGATTGACTTTAGAGGCTCAAATGTTTCTATTGACCCCAATGGTATTATTGAGTTTGGTAATATTGAATTTTTTATTCCTCGACACGACAGAATAGTTTTAAAAACAAATGGCGAGTTTGAATATTTAGAAGGCGATACAGAAGCAAATGGTCCTCAATCTATACCAGATAACGCAATGCTGCTCTATGATTTAGATGTACCAGCTTACACAAATTCCGTACAGGGTATCGAGATAGGTTACCATGACAATCGTCGTTATACGATGAAAGACATTGGTAAGATTGATAGACGCGTTAAGAACTTAGAGTACTATTCTTCATTATCTCTTTTAGAGCAGATTACAAAAGATCAAAAAATACTTGACGATGATACTATTATTGACAGATTTAAGCATGGAATTATGGTCGATGAATTTAAAGGTCACGCAATCGGCATGCCGAGTGACCCTGGTTATAGAATATCAATAGAGCCTGAAAAAGGAATCTTAAGGCCATCATTTCGTACTACCAATATCGGAATTACTCTTGGGACAACAGGAGTCGGCAATAAAGCAGACGACAAACTAAAAACCACCGGGGGCACAGTGGATGACCCTTCACCAATCGGCCAAGAAGATATTATTAGATTAAATTCTAGCTCAATCGGTACGTTGATTGACCAACCATTCGCATCAGTTGCAATAAGTGTTAATCCATTTGATGTAGCATCTTGGGTGGGTGAAGTTAAGCTCTCGCCTGACAATGATGAATGGAGAGATACTAATCGCAGACCAGAAGTAATTATATCACAAGATGGTAATTCTGAAGCTATTTTAAATCTAGTAAATGAACAATTAGCATCAGAAGGTACTCGTTGGAACGATTGGAACACAACTTGGAGTGGAGTAACCGAAACTAGGAGTTTGGGTTGGAATAACATGACCTCGACCGCAAATATTATGAGGCAGCATGGCGGGACAACCCATACTAGAAATTGCAGATGCGGGCATAGAAACACTTTAGAGGTACCAACATTTAATGGTGGTACTGTAACAGCAGTAAACCAAAGACGCGCTCAGATTGAACTAGAGGCGAGAACTACATCAACTATTCAAACTAGAGACGGCATGCAACAATTTGCCGAGCTCGAAACAATTAGAGAAAGTTTAGGAGACAAAGTTGTTGATGTATCTTTTGTACCATTTATCCGTTCAAGGAGAGTGTATTTTAGAGCTACCGGATTAAAACCTAACACTACAATATATCCGTTCTTTGATGGCGTTGATGTTAGTGGTTATGTTAAATCTACTGCGTTTGTCGAATTTAGAGACGATTCGACCCGTCAAGACCACACTAACGATTCTCCAGGTGATATCTCAGCAGACACTTTAGTGAGTAATGACGCTGGCACATTGACAGGTTATTTGGTTATTCCAAATAACGACGCGCTCAGATTTAGAACTGGTGAAAGAGAAGTAATATTTTCAGACGATTCTAATAATGATTTGACTGCTGCTACAACATATGCTAAAGCTACATACGCAGCTAGAGGCCTATTGCAGACAGTTGAAGAGCAAGTTTTAACTACAAGAAGAGTCGCAATTGACGAAAGACGAGTTGAATCAAATAGAACATTAACAACTACTCAGGTAGCAGCTACTGGCAGAATTAGACACGTTGACCCTCTAGCGCAAACCTTCTTAATAGATGGAGATTTATACCCAGCTGGCATAACACTAAAAGATATTGATTTATACTTTGCTAAATCTCATAGCACATTACCAGTTTCAATACACTTGGTACCAACAGAGAATGGTATTCCAACCCAAAAAATGATTCCATTTAGTAGAGTTGAAAGATACCCAAATGCTCAAGCCGCAGTTGATGCTGGAGCTTCTGCAACTCTCGCGGCCGCTGCAGCGGCAGCGACTAAAACAATTGCAGAAGTCGACCCAACCAATGCTTCATTAGCCACTAAGTTCGTGTTTGATTCTCCAGTACATCTCAAAGGCGGAAGTGAATATGCTATCGTAGTAATGAGTAACTCGCCAGATTGGACATTATGGCATTCTGAAGTTGGTGGAATTGATGTAGGAGCAGGTTCTCAAAGAATTACAAAAAATCCATATACTGGTGTAGCTCTTAAATCAGCCAATGCTTCTACTTGGACACCTGATCAGAATAAAGATTTCAAGATGAAAATCAATTATATGCAATTCTTTGAAAGCGGATCGTCTGTAACTAAAACATCTACTACATGTGGGTATTCTCCATTTACTAAAATTTTTCCTGCCGGTACGACTTCGGCCAATCCAGTAAAGTGTGACGCGATTAATCTGAATGCAGGTAACTCAGTTGAACTACCAGGAACTTCGATTTCATATAGTCTTACTGTAGCCGGTGAAACGTATTCCATATCGCCGGGTAGAGTTCTAAATCTACATTCTACAGTAGATTTATATGCAAATCAATTAGCTTTAACAGCAACGCTAAAGTCTAACAATAAATACGTAACTCCACAATTAGATGTTCAAAGATTATCATTATTGTCAATTAAGAATAACATTGACAATGATTTGACTAATGAAACTAGAGAGACGCATGGCAATGCAGATGCAAGATATATCACGAAGCCAGTAGTTTTAGACAACTCAGCGGATAGGCTAGACGTATATATGGACATTAAAAGGCCTTTGCCACAATGTAATGTAGATGTTTATGCTAGATTTGATGACATCACTGGATCAAGCGCATACGTTAAATTAGAATCGGCAACTATACCAGTCAGCGGGAACTTCAGAGAAGTACACTTTAGAACATCAACTTCTGATGACATAAATCTATTTACTAAATTTCAGATAAAAATTATACTGAGGTCTGTAGCATCCGATGGTACAACTGCAGATAGCGCTATTGTACCAGAGATTAAAAACTTTAGAGCAATCGCAACCCAATAAAATGAGCGATTGTAATTTTCATCAAATTAAGGATAATCCTAAACTGCTTAGGAATAATTACTCTAAAGCTATTATAAATACAGACAGTGAAGCTTACGAAAAGTATATTATAAAGAAACAGAGGATTCTAGAAGAAAAAAATAATATGAATAATTTAAGAGCTGAAGTAAATGAACTAAAAGATTTAGTAAAAAATTTAATAAATAAAATAGGTTAAACAAAGATGCCAACAGGAACTCAAACACACCAATCTCCAGCATATACTGCCAGAACAATTTCTGCTGATTCGCCGACTACGTTAGATAGTCCATATGCAGCCGCATATTCTGCAGCTGATTTATCAGCATTCCCAAGTGGTGGTGTTAAAAATACAAATACGATTGAAGAACTTCGTAAGAATTTAAATCAATTGGCATCAGACTTTAATACTGCAATTGTAAGTCACCAAAGTCAAATTACTAAGAATGATGGTGATATTTCTGAAATAGATGTTAATCTTACCGAACACGCAGAAGACTTATCCGCTATTGCTACTGACTTATCAAATAAAGCTTGGGATACTATTGTTATAACTGCCGGAATAGGGTTAGACGGAACAGGCAATCTGCAAGCTGATAGAACAATCGACCTACTTGCAGCTAAAGATAATGAATTAGGTGGTATACTTTCTAACACCAATCAAACATTTGGAGATGATGGAAACGATCAGTTAGGGGCAGGAAACGAAAAACTAGGCCCTTTAGATATAGACCCTAATACTGGTAAAGTTACGGTAAAAGATTATTCACTTGAGCTTGGAGTTAAAACTCACGGAAACTACGTAAAGACTTTAGCTGGTGCTTCTGGCGGAAATATTACTGTAACAAATGGTGTTGTTAATAATGGTGGTGCAGCCGAAGTTGGTCTTACTAGTTTAATTACCGCAGCCACCAAAGGTGCAATATCAGATGAAGAAGAAAACGAAGCTTACACCCACACATCTGGTAAAATAAGAAAAGTATTAGTACCACAAATTACTTATAATCAATATGGCCAGTTGACTACAGTTAGTGAATTGCAAGTTAACTCAGCTAATAATAAACTTGTTTCAATCACTGCCGGCAATCATTTAACTAATGGCGGACACTTCTTTCTTAATAATGGGGTCAATCAAACAGTTACACTTCATCATGCTGCGGTTAATGTTCAATCTGACCAGACGTTTACGTCTTCTTCTCCAGCAAATTCTGAAGTCGGACATAGAGAAGTAGAGATTTTATCTAATATTGGATTTGATGATTATGGTCATGTTGATTCAATATCTAAACAGAATTTAACTTATGGGTTGAATAACCCACTGTCCAGTGGATATACTGGAAGCAGTTCATTCGATATGCAGATTCCACGGGAATCTGATTTCCAAGATTTAAGAACTCTGGTTAACCAGCTGGAGGGCAATACTATTGCACTAGGTGCAGTTGGTTTTACGGTCGTCATCGATAGAAAATTCGATTTTAGAAAAGATGTATTAATTTCAACAGGGGCAGATTTAAATGTCGATGACGGCACACTATTTGTAGATGCCAGCAATGATAGAGTTGGTATTAATCTTGGTACTGGCGTCACCCCATCTTCGACATTGCACGTCGGTGGAACAATTAAAGGCGTTAATGACTTCTTCAGCGATGGTACAGGGACAAATGGTGACCCGGGTGACCAAAATGCTCGATTTAATGGATACGGTATCCAAGGACATAGAGATGAAGCATTTTATATGTCAAATGCTGGTACGGGTGATATTAAATTCGGCATAGGTGGTGCCCACAATGATGCTACTAAGATGTCACTTACTCAATATGGAGCGCTTAGTACTACGGGGAGTATCACTGCCATCGGTCAGATCACCGCTAAAGGTACTTCTCCAATGTTCAAGATTTGGGATACATCAGCTTCACCGGCTGGTGGTGATGGTAATACTACTGGATATAATCAAACTACTTTAGCTACTGGCAATAACCATACATTTGAAATCCAAACCCGTGATGGTGATGGTACTTTTGTATCCAATGATTATCGAATAGAAAAAGATTCTGACGGCGCTACAGAACACCAATTTAGAATTGCTAGCAATAATAGACTTACAATTACAGATTCAACAACAACTGTAACTGGAGACCTTAATGCCAGCTCGACGGTCACTGGTGGTTCTCTAGTTTCAAGTAGTTCAATTGTAGGAATCAACAATTTAGAAATTGGTAGTGCCACTAGCAATAAATTAATTTATAACCCATCGAATCAACGGCTGAGTATTGGTGCAACTAATGCTTACGATGTCGGATTTGCAAACGCAGGAATATTCCTAAATAATGGAACCATAGGTGCATTTACCACTGATACAGCTCGGAAGTTAATATTACAGAGTGACACAGCAAACAGCGGTGGAGCAAATATAGAATTATACAGCGGAACTTGGTCAACCGCGGGCAATCGGAATAATGCCTATTATGACGCGACGAAGCACTTCTTTAGAAAAGTTGACGCGACGGGTACTGAAACTCTAACCATCGACTCCGACAATAATTTTGTAGGAATAAACACAACTTCGGCAGATGCTAGCGACTCTCCAGATGGCCGGCCTTACGGACCATACAAATTTCAGGTCGACGGAGACGCTAAATTAAAAGGTAATGTTAATATCACTGGTAATTTGAATGTTACTGGAATATCATCAACGGGAAGTTCAGCTACTGTAGAGTTTAACCAAGTAGATTTGGATGAGGTTGGTGGTATATCAATGAATGGTATATTTACTAATGATGACACAACAGACGCAATAAGCTCAACAGACGGTGGAGCAAATACTTTAGCTGGCGGATTAGCCGTGACCAGGAGGCTTTATGTCGGTGACAATCTTCATATTAGTGGTAACATATATGCAAACGGAACTATACAGGCCGCGGATGGTAATTTTGATGTTGATGCATCTGGTAATATTTCTGATGTAGGTTCCATCGTCGCCGGCGGAACGATTAAGACGACTAGTGCTGGCGGATTAGTGGTAGATGTAGCCGATGGCGGTTCGTCACCAGCATTAACTGCTATAATGCAATTGAAAGGATATGAAGGTAGAGGCGCAGGTATATTTATTCAAGATAGCGTAAATAGCGCAGCTAATGCCAGTAGTCGTGAATGGTTTGTAGGAAGCGGCTATCTTCAATCCAACTTTAATATTGGTTATGCTTCTGATGGTATTCAATCGTCTTATGCAGCACAAACAAAGTTCGTAGTTGATACTGATGGAAAAGTTGGTATTGGAGGAGTCGCCGCTCCTACTGCACTTTTAGATGTAACTGACTCAACTGTGGGGAGTGCTAAAGTCTTGGTTAAGACAACAGGCGATGGCCAGGCTAGCGTCGACTTAGAGAACTCTGAAGGTCACTTTAGACTTATTACAGATGACGGACGATTTAGAATTTTCGACCAAGACAAAGGCAGAGATGTATTATATATTGATAGCAATAGTGAAGTTGGTATAGGAACTTCAACACCGCCTTCTGCTCGATTACATTTAAAAGGAGATTTTGAAACTAATATTGCGTTAAAGATAGAAGGCACTTTTGGTACTGGTAAAAGCCATTATTTTAGAACACATGGAACTAACTCCGACGACCTCGCCCTATATTCTGATAGTACCAGGGTTATGAATTGGAATAGTACTGAAGTCGAATCTTTAGTTAATTTCAAAGTGCCCACGATCGAATCGGATTCGATTGGTATAGGTGTTACAACACCAGCTGAAGCATTAGACGTAAATGGCACAATTAGAATTCGTGGGTCACAAGGAAGATTTGATAGTAGTGCAGATGGTACTGACCAGCTTCTTAGAAAAGAATACTTACAATTTCCACATATTGATCGCCAGACCGATAGCGGCGGAAGCGATGGAGCTAGGTTATATGCTGAAAATCGAATTGCCGGAGACGCAGCAACCACGAATGGTGGCAGTCTTGTATTAGAGATTAATGATGACAATAACGGCGATGCTTTTGTAGTTAGACACACCGGTAGTGATAAGTTCAGAAATACAATTTCTTCTACACATGGTGGTATAGGATTGATGGCAAGAACGATTCAAGACAAAGCTGATAGCGATGGGGTCTATGATACAGGCTCACAGGCCGCTTCAGATTATGCGTTTGCTATGACCGCTACTAGGCTTACCTTGTTTAAGACTGATGCAGATGGTGCACTTACTGACAGCACTGGCACACCTGGTTTAGGCAATACAGACCAAGGATTTTCGTTTAATCACAACAGCGGAAGTCCATTTTTCATGTTCTCGCGGAAAACTAATGCATGTGGTGGGTTTAATGTAAATTCCAATTCCCAGGTTCTTGATTTTTATAGAAGCGGGGTAATGCAATCGGCAATTACAGTAGGTACTGCCGCCGATAGTATTTTCTCCATTAAAACTCGTAGAACAAGTAACACAGCCAAGCACGATCGTTATAGAATCACCAGAGACGGCGAAAACGTCTTTGAGAATGCTCTATTCATTTCCGGTAATGCTAATGCAATGGATGTTGAGCCGGACGCAGTATTGACTCTAAAATCTGCAAAGACCGGTTCAAGTCAAGTTGGAGACCATATTAGATTTGAAACCTCTGCTGGTGGAGCTCTTCATGCTATTAAAGCTGGTTCTGCCGGTCTTGAAATTAGAACTACTGCAACTGCTGCAGCGGCTAAAAATATTAAACTACAGCCAGGTGGTTCTTCTACAGTGGCACAGTTCAATTCTAATAATATTACATTCAGCCAGCCAATTACAGCAAGTGGAGATTTGACAATTGATACCAATGGTATGGTATACGACCAGTCACGACGGAGACTTGGTATTGGTACAGCTTCTCCTAGTGGTCACTTCGCCAACGGCGAGGGTATTGATATAGTCGCAGCAGATGACCAAGTCGCAGAGCTTCGAATTATGGGTACCTCCCAAGGAACTGGTAGAATTTACGTTGGGCAATCGGGTACTCACGGTGGTGGTTTCTTATACAACGGCGACGACAACCCTTCGGTTGTTGGGAGTACGGACGAAATAACATTCTTTAGAAAAACTGCTAGCACAACTCAAATCAGCGGTACGTCAACCCCAGTTGAAACTACTAATGGTTCTGGCGGCGAAGAGAAGAAAGTGTTTCACTATCACCACGATTCGAATCATGTAAAATTTCAAGGCACTGTCACCAATCGGGTTGTTTCAACTACTGCTAATGGTGCATTTACAATATATCTAGGAGATTCTAATGTTCATGTTATTAATGTAACTGGTAATTCTACTATGACGTTGTCCGCGAACAGTACTCGAGACACCGGTGGAGCATTTACAATGATCATCAAAAACGCTGGTAGTTACGACATTGATTTTCCAAGCAATATGCACTTTGCAGGCGGTGATCCAACATTAACACCTGGGCCCAATGGAGTTGATATTCTATCTGGTGTATATGTATCGGGTATCTTTTACGCAGCAATCACATACGATTTACAATCTAGCTAATAAAATATGAGTAGACACGGTCAAGTTGAAATAACAACACCCGAGCCGTATCGCTGGGGTGACGGATCTGATGGCTCTCACGTTTATGGGCCAATCGAGTATGAAGTAAAACAGACATACAATCCTGGCCAACCTCTAAATGGGATCATCGCAAGTAGCTATCCACACTTCGACTCCGCATCTCAAGATGGTGTTAAATGGGTTGAAACCACCATAACTGCTACTGATACAGCTTCACCAGGATACCGTAGTACAATGTCAACGGCAACTTACCACGCAGGTTCGGACGGTTCAGAAATTGAAAGCGCTGGTTTTTTTGTTGGTAAAAAAGCTTGGGTTGCTGTATCAATTTATGATAATACGCCTTTGGGCTTGGACTACTTTTTTCTTTGGAATGAATCTACCACTTATAATAATGGTGTATTAAGCGCTGATAGGCGTTGGGGCGGGTGGGAATTAGTAACACTATACACTTCAGGTGGAAATTCCTTCTACCGACGAATGCTCTCAAGAGAATCTAAAGTACCATTTGGTGTAACACCATTTACTAGAATGTATTTGTCAGGTCAGAATCTGTATCCTTATGCAGATAGGGTATCGGCGTCCGTTGCTAATGAATACTCTTACCGTGGAATTTGGTATGAAGACCCGTTTTACGCGAGTGACCCCACCGCCACCACCCGCAAGGTATTCTCAGATAACTTTTTCGAGTACATTTATTTTGAAGGAAGACCGCGTAGCGGGGGCTCCATAGATGAAAATTGTAGTTATTATTCAAATGCAGGAATTGGCAAATTTATAAATGCTAAAATCAATGGAACTAAAAATTTTACTGATGTAGTCATACGAGATAACACAGAACTCGTTTCTAATCATTATCCAGCTCGTATTATTATATTTGCTACTAAGTCTATTACATTCGGCGCTGGAGTAAGAATAAATGCAAACAATAGAGGAACACGGACTGGCAGAAATAGTAAGGACAATATGCCTTCGCAATCAAGCACTGGCCAAGTTTTTGCGGGCGGTGGTGGCGGTGGCGGAGGTGGCGCTAATTGGAGCGCTGAGGCTGGCTCTAGTGGTGCCGGAAAAAGTTATAAACGTACTATAGACGAAGGTGCGACACCTAGTGGGAGTACTATCAGCACTTCTTCTGGTGCTTCTGGCGGTGGCGGCGGCTCAGACAGGGCAGGCGGTAATGGGTCAAACGGTTCGAGCGCAGATGGCACTGCGCGCGCCTTCATGAAATCTTTTAAGTATACTATGAAAGGTAAATATGGTCTAGCCGCTGCACCCTACCAGAATTACGATGATTTTCCAGTTCTTGTTGGCGGAATTAGCGGAAGAGGCGGTCACCAACTGCCCTTAGGCTCATTTTTCGCACATATGAACAACGGTGGCTTAAACGCTTGCGGTGGTGGATGTATTATTTTAGTAGCGCCTATTATAAGATTTGCAGACGCGCCCAATATAAATACGCATGGCTATGAAATTGAAGATGCTCCCTCCTACGAAAACACTCTATCGACGCCAATTCCTCTCGGCAAACGATCGGATCAAAGCACGACATTAGGCGGATACAACTCAGATCATTATCAATCAGATGCAACCCTTTTATACGCGCGGGGACAAGGTAGAGGGGCAACCTCACACTCTGAGTCATCAACACCTGGTGCAGGATCAGCGAGTTGCTATGAGGAAGGCGTCGGTGGAGGCCAAAGCGGCACATCTATGAATGGAACGAGGGGGTCCGATGGTGGTGGTGGTTCTGGCGGAGGTGGGGCCGGTGGAAGCGTAGTCGTAATATATAATACTTTATACGGACATCCAACTATTAGAACTTATGGTGGGCAAAGCGGGAGCACGCCTGGTGGTGGTAACAGAGGCGGAGGTGGTGGTCACGGCGGTCACGGATACTATTTAATTGGGTGGAAAGGAAAACAGAATGGCGCTATTTCATGGGTAAAAGAGGGGAGCTACGGAATGAGACGCGGGGTTCATATTACTTCTGTCGTAGAACCTCAAGGTGATCCAAGAAGCACAAGCCAAGCGCCATACGAACAGTATGATACTACTGTGTGGCCTCCTCGAGTCCATGCGGCTCAATTAAAACATGAAGGCCAGGTGTATAAATCAAGTGGCCCAAATAGTTAGATGTAGTTTCTGCCACTCCGACTAGTCGTTTCTTATAAATAGATATATGTCGAAACCATATTCTAGACAAACATTAGTTGATTATTGTTTAAGAGCTTTAGGAGCTCCAGTGATTGAAATAAATGTAGATGATGACCAACTAGGTGATCGTCTAGATGAAGCGCTGCAATTTTACCAAGAGTATCATTCAGACGCTGTAATTAAAAGATTTCGAAAATATAAGATAACCCAGGCGGATATCGACAACGAGTATATTATTATACCAGACACCTATCTTACTGTGTCTAGAGTATTACCATTTAATTCTAATTCTGGTGGAACCGGCGACTTTAATATAGAATATCAAATGATGTTAAATGGCTTATATGATTTGAATAAAGGCGCTGGTAATATGCTGCAATATTCAATGACACAACAACACCTAGCTTTGATAGATCAAATGTTTGATGGCAAAGACCAAACAGTAAGATTTAACAGACACATAAATAGGCTTTATATTGAGACCCGATGGGGCACAGACTTAAGATTAGACCAATATATAGTGTTCGAAGGTTATGAGGCGGTTGTTCCAAAAACAAATTCGACCGGAGATACTTATGGTTCTGGTGCAGACGTATCGGCGACAACAGAAGCTACATCAACTAAAGTATATAACGATATGTTCTTAAAAAAATATTTAACTGCATTAGTTAAAAAGCAGTGGGGTACTAATATCAAAAAGTTTGATGGGATGCAATTGCCCGGTGGAGTTACAATGAACGGTCAACAGATTTATGATGAAGCTAATGAAGAAATCATAAAGATCGAAGAAGAGGCTCAACTTAAATACGAAATGCCTCCGGCTTTCTATGTAGGATAACGAGATGATATTATGGCAAGAAATACTTATTTTTCACAGGGCTCTGTAGGAGAGAAAGACCTCTACGAGGATATGGTCGTAGAAGCTTTGGGTATTTACGGTCAAGATGTGTATTATATTCCTCGTGATATTATTAGCTCTGACGATATAATCAATGAAACTATCGAGTCTAAATTTACGGATTCATACCTTGTTGAAATGTATATCGAAAACACTGATGGCTTTGACGGTGATGGTGATTTGCTTGGCAAATTTGGGTTAGAGATAAGAGACCAAGTTAGCCTTATCGTAGCAAGAAGAAGCTTTTCAAGAGCTACGCGGGGGTCAGATATGGTAAGACCTAAAGAAGGTGACTTAATTTATATTCCTCTGTCAAAGTCGTTATTTGAATTGAAATTTGTTGAACACGAACAGCCTTTTTATCAATTAAACAATCTTGTCGTATATAAACTTCAATGTGAACTATTCGAATACCGAGGCGAAGATATTGACACGGGACTTGGTTTAATTGATGATGTTCAAACAATTCACGAAGCTACAACTAGTATTGGGATTACTTATACGTCCACTACTAAATTTGAGATAGGCGAAGAGGTTAACATTACGTTTGCAGATTCTTCTGTTGGAACCTCAGAAGTTCTTGGCTTTGATGAAGACCAGACCCCAATCGTATTAAACCTTGGCACACTGTCAGTTGTTGACGGCACTGTCAATAAGATTAAAATCGGTGATACTATTGTTGGTACCAAATCAGCTGCAGCTGCGACTGTTGCGGCCGAAGAAGATTTGACATCAGAAATATATTCAAATGACGCATTTGACGACGCTGCAGACTTTGAAGCAATCAATAACAATTACTTAGACTTTAGTGAATTAAATCCATTTGGAGAGCCAAAAGACAATGCTTAACGGAGTACATTTTTATCACGCTACAATAAAAAGAATTGTATCAGTATTTGGTACAATCTTTAATAACATTGTTGTCGGCCGACACAGTGGAAATACTATATCTAATATCCAAAGGGTTCCTATATCTTATGGGCCTCGAAATAAATTCTTGGATAGAATGAAAGAGAACCTAGAGCAGCAGCGGGTAGCAATTAAGTTGCCAAGAATGTCTTTTGAAATTACTTCTATTGATTACGACTCTAGTACAAAATTGAACAGACTGAATAAGACTCTACATACTATTTCTAACTCGCCTAATAGTAGAAATTCTATGTATCAGAGTGTTCCTTATACTCTGGGTATGCAATTGAATATTATGGCTAGAAACCAAGAGGACGCGTTACAAATTGTAGAGCAGATTCTTCCAACATTTTCACCAGAATACACAGTAAGTATTAAAGGCATTGAAGGACCTGGCTCTCTTACCGACGTCCCGTTTATTCTAAACAGCGTTACATTTACAGATGATTATGAATCAGATGTCGCGACAAGAAGAACTATAGTTTATACATTAGACTTTACTGTAAGAATTAGATTCGCACCTGATACTTCAAGTGTATCAATTATCAAAAAGGTTGAAACCGAAATTGCTGATTTTACATCGGTGGCGGTTGGGTTAGCAAATACATTAAGCACAGTACAGGTATCACAGGATTCTCCATCGGGTGCAATTGACGTGTTTACTTCATTGTTTGATGCAGATAACCAGCACACAGCGAATTTAGCAGTTAACAGTTTAGTTTTATCGGGTATTGCTGCGTTAAACGATATTAATAGTGTTTCTATTAATAGTGGTACTACGGACTTAGATAGAATTGCTGCAGATAATACTAATATTGCTATTTCATCTTTATCTGCGACAGGCGGCACTGGCACAGGAGCTGCATTTGATGTTACTATAGACGGCAGAACAGGAATAACTACTGCGGTGGCAACTTCACTCGCGGGACTCAAATTTACTGTAGCAGATACATTGACAATATCTGATTCGCCTTATCATAATACAAGTTTGACGATAAATGTAGATACTATTGATTCTACTGAAGCTATAGTATATGATATTACAGATTTGAATGGTGGTATTAGTGGAACAGACGCTGATTTATCTATACAAAAAGATGGCACTGTATATAGCATTAGTGCTATAAGTGACGGCGGAACTGCATTCGCTGAAAACGAAACAATTATAGTTCTTGGTACATCTTTAGGCGGGTCGACCCCAGCTAACGATGCATCGGTTACAGTTACCACAATCGATAATGGAGTTATAACCGCTGCTAGTATTTCTGGTACGGGAGTGGCTCAAGGAGGTGTTAATACATTTACTGTAACTGCAGGTGATTCTGCTAATGCTGATACAATAGCAGATTATAATCCAACCTTTACTCGTAGCATAACTGTTGATGGCGGAACCGGTGGTGGTCTATCATTAGACATTGATTTAGACAAGACTGGCTCGGTTTCTAATATTACAATTATTGACGGTGGTGTAGATTATTTAGTTACTGACCAAATCACTATTCCAGCAGAGCAATTAGGAGAAATTGATAGCCCGGCTAATTCTCCTACAACCCCATTGGTTATAGATATCGATTCAGTAAATGATACGATTATATCCGGTAATTTTATTAGAAATGGTAAAGTAAATGGCCTTCCAAAATTTGATTTGAATTCACCGTCTGGCGGAAGTAATAGTCCAAACGCTGCAGTAAGTATTCAATACAGTGGTGATGAATGGCAATTACTTAGAAATGGCACGTTGATTGCCGATAATGTAAATGACACGGTAAATCCAGTTGTAGCTGGCTGGAATATAAGAATTGGCTCAAGAGGCGAAACTCTTAACGTTTCATCATCCGACAACCAAAATTTTACAATAGGCGAAATCGTAACAGGAAATGCAACGTTAGGACGAGCGACTATTGTATCCTCAAGTAATAACGTAATAGTGGTAAAGGAGTTAGAATCTAAGTTTGTTGAAGAAGAAGTTCTTACGGGACTAACCTCTGGAGTAACTAGAACAGTATTTAATATGACAGTAAATGAGTGATAAACTTGACAAAATAAATAAAGCATTGGTTTCTAACGCAAGACCGCTAGTTCCTATTCAAAAAGAAGTTAATCTTACTGATGATGCAGAAGAAGATTACAATTTGGCTAGAGATAATCTAAAAAGCCTACTTGACAAATCTGACGAGGCTCTTGACCACATGATGCAGGTTGCAGTAGAAGCCGAGCATCCCAGAGCTTTTGAAGTTCTTGCGGGAATGTTTAAAACCTCAGCTGATGTAACTACACAATTAATTGATTTACAAAAGAAAAGACACGAACTTGATAAACTAAATAATGAACCGACTGAATCTAGTGGCGTC
>Ga0181410_1000663_pt1 | contig 15103 bp, 25 predicted proteins | sample 33SPOviralmetaG_FD_130112 | JGI IMG/M metagenome (GOLD analysis project Ga0181410, IMG submission 130112) | Marine viral communities from the oligotrophic San Pedro Time Series (SPOT) site, San Pedro Channel, CA, USA - 33 SPOT_SRF_2012-06-20 | ecosystem: Environmental > Aquatic > Marine > Strait...
AAGATTGTAGCGTTAATGTATCTTCAGTTAGAGTAACTACTAAGAATTTTTTCTGTCCTTTTTGTGAAAAGAGTATGAGGAGAGTGTATGGTGGTGAATCTGATGAGTGATGAAAAAACAATTAAAACGGGCATAGTGAAACTGAATGAAAATGGTGGCGTGTGTGAAGAATATCTTAAGCAAATACTGATTCTTGAATTTGATGAGGCGATTGAAGAATGACTCGTGGGCCATCAGTTACAGTATTTCATAAGAGGCCACCTCGTAAGACAAAGGCATCGTGGGTTTGGGATGGTGCTAGGGCATTGAATGGCATACCGCCTAATTGGATGCGTATGATACCATGTAGGACTACCTATCAAGGCGAAGTAACCAAGACTACTAAATGGATCATAGGATTTGATGAGACAGATACAAACATCATAGAGGTTGATGGCCCTGCTCGTAAAGTGTATGATATGTTATTTGCTATGAGAAGTGAGTTACAATGAATAAAATGACATTAAGTAATGGGAAATATCTACTAAAGATGTTCACGATTCAAACAGATGAATGGGAATATCAAGAATGGAGAGAGATGAGAGATTAAGAACAAAACTCGATTCGGTGTTTAATATGGGATACAAGAAATTATTCAATTACCTAGTCTTAATCGGCATAGGTGGTTTAGGATTTTTTAATTCTTCTAAATTAGAAATTAGATATGAAACTAACAGTAATTTGGAATTACTATGTCAAAATGGCATGATTATATCTGCGGTTGCTATAATCTATTTTACCTTAGCATTTTTTGTTGAGTTAATAGTAATGAAGAGGAGAAAAAAAGTCTATCGAATACCTTCAAAAAAAGAATATGATAATCTAAGAATAACCCCTGATAAGAAAAAAGAGGAAGAGTGAATATGAAAGACGACAAAGGCAAAGCATATGCTATTGAAAGAAGATACAGAATGTTATCTGAGCCGTGGAAGGAGATGCTTTTAGAGATAAGAGCAGAAAGAGGGGCATTACTTGGTACAAAACAGTATGAGGAGATGGCAGGGGTCGAGAAAGCAAAGGCTCTTGATACCATAGATGATAGATTAGTAATGGCTCAAGAATGGTTATTACATTACGAAAGAGAGAGGACTAAAGGTGCTAGTCGAGGGGTCAAGAGATGGTTGAAAGATGTCTCTTTGCTTAGTGATTCTGAATTAGAGGGCGTATTATGATAATGGTAATGGATGATGAAGATCGTTGCGATGCTTGCGGCTCTCGGATGGATAGAGATACTAGATATGATATAATTTCTAAAGAAACAAGACCAATTTTATACTGTCAATCTTGTAAAAAATGGGTGTGGTATGATGGCAATTAGTCAAAACGAAGTAGAGTTTGCTTTACGCTTATGGCAATCATTAGTGCCTAATGGAGAATGGATATTGCCTAAAGTAGGTAAATACATTAGAACAGGAGATACAGAATTAACATTAGTTGAAATGTATTCACCTACTGTATCTGCAAATGAGAGAAGTTTATTCGATCATCATGATTTTATTGCTCATTTGGGTAATGAAATTGGTTGGAATATTGCTTTGGGTATAGAAAGAGCATTTGACTCAGATGGAGATGTTTTGAATATACCTAAAGGTATGATTGGCGATGTTGCTGTATGTTCATGCGGCTTAGTCATTAGAGTTGAACCTGCTAATCCGTGGCAGGTATATCAGCAGGTTGTTGATGGTAAATGTCCTCATTGTAAGAAAAATACATTTGATAGTAAATGGAATGATATTCACGTTGTTACAGATAAAACTGCAATAAGGTTGAAACAAAGTATAAGAGAGGAAGAGTAAGATGGATAAAGAAGTAACAACAGGTAATTTTGTAAGAACAGGTGAAAGTCAATATGCAAAGGTCAAGACAAAAAGTGGCAATACATTGTTGCTATTAGATCATATTATTGCAATAACAACGGTCATTACAAATGAGCCGATGATTCAGATACCTTTGGTGGGATTCAAAAGATCTAAAGACGTACAGATGGATTTGCACATGACTAATGGTACAATATTTACTACTGTTGAGATGTCTGAAGGCAAGGCAAATCTATTGAAGGCTCAATGGTTAGATTGTGTGAATCCTAATAGATTAGAAGAAGGAGATTCGGGCGATGGAAACAAACAAGAAACATAATTATCACAACAAGGTACATGGTAAAGTAGATGTTTCATGTCATCTTGGTGAAGAATTGCATATCATTACATCTAACGCATATAATAATCGTGTGTTAAACATTAGAATGTGTAGAATTGTACCCTCAAAGACGGGGCATACAGGATATACAAGAGTTGGGTTTTTCCTAACTAAAAAAGAGGCGAGAGAAATGAGAGATTATCTTTCAGACGTTATAGAAGATGAAGGGGCATGGGAAGTCGTTGAAAATGAACCGCTAAGAGATGCGAGGGGATGGGTAGATAATGAGTAAATGGGATAGTTTAGATAATTTCAAAGCACATCATTATGATGTAATTAAAAAATTAATGTTAGCATCATGTGATGATCCCGATGAATTAATCGAATTGGCTTATCAATTATGGGATAGGGTTCGTGTTTTTGCTAATAGAAGTCCTCTAAGTCTTTGTTTTGATTGTGTTTACATTGTAGCCAATGCAACAGGTAATGCAGTATCTCTTTCATTTTTATCATATGTTGGTGAACAAGTCATTCAAAAAAATGTAAAGGCCATGCAAAATCGTTCAGGTAAAGATGAGCCTAGATGGTTTTTATCATCTAAAGGTGAGTCTGAAATTATGAATTTATTTGATGGCAATCAAGATTTGTATGATGATGTTATGAAGCCGTGGATTGAAGTTTATGGGGGGGAACAAGATAAATTATAAAAAAGAAAAACCTCGTTTTTTTCGTGGTTCGGTTGTTACAAAATGTAGTGTATGTAATGAAACAATAACTACCAAAACTAAAGGAAATATAGGAGATCATAAACGTGAGCATATCAAATGCGGCCCATGTTATTTGAAATCGAAAAAAGAAGAAAGACGATTGAAGGGGTTATTGTAGTGCTAATGTATCGTTCTCTTGCAGAATCGTGGCGAGTTATGGATTCTTATTCATTGAGAAATCGTGCAGAAATTGTTGCTAACAACATAAGAGCATCTATGGATGAATCATGGACTGTTGTATCATTCTTTTATCCTAAAGATGGTATTGGCAATAGGCTTAGTGATGAAGATTTTAGGGAGATTTTCTTTTTACTAACTGACGCTTATCCTGAAGAAGTAGAAGAGAACCCTGACCCAATACATATCCTATGTTCTTTATCTGAAGTTGAAAACACCAAAGGTAGTGCAAACGCAGTTGTTGGTCGTATTCATAATATCTTAGAAGCCCCTGACAATACTACAAGATCGTGGTTATTACGCCCGTTGTTTGAAAGAATAAGTAAAAGGGATTTACACCCACTATTGATGCGACTATCTGTTCGTGCATCTCCAATAAGGCGTAGAGATGTCGTGAGAGCGTTAGGACTCGCTTACGACCAACCATTTCATCATATACGAACAAGTGTCAATCTTTTAGGATTACAAAATACTGTAAGAGATTTATCTTTAAGTGCATTCAATTACGCTAAGATAAGGCCAATGAGAGGTGTGCCTTTGATGATACCTATGCCTGTTCTTGTTAAGAGTCCTGAAGCAATATCATTTTCTAATTGCTATGCCGAGATTGTAGAAGGTTCATGGGTATCTATCCACCATACATCAACCAAGACCGTTGGTTTTACTCCGTCAGGTAGTGAGATTGATGATGATGATGAATGGATTAGAAAATGGGTTGAATCGGTAGGATTGAAGTACGGAATATACTTGTGCGATTATGCAGAACACAGAGACAATCCTTTGTTGTTAATTGATTGGTTAGATCCTGATGATGTGCAACAGACATACAGGTTGAGAAGAGAATACTTTGAATCAGTTGCACCTTCATGGGCGATTAAAGATATGATAAAATTAGATTCACCGCACATGGTTACAGGCATAACAAATAGTGAATTACCTGTATTATTAAGAAATGCAAGAGGGGTATTGACTTATCAAAATACCATTGAAGAAGTAGCATTGTTAAATCCTGCTAAGAAAGAAAGGGTTGTTAGAATTATATCAGGGCGTGTTGCTAAATCGAATGATGGCGGCAAGCCGATTATACTATGGAAAATTGGTGTAAGAGATGGATATGACTATTATCCTGTAACTGAAGTAGAATCGGATCAAGATTTCAAACGCTTTTGTTCACCATTCAAAAGATTAGAAGGTGAAGCAATAAAAGTTGAATCTCCTTTGTTTGTTGAAGTAGATATACTATCATCAGGTTGGGGTGATATTGGGGCATACATGAGTTGCAACATAGTAGGATTGGCTGAAAATGCAGGTATTGCGGATTGTCTAGGTGTTGAGGAATTAGGTTATGTCAATCTTGAATCAGAAGGATAGAGATGTAATTATTTTGGCTTCTACGATTAGAGGCGACATAAAATGCGTTCAATCAATAGAGCGAAAATGCGGGTATATCATCAGACCCGAATTATGGTTTTCAAAAATTGAAGCAGGGGCTGCTCGTGCAATAGAAGATGCGGGTTTGACTCTCCGCACAATTTATTCTAAGGTTGATGAGATAAATAAGATATTATCAATTATAAAGGGGCTAGAAGATTTGTCAAGCACTACTGATGGTTTAATGATGGTTAAAACGGCCAACGGGGTGCTTGTTCAACCAAATAATCATCAAGAAGTTAAGGATGCTTTAGACTATTTGGATGAGATAAGAGAGATTAATAGTAAAGCCGATGTCCGATAACATCCCGTAAGGAGAATAAATACATGAATGATGAATTGAAGAAGATAGGAGAAATGAAAGGATGGACTTTAGACGAAACTAAACAGGCACTTTTGGATTGGTGGAAAGCCGGATTCAAAGATGCTTTTGATGAGTGTAAAGGTAATTTAGAAGAAGCAGATGAAGATTATCAGGATTGGCTGATTGGTGCATTCCAAGTAACACAAAACAGAAAATCTGCCTCAAGTGGTAGCAAAGGTACTGAATATGTTGGTATGATTGTAGCATACAAAGGTGTAAGAGATACAAAAGAAGATGCAAGGCAATTAGCAGTAACATCTGCTATGTCTAATTTACAGGCAGTATTGACTAGCGGCATTAAGCCATATAACAATAAAGAAATTACTGTTCCCGTATGTAGAGCATATTTCCAAGAAGATAAGTGGCTTGTTGCTAATGCACAAGATCAAGTGGTATATACTGAAGAAGGCCGAGAAACAGATATTCCGGCTTGGGCTATCGCTATACCTAATCAGAAATTTTATGTTTGTATGATGAATAGAAACAGTAAGCCTATGGATGCTTTTTCATATGAGAGAACATGGTTGTTTGTAGGTAATGAAGCAGACAAATTGCTATCTCAAGGCCCATTTGATATACCTATTACTTTGAAATGCCGATGGGATGCAGGAATGACTAATCTCCGCATGAATACCCCTATTAGATTCAAAGCCGAGAAAATAGACTACAAAGACGGGTCAGGATTCCTTTTACAAACAGGCAACATAGAACCTAACTATGGTCTTGGATGGGTAGAAGATGAGCATTTACCCAAAGTAGAGAAACTATTTGATCCTGCACAATACCTTACTCAATTTGTGCCACATCTAAATGATTTAACACAAATCTTTGATTACCATGAACAAAACTCATTTGAGTCATCATATAGTGCTAACAAAATTGGCCCTACATTTTCATTCAAGGGTACTGTTGAATACATAGACTACGTTGGTAGGGAATTAGAGTGGGCTGAAGGCGGTACACAATTCTCTATGAGGATTAGTAGCAATAGCATGAGAAGAGAGGATGCTAATTCTGCTCTATACATCAACCTATCAAAAGGGTTAGAGGAACACCATAATGCGTTCAAAGTGAGTAAAAACGATGAATGGAGAGAATACACTACGGGAACACAAGTAATCGTAGTCGGTAAAACTAGAACCTATGAAAGAAATGATGGAGACATAGGATTGAACATTGACGCATACAACATATACGCTATACCAAGTCGTGCATTCATAGCAGAAACGCCTACTGAAGATTCTAACGATCTTGGTGGGCTTAATGGATTTAGGAGTGATTAGGCGTGAGTGGCACAGGATTCCTAGATGGTTGGAAAGAAGAGGACACATCAGATGTCGCACCGCCACCTGTAAAGAAGAAAAAGACTAACGTATGGGGAGAGGAGATAAAACCTCTACCTGAAGGTCATGATAAGATGTCTTTAGAGGAATTAGACAAACAATCAGTCGCACCACCACCTGTAAAGAAGAAGCCCGCACCTACCGTATTAGCACAAGGCTTCATCAGTAAAGAACCGCCTGTCAAAGCAACATCTCAAAAAGATTTAGAAGAGAAAAAAATTAACAAGGAATTTCTAATGAATGCAGTACCCGCAGTTAAACCTACTATTACTTCTACATTTACGCCCCCATCTATCGCTGATGCTGAAGATAATCTTACAGGGTATGGTAAACACCTAACTGCTGTTGAAAAGGCACGTCAGGCTCAAGCATTTATGAAAGAACAAAAGAATCATCATGTTTTCTGCGGTATAGTAGCCCCGCCTAAAGCAGGTAAATCTTCTATCGTATTTGATAGCCTAACTGATGAAGAAGCAGCAAGTGGTGCTGAAGTATGGGATATTGATTTCGATGGACACGCTCATGCTTCTATAATGAAAAACTATCCTCATCGCAAGGATAACATTCTAGCAATCAATCCTTATGTAATTTACAAAGAAGATGGTAGAGTACCATACGATTTTCCTAAGACTCATTTGAATATAATAAACATCTTACAAGATGCTTTGAGACAAGTAGATACTCAAGAAGAATACTTCAATCAACACGGTAAAATGCCTGAGAGATGGCTAAAGACAGTTATGCTTGATGGTGCTGATAGTTTCTTGAAGATATGTGAATTAAACATGAAGATTGCTGATCTTGACTTAGGGGCTGACGCTATTGCAGTATCGGGTAAAAAGGCCACTACTAGCGTTGGTAGAACCAATTGGTATATCCGTAGCAATTACTTCATGGCGGCTCTTGACTTGATGAAAGAATTGTCTCGTAGAGGTGTTCATTGTTATGTTATTACTCACTTCAAAGCCGATTATGATAGTAATGGTAATGAAATCAAAGGCGAAGGTGTACCGCATTGGTTGCCTCGTAAAACCGAAAGTGCATTGACTCAAATCATATACATGACATTAGATGAAGAAATAGACGATACAGGCCGAAGAACGGGCGTTGTAACATCTACTGCTATATTGAAGTCCAATGGTGTGAGTTTGAAGTCATCAGGTACTGTTACTATCTATCGTCAAGATACAGAAGGTGGTGAATGGTTCGGATGGCAGGGATTGCGTGATGGTTCATTCTCTACCGAGTGATTCAGCATGGATCTGATGAAGATTCGCCCCCCTCGCACCGTTCCTATACCTGATTCAGATAAAGAATCATCATATCAATGGCATCCGGGTTTTGATTTGGATGCTATGATGAGAGTATCTAAATCATCGCATAACGCATTTGGTTTTTGTCAGCATCAATACTTCATCAAGTATGTGTTGGGGGTCAAAGAACCATCGAATGATGCTATGACTAGAGGCAGTAATGTTCACGATGCTATTGATGATTGGTATGCTAACTTTGATTTAGACCACGCTATCAAATTGAAAGCAAAAGGCTATCAGGCAGTATTAGAATGGTTTCTTAGCCTCATGCCTGAATCTAACTCCGAAAGAGGAGATTTTGAATTAGATGAACAAGAGCATCTAAGAAAAATCATGGTAGTAGAAGCAAGAAGATTCATGGATTCTGATTCTAAGTATTTTTTGCCTGTCGGTAATGAAGTACCGTTGAATGCCATTATTCAAATCAAAGGGGTTACGGTTCATCTTAATGGGATAGTAGATAGATTGTTTGAAGATTCAGAAGGAAACTTACATATTCATGAATTAAAAACGGGTAAATGGAAAGAAAGTAAATTCAAATGGGAAGGTATGCGTGAAGAAATGGCTTTCTATGCTTATCTAATAAAGCATTGTAATCACGAAGAGTTTGGGGGGAGAGATGCTTTGTTTTGGGGTTGGGATTTTACAGGTGGAAATGATTTGTTTAGAGGGAGAGAACCTGTTAGGGTTCAAGAGATTCAATCAATGTTAAAGAGATTAAATGAATTAGTTTCTACACATATACAGTATGATGGGTTACAGCATGGTCGGCAATTTGATCTTATATCGCCATACCGACAAAAAACAGTATGTGAGCCGTGGTGTAAACTCAAAGGATTCTGCCCTAGATTTGGAGAAGTGATGAAATTTGAGTAATCATCTGTTCAATCACTTTCCTCGTGAGATGGATATGAAAACACGGAAAGTAGTATTGAGCATGGATGGATTACAGAATTATATTAAAAGAACAAACGGCAAACAAAATCTCACTACAACCGTATATGGATTTAGGCAATTAAAACCAAAAGGCAACCGTTGTGAATACAATACTGCTATTGTGCCTCATTTCGTAGTAGATTTAGATAAGGGGAGAGCCGCACAAATGCTTGACATTGAGGATTCGGAGACAGGTCATAGATGCACTAAAGATACACTAATCTTAGCATCTTATCTTAGAGATAATAACATTCGTCATGCTGTATGGTTTTCAGGTGGCGGTTTTCATATTTGGGTTATGTTAGATAAAACACATGAGTTACCACCAACCGAATTGAGTAATTTGTTGTTCTCAGGGAGAGTATTAATTAACAAGTGGATTAATGATATGGATCTAATAACCATAGACCCGGTAGTTTCTTTCCGCCCCGATAGACATATTAGAATACCAAACACATACAATTACAAACGTAAGTTATGGAGTATTCCATTATCTATTGAAGAGTTAGAAATGGGTTGGGATTACATCATCAATGAAGCCCGTCATGCTAAAGGGGGCATGAAAGTATCAGGCGAAAAGGGCATTGAAATTGAGATTGTTGAAGGTGATACAAATTATCTAAATGGTATGTCCGGTATATTTCAAAAGTTTGATGCTGAAGATATATCGGTCAATGCAGGTAATGTATCAGGGATACCTGTATTACCATGCTTAGAAGCCGCTTGCTGCACGAAGGGCGACAATCCCCCTCATCAGTCTCGTGCATACCTTATGATGTATTTAATGGACTATTTTAGAGAGTTTGCTAGACCACCAAGAAACTCAAAGACATCATCTTCAGATGTTATTAGAAAAACACATCAATTTATTGCAGATCTTGAATGGGCTGATTATAGCCCTAAAATCACAAACGAAATGTTGGTGCATGGTGCATCAAGAAACTATCTCACTCCATCGTGTCCTAAGATATACCAAGAAGGATTGTGCATTGGCAAATGTCCGTTCTTTGATGGTAAAGGTGTGAAGAGAGATTAAGTGTAACTAAAAGGTCGGAGATATACATGAGCGAAGATATAGAAGAGATTAGGAAGGCTAAAGCACAAAAAGCGAGAGAATTGCTTGGTGCGTTAGATAGCGACAATGAAGAGATTAGACAACAGGCGAATGAAGTATTACCGTGGGCTTATAGATTAAACAATGAAACACAATTTATAGAGATATTACAACAAGGAAACATGGTTGCAATTACTCAAGACCCAAGATTTGCTGAAGTAGTAACAGACCATTTGAACCGTATGATTCTTGTTTTAGAATCGGGTATGCTAAAGGATGAGGAGATATAATGCCGTGGGCTTGTGTTGATTGTGGGAAATTGACAAAAGGGTTTTCTAGGGGCAAAACATTATGTCATGTTTGTCAAGCCTGTAAAAATAGATTTGAGGAGAGATATAAAAATGAGTAAGATGATGTATATAGATCATCGAGAACGCTCAGGTTTAGAAGTTTTAGTTAAGAAATATTGCGACAAAAAAGGACTTCCGTATGAAGAGAGAGAGAATTTAATTACAGACTACGCCTTTGGTAATGTTGGGATTGAAGCAAAGAGCATTCAAGATTACATGGGTAGTCTTTACTCAGGGCATCTTGAAAGACAGTTACAAAATCTTGATGACAATTACAACCAATTGGTGTTGGTCGTTCATGGCACGATAGACCATTACATATTACAGGCAAAAAGAGGGGGCAAGAGAATAGCGTTTGCTAAAGTGTTTAATGCTTTTCTTGGCTCTATTGCTAGATTTCATAATGATTACGATGTTAGCATATGCACGTTTCCTGACAAGTCATCTGCTGCAAGATTCATATCTAAGAGGTATGAAAAGGATGGCACATTAGGATCATCTACTACATATCGCTACATGAGAAAAACAGCGTCAGAAGATAAGAGAGTAGATGCTCTCCGTATGCTTGGATGTAGTGAAGCAATAGCAAAAAAACTCTTGGAACAATTCGGCTCAATTAGCGAAATTACCGCTTCATCACCAAAGGAATTACAAGTGATTGAGGGTGTAGGAAAAATTACCGCTTCTCGCATCCTTCATTGTCTTAACAGCGAAGATGCAGTAATTGAAGAAAAGGTAAAGATGACGAGGGCTTGAAATGACACTATTAAGACAAGAAACAGATACGACTCGTAAGTGGAATGATTACTCTTTAGTTAAGACACCTTTTGATGGTGGACAATACATTAAACAGTATATTGAGCGTTTTAGTACAGTATCTTACTTTAATGAGTTTGCAGGGTTGTTATCATACTTTTTCATAATAGGGCAATCATTAGCCCCGTATATGCGTATTCCTATTCATGGTGCGTTTATTGATTGCAGACTTCATGTGTTTTGGATTCAACAATCAAGAACGGGTAAATCAATTGCATATGAATTTACATCAAAGGTATTGAAAGCAGTAGGCATTGAAACTGAAAAGTTTAGTGCGGGTTCTGATGCTAAATTGATTGGCACAATAGAACAGAAGATGATTTATGATGATGAAGGCAAACCAACGGGTGAATACGAGAATACCGTTGTGCCGGGATTATTGAATGGATATAAAACTCTTCTTTTCGATGAAGGTAGCGTTTTGTTAAACGATTCAAAATCATACTTTAGCGATAAAATTCTATACCTTCAACAGGCTATGGCCCCGATCGGTTCAGAAACAAATGTATTGGTTAAGCACTTAGTAGGCGGTTCAGTATATACACCATCAGGTGTTTCTCTATGGGCTACTACGTTCCCGCCAAAAGACATCATGGCTCATGTATTAGAGAAGGGTTTCTTTCAGCGTGTATTCTTATTCCAAAACGATGTAGGATTAGAAACAAGAAGAACAGTCAGCGAACATCGAATGGCAGGGGCTTACGTTCCTGTGCCTGAAAGGGTGTGGTCTTACGAACATCTTGCACAATCAATCATTGACATAAGAGATGAGATAAAACATAGGTTGTTTGATTTAGCAGGTATTGATGAAGAGGGATGGAATGCTCTAAGCGAAGATCAAAGAGAAGAGATAACCACTAAGTATGCTCATGGATTGTTTGACATAGGGCCATCATACCATGCAGCATTGTTATCTGCAACAGATGATTACTATGACCTAATTGCTTCAATAAAGAATGAGAACATACGAGAAACCGCATTGTCATTCCTACCTAATGTAGAGAATTATACTCTTATCTTTTCCAATCTTATTGCGGCAACCATGAGATCTTCAGTCATAACAGCGACTCATGTTCAAATGGCTACCGAGATTATTTACGATAATCTACACAACACTATTATTTGGCTTGAAAACAAACAGGATTTCCGAGTTAGTAAAAAGAGAGAATCAGATTTGAGACAATGGAAAACAGCATACAATAAATGTGAGAGAAAGATACATGATAGACTAAAGAAAGAAGTTGTCAAGAAAGGAGACTTAGAGAAAATATATGCTACGAATACCGGCGTAAGTATCAAAACCGCTAAAAGGCGTTTGAATGTAATGATTGAAGGGAAAATCGTAACAAGGATTACTGAAGGCCGCAATGCGTATATTGCTTTAGAGGTGTGATTATGAGTGCGTCAGATTGGATGATTGCTAACGATGTTATATCATTCAAAATCTTCTCTTCTACGGATGCAAGCGATTTGCCTACGGGATGGACAAAAACATCGAAATTTACATTAGATGGTGCAGTTTTCTATGATGGTAGAAACATGATTGTTTTTTCTGATGAAGTTTCAAAGGTATTGATTAAGGATAAGAAAACAAAGAATCATTCCTTAGAGGAGATGCAATCATGGTTAAACACTACGAGAGGTGCAACCTTTGTAGGATATGGTTCACGAAAGTTTGATTCCTTGTTGCTTACAAGAAAGCATTCCGTATCGGGAGATCATGTTGATTTGGCTGAGTTAATATTTGATGCGTCTAAAAATCATTATGGTGATAGAGGGAGGAGATACGATATACAACAATTGGCGGAATTGAATAAATACAAACAAACCGCATTAAAACATATATCATTCTTATTAAAACCGTTTACTCTTATGGCCGAATGGCGTATGGGTATGTCTCGTAATGTTATGAAAGCGTTGGCAGCCGAGGCAGAATTGATTGCTCAAATGTATTGTCATGTAGTCTGCCACGAATCATTGAAAATAATAGACGAAAGAACAGAACATCCTGTTTCAATTTCGTTTGAACACGTTAGAGATATTGATAGATACACAATTAATATGAGCAAAATAAAAGAGGAAGAGTAATGATAGATACACAATTAATTAATTCAGATTGTTTGGCTGCTATGAAAAATATGGGAGATAATTCAGTTGATGCAATTGTTACTGACCCGCCTTACGGATTATCATTTATGGGCAAGAAATGGGATTATGATGTTCCGTCTAAGGAGATATGGTTAGAAGCATTAAGAGTTTTGAAACCGGGGGGGCATCTATTGTCTTTTTCAGGTAGTCGGACTTATCACCGAATGGTTGTTAATATTGAAGATGCAGGTTTTGAGATTCGTGATCAGATTATGTGGATATATGGTAGCGGTTTTCCAAAGTCATTGAACATCAGCAAAGCGATAGACAAAGCAGCAGGTGTGAAACGAGAAGTGATTGGTGAAAACCCCCTCGCATCGAAACAAACAGGACAGAAAAATACGGTTGCTTTGGCGGGTGATAGAAATACGAACCTATACTTGACGAAACCCGCTACATCCGAAGCAAAAAAATGGGATGGGTGGGGAACGGCTCTCAAACCTGCTCATGAGCCTATTGTAGTAGCGCGTAAGCCGATTCATAGTACGGTTGTCGAGAATGTGCTTGAACACGGTACGGGGGCTATTAACATCGGTGAATGCAGGGTTGGTAATGAAATTCTAAGCGAGCATACTTCAGGGAATATACCGAATAATAGAGGGGAATGGGGGTTGAAAGAAGGATACACTATGCCGGAAAGAACGGGTCGCTTCCCTGCAAATGTAATTCTCGATGAAGAAGCGGGTGCTATACTTGATGAGCAAAGTGGTATTTCTCAAAGTAGTGATGCAGTAAGGAAGAATAAAAGAGAGGATGAGAAATTGACGATGGGTGGAAAAATACACGCTAAAGAGGGTTCGGAAACACATGGGTTCAAAGATAAAGGCGGTGCATCAAGATTCTTTTATTGTGCTAAGGCAAGTAAGGCCGAGCGAGATGCAGGACTTGAAGCGTTTGAAAGCAAGAAATCTCAACTTAATTCCGGGGGTATTGGGAGAAAAATAAGTGTTGAAAAGCGACTTAAAGAGGGAGAAGAAAATGCCCCGACAATGAAAAACATTCATCCAACGGTAAAGCCTATTAGATTAATGCAATATTTGTGTCGGCTTGTTACTCCTAAAAATGGAATTGTTCTTGACCCATTCATGGGTAGCGGCACAACAGGGATAGCCGCAAATCTTGAAGGGTTTAATTTTATTGGCATTGAAATGGATGAAGAGTATGTTGAGATTGCACGAGCAAGAATTGCTCATTCAGGAGATTATGTGATTGGCGAGGACTTGGTTATGAAGCGCATCAAGCAACCAACGCTGTTTGATTTTGCTGTTTGAAATAAGTGAGGAAGAGTGATGGTAGAACAACATACTTGGTTGAGAAAAACCGCATGGAATGAAAAGGATGAATATTATACCCCTATTGTTTTAGTCGAGGCAATCATTCCTCACTTAACAAAGCCCGCTACAATTTGGTGTCCTTTTGATACTGAAAATAGTGAGTTTGTAATTTTATTAAAAGAAGCGGGGTTTAATGTAATTTCTTCTCATATTTGGAAAGGGCAAGATTTTTTTGAATATGAACCAAAAGAAAATTATGACTATGTTATATCTAATCCGCCCTTTACTAGAAAATTAGAAGTTTTTGAGCGTTTATTCAAATTAGGAAAACCATTCGCTATGGTTATGGGGCTACCAATATTAAATTATCAAGAAGTAGGGTCTTTTTTCTTAAAACAACAAGACGAAGGGAAAAACTTACAATTGCTAATAGTAAATAAAAAAGTATCATTTGATGGAAATACGGCTTCTTTTAATAACTCTTATTTTTGTTATAATGTTCTTGATAAGGATATTGTTTTTCATCATTTAGAACATAACAATTCAAACAAGCATTTTATACCAAGTCGTATGAAACGCATCGAGCAACCAACGCTGTTTGATTATAATGTTTGATTATCTGCTTGTTTCTTTACGTTCTTGACCTGCACCTAATTGCCTTCTTAACTTAGGTCTAACATTCCCTCTTGATTTGTTGCGAGCATATCTTCTTCGTGTTCTGCCACGCTTGACCTTACGACTTTGCCCCCATGCTCTCGCCTTGCTTTGTTTCTTAGGCCGATCACTAATTGTGTTCTTTGAATATCCTCTAAATTTACCTTTTTCTTCAGATCTAACAATATCCCATGCTTCTTCAAAAGCACTCATTGTTCCACCTTCATAGGTTTGAGGCGAGGGCTTGCCTTCTTCCATACAGATGAACACAAAGGACATTCCCATAAAAAGATTCTATCTC
>Ga0181410_1000673_pt1 | contig 14964 bp, 15 predicted proteins | sample 33SPOviralmetaG_FD_130112 | JGI IMG/M metagenome (GOLD analysis project Ga0181410, IMG submission 130112) | Marine viral communities from the oligotrophic San Pedro Time Series (SPOT) site, San Pedro Channel, CA, USA - 33 SPOT_SRF_2012-06-20 | ecosystem: Environmental > Aquatic > Marine > Strait...
CACCGTCTACAGTATAAGTGATAATATGACTACCTATACTTGTTGCGGATAAATCTATTTGTCCAGTTGAACTGTTAAAACTTCCAGTATCTACAAACACTACTCCAGCATCTGCATTAAAAGAACCTCCAGCTGTTCCTGTTATTGTAGGTGTTGGGTCGGCTTCACCTTGATTAAAACTACTTTTAGAATATAAAAAAGCTGCTGAAGTACCAATTAAAGCAGTATCACCGCTATAACTATTTTCATATATAGAACCAGCACCAATGTTATTAGTAGCTAATTTACCAAAACCATTAGTGTTGTTCTTTGCTGCTTGTCCCCATCCGTTTGTTACTGCCATAATTCTAATTCATTACCCATCCACCAAAAGTATCTTCATAATCTGGTGAAATGTCATTATTACTATTTGTATAATATTCAGGAAACATGCTGCTTGCATTAAAATTCAAAAAATCAATCATTCTAGTTGAATAATACTGAGCTGCATCACGTTCCTTTTCTACCATTTTATCAATCTCTTCACTTGTTAAAGCTGTTGCATTTTCAGGATTGTTCCTGTACACACCACCGTTGCCAATTGTAACACTTAAATACGGTAAAGCGTACATTAAAGCGTAGTGTATTAAAGTTGGCTTTATATAATCATTTACTAAAGTCAAGTAATTACCTGTTAGCGTTTGAGGTGCAGCAGTTATATCAGCAGATATTTTGTCATATAGTTTACTCCCTATTAATCTCGTAATGTCTATTTCTTGGGACATCGAAATATATGGGAGTAGTTTATCAGTGTCAATTGATCCATTGGCTGCTGTAAACCTTGTAATGTCTTTTTTCTGTATGAATAACGCTTTTGCCATTTTATTTTTTCTTTTTAGGTTTATTTACAAAGCCTTCATTTGGCATATCTCTAGGGGCGACTGAAACCTTTTGTTCATTAACAGGTGCTTTAAAACCTTTGCTTCTTGCTTGTCCTGTTGTTATCTCTGTTTTTTTACCGTCTTTTACTTGGTATGTTTTCCTAAACCATTTGTGAGAACATCTAGCCCCGCCTTTATAGAGCCAAATAGAATAAGTATCTGAACCACCTTTGCCAAATCCAGCATTTACCACTTTTTTACTCATTCGTAGTATATCTTCTTTTCTGTAAACCTTGTCAGCTGCAACCATTTTCTTGCAAAATTCTCTAGAATTTAGACTTACTTTTTTAGGTGAATAAGTATATCTTACTAAAAATTCAACACCTTGCTGGCTTTGTTGTTTACTAGTACCATCTTGAGAGCTTTTAGCGTTTGGATAAGCTCTACCAGTAGAGGTAAGCTTTAGCATTTTATCTAATCTTTCTTCTTGATCGTAGTCAACTTCCATTTCATCGACTACATTATACTTTTTTAAAAGTTCATCTTCATTTTCACCTAAATTAATAAGCTCATCAGCTACTGAACTAAGCTCTTCATCTGAAATACTCGGAGTTTTTTTAGAAGCCATTATTTCAAGTTCTTGCTTCACTCCTGTTTCTTCTTCAATTACTTCTTCATTAGTAACTTCAATATCCATAAACTCTAATGGATCAAGTGTTTTAAAGTATAGATTTAAAGAGATGTTATTTACTGCTAGAATAGAATCTAAAGCATCACAAATTAAATCTTGATAAGGTCTTATAGTAGTGTTTGAAAACAATCTTTGAGCGTTCTCTATTTCTTCAGCATTAGACCCTAAACCAGAGTTACCATCTCTAAGTCCAATTAATAAAGGTGAAGTTATTCTGTGAGTTAACAGAATCATTCTTTTGCACTCTTCACTTAAATATTGATAAAGCTCTGGTGCTTGCTGTACTGGTAGACTGTCAATAGTTGTTTTCTGTTCTGCATTGTGATTAAATGCCACAATTACTTTTTCCCCGTTTGATCCAGTTAGTCGATTTAAAACTTGTGATTTAATTTCTCGCATTTTTTCTTCTGATGGAATACCTGAATTAAAATTTACGATAGTACGAGAATTAAAACTCGACATTGTTTCGTTTATCAAGTAATCTGAAATCTCGCTTTCTAACGTGGAATAAGTAGTAGTATAATCCGATGGTGAATAGTAAAAATAACCTGTGATATATCTTCTTATTATTTTAATCTCATTACCCTTATTAGAAGTGCCAAATACAGGTATTTTAGTAAGCTCTGTTGCGTTATTTACTTTTGCCCAGTCTGCACTATAATAATAGTTTTTTACATCGCCATTTTCATCGCATTTTTCAGCTCTTAATGTTTCTCTAGGAAAATGAGTAACCTTGTCAATTTTTCCCGCCTTGTAAGTAACTTGTAAAGCTGCTTCACCTAACATTTTTAAGTCTAAGCTGATTCTTCTTAGCATGTCAGATTTAAGCAGTTTTTTCATTTCTGCAAACTGTTCTGGCTTTTTTGAAGAATCTGTTGCTTCTAAACCTTTACCGTAAATCTGTTGACTAATTCCAGTTATAACACTTTGATTAGTTGTGCTGTTCATGTAAGAATCAATAAGGGTTTGATAGTAGTTATTATCTTCACCTATTCCGATCCAATCCCTGTTCTTTTCTTCTGTAACAACAGGCTTTTCATATTGGCTTAATTCTATTAAGTGTAAGTTGTTCATCCTTCGTAGTATATAAATTCATTTGCACCTGTGTTGTGCTGTGTATAAACACCGTCATTAATTACAAAAGCATTTGCAGCTTGATCAGTACAGAATATTTTATCTCTAAATATTAATTTGTTATCTGTTGCATTAGTAACTTCTAAATTATAAAAAGAACTTTCTTTTAAAGCTTGTGTTGTCGTATATGTAGAATAAAACTTGTCAGCTGTAATAGTTGCATCAGCATCATTAAAAATTACTTTGTTTTTGTTTTCAGATTTGATTGTTAGCGTATATGTTTTACCAGAAGATATGTTTTCTCTTGGTATAAAATTTAATGTTCCGCCTGTTGTACTTAGTATTTGCATTTTTAATTTATTTTAAAAAAAAAGGCGGTTAAAAATTAATCAAACCGCCCTTCTTCACACCCCATACCATGTACCCTTAAACATAGTATTTAACTAAACATATTAACTATTCGTTCCTACAACTATTGTAGCAGTAGCACTACTCATTCCTGCAAAAGGATTAGCAGCAGTTGCACCAGCTATAAAGTTTGCAGGTAATTTTTCTTGTCCACTTAATGTTAAAGTAGTTCCACTCATATCACCAAAAGCTGCACCAGTAGTGATTGAACCACCTGAAACAGTTAAACCATGCTCTTTTCCAGCTAAAAACGCATTGCCGTTATTATCAACGATTACACAATGCGGACGGCCGTAAGACATTAATTTAAACTGTACCATGTCTTCTTTACTAAGTTTAGGTAGGTTTAAAGAAAGTGTTTGTTCGAAAAAAGTAGTTCCAGCATCTTGTGAAGAATTCACCGCTTGCTCAAGACTGTTTGCTCCTTTAACTATATATTTGTAAGCTGAAAAAGTTCCAGCCATGTCAGTTACTTCATCTGCTGATTCTGTGATAGCTCCTAAACCGCCAAAGTCTACAAAATAGACAGCCGAAACCCCTCCTACTACATCTTTACATGGAACATTTCTTCCAGCACTTAAATCGCATGCCATAATTTTAAAGTTTAAAAAGAGGGCTATTTCAAGCCCTCGTTATTGTTAATTTCTTAAGCGTGGTAAAGAACGATTTCAGAACCTATTCCATACTGAACACCAGCTGTATATCTCATGATCACTCTAAAGTTCTGAGAACCATCAATATCACTCATATCGATAATTTTAGCTTCGTTATAATCAGATAATAAACCTGTTCCAAAATATAAATTAGATTTCTGTGCTGCCATTGCTGTATCATCATTCAATCCATTTGCTACAAATAATTTAACACCATCAAATAATAAGTTATCACCTAAAGACTGGTTTGTTCCTCTACCTTCATAACCATTAGAACCAACACTTGCAAAACCTCCTAAAGCTCTAACATAAGCTCTAGCAATGTTTTGAGAAATGTATAAGTGTAAATCTTCTTTTCCATAAAGTGCGCTTGGGATAGCATCTACAATAGAACCTAATTTGTCAATTACGTTTGAAGAAGTTACAGCAGCATGAGAAGCTACATCAATAACATCTGAATCCGCTAGAGCCAATGGAACTAAGCCATCAAACTGACCAGCAGAAGCATTTGCGCCTTCCCAAATGTTTGTTTCTGTGCTTTGTGCTACTAATCCTGCAACGTGTCCTAACATATAGCTAGAAAAGTCTTTTGGTGGATTGTTGTAAGCTGAATAACCCATTGAAATCGCTTCCCATGAAGCTACAAAGTCTTTAGTGCAAAACTGCATATTAACTTGAAATTCTTCTGGTTGTAGGATTCTTTCAGTCATTGTAACTGTTCCTGTTGCATCAAAATCACAGCTTGCGTTTTTGATTACGTTAGCATCAGTAGCTAACTTCTTGATTACTTCTTTATATTTTATGTTTTGCTTTACTTCGATTCCACCTTTTGCAATTGTGTTGCCCTCTAAAAGAGCACTAGCTATATAACCAGCGGCATCTTTACCAGCGTATGTACTTGTTAAATTTGTTGCAGTTGCCATTTTTTTTTGTTTTTAATTATTATTTAATCTGTTGTAAATCCTATCCATTGTTGTTTCTTCTTTATTGGATATTTTGAAATTGAATTTTTTATCTTCTTTTTCTGGATTATGTTTAATAGGTTCAGCGACTTCAGCAGATAATTCTACTTCTTCTTTTTCTTCGCTCATCTCTTCTTTATCTCCGAGTTTTTCAATCATTGATTTAATCTCTTCTACTGCTAAAGCAAATTCTTCTCTAGAAACATATTTATCTTCTTCTTCTAGTTCAGTTTCTTTTGTTGCTTCAACTTCTTCTTCTTCTTCAACAGCTTCAGCGATGCTATCAATTAAGCCTTCTTCTTTAACCATTAGTTTTCTGCCATCTTCTAAAGCGTATTCACCAACAGGAAGCGCAATTTCTTCTTCTTCTGATTTAATAAAAATTGATTGACCTTTTTCAAATGATTCAGCAACTAGAATAGTGCCGTTATCTAATTTCATTTCTTCAAGTTGTATAGTTTCTTTTACAACTTCTTCAGCTAGTTCAACACCAACTATTCCCTTAATTTTACTTAGTATTTCTTGTGCTTTCATACTTATAAGTCGTATAAAAGCACAAAATGATATACTTTTTTTAAGCTTTTTTTTTAAACCTTACCTATTCCTTGCGCTTGGTGTGATCCATCACAACACTTTCTACTGTATGTTTTGCCGTTACTACACAAGCACCCTCTTTTACTTCCTTTTGGTGAAGTTCTGCTGGCTGTTTTATTTACTTTATTTTTCATATTATTTGACTTTTACACAGTTAGGAACTTTTCTACCATTTTTTATTTTAAAGCCAATCATTTCGTAACCATCATAACAAGGCTTTTTTAATTCGTGCTTTTCACAAGGCATATACCATTCTTTATTTTCAAACTCGTGTATATGAAAACCTTCGCATCCTATGTTTGCTGCCATTTCTTCTGCTTTTTCTTGCGTACTGTAAGCAAGCCTATCATCTATAATTGCAAAATCTTCATTAACAACCATTGAAGCTAAATTAATTTCTCCCAGTTCTTTAAGTTTGCTTTCACTCCATCTTAAGCCAGCTTTACCACCCCACAATAAATAAGAGATAGTTCCGCAAGCTTCATTGTCATTTTCATCATAGTATTCAGCAGCCCTGGATAAGTAGCTGTACATTCTTTTAATCGTTTCTAAGCTGATGTTTTTATTGTCTCTGAGCTGCGTGGCGCGAATTTTTCCGATGGCTGTCGAGCAGCGATTTTTTACTTTTTCGTTTAGTTCAATTCCGCGTTTAGCATTATTACTTACAGCATCAGGATAATCATTAAATGTTTCAAGTTCTAATCTTTTGCCTTCTTTAGTTCTGCCATCTTTTTTAATAAGTGCTTTGATATTACTAAGCATGTATTCAGCTTCTTCATCTTCTATTGCTTTAAGCTCTGATTTTAAATTTGGTTTTTTAATTTTTGCCTTATCTGCAAAATAGCCTTCAATACTAAATCCTTTTACTTTTCCGCTTTTCACATAATCATTCCAAACTTCTTCATTTTCAACCTTCATTGAAATCATCCACGTTCCAACGGGTACTTCTAGACCATATTTAACTGATTTATCAAGTTTAGCATCTTCCACAATCCAGCTCTCAAAAACTGTTAAGTCATCTATTCCAATGCCATGTTCTAAAGTGGTATTATTTTGATTACCGTTTTTAAAGAATAATTCTGCTGCCCTTCTAATGGTTTCTTTAGAAAAATATACATAATACATTTCTTCCCCCTGTTTTCTAAATATTGGCTTGTTAGGTATTAAGGCAGCACCCATTAAGATTCGCTTTTCTTCATCTACTTTTGCTAATTTTACTTCTTGTTCTGAAAGAGTTATAAAATCACTTTCTATTGCGCCCGCTGAAACTATTGAGACTGCATCGATTCCAGTGATCTCATTTTCTTCATCTAATATTAATTCTATTATATTCATTTTATTTTATTTTAAAAAGTTGCTGTACTTACAATTTGATTATCTAATTGTTGTTGTGTTGTTACTTCACTTGCTACTACAAATGCTTGAACTGGTTGCTGCTGTCCTAAAGCTCCAGCAATTTGGTTAAAGCCGCTTTGACCTACTACATTAAAACTTGGTGCTTGTGGTTGTGAAGGTGCGCTTGTTCCACCTACTCCACCTGTTGAAACACTTGTTGGAATAGTTGCTGACGGCCCTTTAACTTTGCTCAATACTGCTTTAGCTGAAACTATACCAGCCAAAACTTGTCCAGTCATTTGCGCTATTAATAAAGGTGTAACTACTGGAGCTGCTGGTCCTGAAGCTGCACCAGCTGCTGAAGCTCCTGCAATTGCGCTTGAAATACCACTTGCTGTATCAATTAATATTTGTGCTAATGCTGCTGCTTTTCCAAGCTTTGTTCCTTCACCAGCTAAAGAAATTAAACTTCCTAAAGAAGTTGAAGTTGCTGAAACTAATTCTTGTTGACTTTTAATTTTAGCATCTGTTATAGATTTTTCATTGTCGATTTCAGTTTTAGCTAAATCATTACTTAAAGATTCTCTTTGTATGTTACTTTCAGAAATATAATTTAAAAGTTCTTGGTTTGCATCTTCAAAGGCTTGTGTTCCTTCTTTATATAAGGCCCTTTTCCTTTCGAGCCTATCAGTTTCTATTGTTATTTCGGCTTCAAGCGTTGCTTGTTGTGCTTGTATTCTTTTAGCGTCATCTTGTATAAGTTCATCAGTTGCTTTTCTTTCTGCAATAGTTCTTTCATTAGTTCCATCAATAGAAGTTTGTTGGAGTTCAATTTTTTCTTTTAGTAAAGCATTTGAGTTTGCATCTTGTTCACTTCTAAACCCTTCTATTTGTGCTAATACTGCTTGCTTTTCATTTCTTGCTTCTAATAGTGCAATATAATTTTCTTGATTATTATTTAAGTCAAAAGCTACTTGTGCTTGTCTAATTTGTAAATCGACTTGCTCAAGCATTGCTGCTTCTTGTTCATCTAATACTGCTTTTAAATCATTGTTAGCCTGTATTCTTTCTTCAATAGTTTTGAATTCATTATCTCTAATTTGTCTTAATTGTTCTGCTTGAATATCGTATTGTTCAATTAAACCTTGATTTTTAACTGCTGCTAATTCTGCTGCTTTTGCGAGTTCTACATTTGCTTTTGCTGATTCGTAAGTGCTTTGAGTGTAGTTTGTAATTGCTGGGATTGCTTCTTCTACAACCTCAGATATTTTATCTACTGAATTATCTACACCTGTCAAAACATCAATGTATTCTTTTCCAGCTTCTTTAGCTGTGTTAATAGCACCTTGAAAATCTCCTTCAAATACTTGTTTAATTGCTTTACCTAATAAACCTAAAACCTCAATCCCAGACTTAACTCTTTCTACAATATTGTTTTTAATTGCAATGCCAAGATTTTTAACTGATTCTAAAGGATCATCAAATATGCTTTTAAAGAATTTTGTTACACTTCCAACATTACTTGAAACAAACTGAAACAAGTCATTAAAGGCAATAGTGACCATATTAATAGCAGTATTAAATCCATCTACGACTTTTTGATTACTCATAAATAATTCTGAAACAACCGCCAAGCCTTTTATAAGTAAACCAATACCAACAGCTTTAAGTGCAACACCCATAGCTTTAAAACCGTTCTTCGCTGATTTACTTGCATTTGCTGTTTTGTCTACTGTTGTGTTTAATTGTTCTGCATCTTTATTAGCACTTACAAAACTTTTTTCTGTTGTTTCTAAGCCTTTGTTAATGTTTTCAATTTCACTATCAACTTTATTTAAGCCTTTAACAGCTCCATCTACATTTGCTTGTAATTCTAAAACTTTTACTGTTGCCATTTTTTAAATCTTAATTGTTCTAATCCTTCTTTAATTGTCATAGGCACTTTGTTTTCACCTAATGCTATATTAATGTTTTGATCATATAACTTGTGTTCTTTACAAAACGCTAATGCTTCTAATATTGTTTTCACGTTGGTTCATTTAAAAGTTCTAATTCAGTTTCACCGCTTTGGAGTTTAGTAGTCATTTTATTAATTGTAAACTCTCTTGTTCCTACAACTATTTTGTCATCTAATGACAGCTTTATTAATATGCTTAAAGGAAGTATTGCTTTGTATTTAAATAATCTTGTTTTCTTATTAAATACTCTTGTTATGTAGTTTTGATAGTACAATTGAAACAAGCTATTATTAGCACCTCCATAATCAGTAAGGTTGTATTCGTTTATTTCACTTCCAAAATTTGTATTATATGTGGTAGCTGTTGAAGTTGTTCCTACTTCATTATAATTACTTGGCATCCAATAATTAGAAATTCCATATCTTGTGCCTGCAGCTGGTGTTCCACTTGCTGGTCTTGTTGTTTCTACGTAATTAATAAATTGACCAGAACCTGTATATTTTGAAATTCCGTAAAATAAAAGAGGCGCTCCAATAGCTGGATTTAAATCATCGTCAATAAATAAACCATATTGCGCACCTGTTTGAGAACCATCGCTTAAATCATTTAATCTTTCAAACATCATTTTTTCAAATGGTGCTTCAACTATATATTTACTTCCTTTACTTGCATTAGATATAAATTCAAGCTCACCAAATCTTTGATTGTTTTGTTGTAGGAACTGTTGTGCTAAAATTGTTTTTGGTTCTGGATATTGTAAATCTATTTCTGTGAATGGTAGCGTAGCTCCAATTGTATTTTTATCAGTTACTACATATTTAGTAATATCTATTGTATCACCACCAGAATAAAAAGAATCTAATGTTTTTACAACTATCTCATTATTATCATTAACAAACGCTGTTAGATTGTGCATTTTAAACAATCCTTTTAAGAAGTTTAAAACACTCATTTTAGGTATGTTACTTATAATAGATAATGTATCATTAATAGTTGTTATTTGTGTAGTATGTGTATATATAGAAAAATAATTTTTTCGTATTGATGTTAGAGCAAATTCAGCTGCGAAAATTTTTATTTCTGTTGTAAATGTTAATTGATAATCTGAAACTATTTGAGCAACAATATTTTTTTTATCTCCTATTGACATTTGACTCCCTACAGGAACATCATGTTTTATAAAAATTGATTGAACTCCAACCCCAGTTGTTTCACCTAAAACTTGCCCGTTTAATTCGTCAATAATTTTAATAGTATATTGTTGAGTGCTACTGCTTGGTGTGACAGTATGTGTAGTTTGAAAATTATCTAAATCACTTGTTTTCTCAATCTCCCATTTTCCATTATCAAATTTAGCTTGTGTTGTAGTAGCAAAAAAGTTGCACGAATCACTTTCAACTACTGCACCGCTAATTGTTCCAACAGCACACGAAAAAGTAGTATCAACTATTACTTGAGAATTTAAGTCTTGATTAACAGAGCCTTTCTCTCTGTGAAGCCACATATACATATTAGAGATTGCAGCACTATCAAAAAATTCACCTGTTTTAAATTTTACATTGTATTGCTCCTCAATTGCTTTAATAATTAAAGTGGCTTTTATTGCTGGTTTTAAATCTTCTGGAAAGACTCCTCTTTTGTTGTAATATTCAGTATCTGTGTATCCTGAAACGTAAGCTATATTTCCAAAATTATTATAATCACTTACAGTATTAAATATGTATTGTTGTGTATGAGTTAATAAAGGATATATAATTGCATCTGTATAAGTAACAGAATTAACTGTAATGTCAATTCCGTTCTCAAAACCATCTTTAATATTTGCAAAAGATGAAAGATAATTAATGTTACTTAACCAATTTAAATTTTCTAACTGGTCCTCACCTATTAAATTGCTTAATGATACAGTATTACCAAAGAATGTTAATTTATACATACTTGGTTTATTGTCTTTCATTACAACTTCTTCAAGTTTAATTTTACCTTCTTTAAATGGTAGGTGATTAAGTTCTATAATAGCAGAAGCCATTACTTGATTGTCAAAACCTATAACATCTGGATTATACCAATACTTAAAAATTTTATTATTTGTTTTTGAAGCTGGTAAATTGAACGTTCTTGAATAGTCAGTAAATAATTTGTCAATCTCTTTTACATCTTGAATAACTTGAGTTAGTGTTATTAGTTCAGCCTCCATTAAATCAACTCTAACAAAGTCTTGAGCTGCTTCATTAACTAATTGAGGTTGTATATATAAAATTAGCTCTTGCATTATCTTACATTATTTATGTAACTAAATGACTTTTCAAAGCTCATTGTGTAGTTAATCATTTTATCATTAAGACCTGTTTTGTAAGTCATCGAACTATCTTTCAAAACAACAGGCATTACATTATTGTCGCTATCTGTTAACCATACATATTCACTTGTCATAAGCTCCTGAAATGTTAGATTCATAGCTTCATTTACAAAACCTGTGTTTAGCTGCAATGATTCAACTCCATTTGTGTTAAATGTTTTTTTTGAATGTGTTGTAGGTTCATAGGTGTTATACAAAAACTCTTCATCACAGCTTCCGCCTCTTGATTCAAAATAACTAAATGCAGCATAAAAATTACTCCTATTATAATTTTCTCTTTTTGTTTCTAATGTTTTAACTGATTTTTTGAAAAAGAATACTTCTTGAAAAGCACCCCATTTATTTAAAAATGTACATTTAAAAACTGGATACTTACATTGTGAAACACCTTGAACTTTAATTGTTCTTGTTGTGCTTGTGTTATAGGTTACTATTAATGAAACCACATCTGCAAATGCAACACTAACATAATCTATTTTATTATTTGCATTAGTTGTGGTTGATATTGCTTCCGTTCCTATTCCGCCAGCAGAATTTACAAACTCTAATTGATTTACTAATTCTGTATTAACAGGGATTACAATATTTTGACCTATATAATATTGTATGTAATCAGCCGTTATCATAGCATTAGGCTCTGTTGTGTAGTTAGCGCCTTGTAAATAAGTGTTAAAACCTTCTTGCGCTAAATAGTTTGTTACTGTTGAACTGCCTATTTGAGTGCCGTCCGATTCTCTTGCGGTTGTTGTTACCTTAACCCAAAGTGACTGGTAATTTGGTTTTACAGTAGATGAAACAATACTTTGACTAAGATAATTATTTACAATTTCGCTGATTTCTAAACTAACTGAATTTTGATTATTAATAGGCTTTTTTGTTAGTGACGTTGTTTCTGATAGTTTCCCACATAATGCAACACCTTGTTCATTTGATTCAATAAAAATATCAATACTAAAATAACTTAAACTGCTACTTGTTTCTTCAGGTGTTCTTATATAAAATGGGCTTCTTGTTCTTATTATTGTACTCATAATTCTAAATTATCTTGTAATATTCCTTGTATCATTTCATCACTATATTTGTCAACTCCTGCTTCAAAAGGTTTAGTGAAAAACATTGTTGCTCTAATTCCTTTATTCTTAATGCTTCGAGCTATTAAAAAGCTTAATGTTTTATTCTTAATAAATCTCCCTGTTTTTTTATCCCTTCCTTTTATACCTCTTGTTTTAATCCATTTATCAAATACACTTGACGGTGGTTGTTTAGTAGTAAACTTGAAAGGGCTTGATTGACTTTCTGCGTAATCGTGCTTTGAACCTCTAACTCCTTTGTCTAAGAATTCACCATACTTTTCACTTTCAAACGTTACTTTGTTTTTATTAATCTTATAGCTTAAACTATTATATAGCTTCTTAGAAGCATTTATCTTTCCTTTAGTCAGATTGCTTCTTGACTGCTGAATAACATACTTAGCGTATCTCTCTAATGCTTTTTTAAATTCACTCATTAGCAGTAAGTCATTTCTGTTTTAGCGTTAATATCAAATGTTACAGCCCAACCAGCTAAAGCATTATCAAATCTTTCTTCAAATGGTTCACAATTACTAGGATTAATTAATTCAAATTCATCTCTATATAAATCAGATTTTTGCAACACTCTCATAACTCTAGTAGCTAAAGCTAACTGAGTGTTTAAAATATCTTGACTGTTGTTATTCCCAAGAAATAAACTACTATCAGACTGTTTGCTGTCATCTACTAAGTCCATTAAAAAAAGCGTAACATTAAATGAAATGTAAGTATCATTAATTGTGGCATTATTAACCATGATATGAGCCAATGGAAAAATAGTCTGCTTCTTTAGGTCAATATCTGCTATATCTCCAAAACTTACATTGCTATTAAATGGTTCTGCATTAACAGCATCTTTTATTTTGTCAATTATGTTATAAAAACTTTTCATATTTGTTTAATGTATATCGGAGAATGTTCTCCTAGTTCTTCTTCAATAAATTCATCTAACCAGTCAATAGCTTCGTCAAATTCTGCATCATCTTTTTGTATAATAGAATCTAAACACTTCCAGTAATCATAAATAACCCTTGAAGGCTTGTTGACACTTACTCCCAAAAAAGCTTCTTCAAAACCATCTGCTAGGATTACATACTCATCTTTTTCGAATAAGTCTCTTTCCATGATCTCTTTTATAATATCCTCTCTGGTCATCTTTTAGCGTTTAATATGTGCTGCTCTAATTCGTACTTATCTTTTTCAAATGCTAAATGTTGTAAACACTTGTGAAGCTTTAATTTTGTTATTTCATCTAGTCTACTCACATCGCCGTTTGTAAGTCCATATATGGATTGATACCAGCCCCATTTTTGAGAGAATCCAGCACCTCTTGTGAGATTTGAACCTCCTTCTGATTCGCCAAATAATTCAGGATATGTTTCTGCAATTCGCTCCTTAAATTCCAAAAAAAAACAAGTGAACCAAAGACAATATCTAAAGACATATTTTTCAAATCATATTTACCAGAACCTTCGTAATCTTCTATTAAGTATTTATCTTTTTTCTTGTATGTTATTGGCCTAAATAAAACAGTCATTGCTTTGTGCATGTTTTCCCACTCGCTTAAATAATTATCTAAATCAATATATTCTCCAAAGCTCATTTCATCTAATTTTGGTATAAAGCCAAATTCATTTTCATTTAGTTTAAAGGTTGTTATTAGCTTGTGTTTAGCTTCAAACATTTTACCTAAATCTGTTGTTATTTCTGTAACATCAGTTGCTTTAATCATTAGCACTTGCTTAAGGGTTATGTTGCAAAATATTTCAATCATTTTTTGCTGTAAGAAAGTTTCATCTTCTTTTCCTTCAGCAACCTTTAACCAGTTTTGATATTGGCCTAAAGTAATTTCGCTTAATGATTCGGGTATGTTTAGAGTAAGCTTCATATTATATAAGTCGTTAAAATGTTTAAATTGATATACACGTTTTTAATATAAATGATAAGTTCCCCTGTTTGGGTTTTCTAAAACCATCATCATGACATATCTAGCAGCATCAATAGCGTGGTCTCCTGTCATTGGATTTGGTTTCTGTAAAGTATTGCCTTGCTTATCTTTTAACCATATGTAACCTTCTAATTCTTTTTTTAAGTTCTTGCTTCTTTGTGTTACAAATACTTTGTTTTGGTTAATTAGATTAATACCATACACAATAGAGTCACGTCCTTTGGTAACTGGGAAAACATCAATACCACTTAATCTTATTTCTGCAATTGATTTGGGTTCTGCTGAATCAGCATAGATATAACAGTTGATTTCATTGTTTTTTATAAAGTTAGATATGTCCCTGTTTAACATTCCTGTTCTATAAAGCACTTCGTCAAATATGTAACTATCATTGTATTTATACAGATTAACTATTGAAGTACTGTCTACTGAATAACCAAAATCAAGCCCTGCCCCAACTAGCTTTGCTTCATTAGGTATTATTTGTATCTCTTTCCAGTCAGGAATACAAGCACCTTCTAAACTTCCTACTTCACCATCTAAATAAACTCTGCACCAGTTCTTCCAGTAACTAGAAGTTTTCGCTTTTACTCTTGCTTTTTCTAATTCGTTAACTATTGATTCTGGTAGTGATTCATTGTCCTTGTAAGTAAGTGTAATAAAATCTGTATCTGATTGGCCTATTAATTCTTTATCTACCCAAAATAAGGAAGTTGGATTGTAGTCAAGCCAAATGTTTTCAGATGTTCTTATGCTTAATTCTTGATAGCTGTTAAACGGCACGTTGTTACATTCATTAATATAAAGATCAGTTCTTCTTGCACCCCTTAATTTATCAGGCTGGTCAGTAGAAAAAAACTCTATATAAGAGCCTGTCCAAAATTCATATTTTAAAGTGCTTCTATTGAATTCTTTCTCTCTGTATCTATTAAGGCCTTTCATAATACCTAAGAAGTCTTTTAAAGCACCCCTTCTTAAGTGTGGTATTGATTCACTAACAATACTTATTTCTTTGTTCTCGTATCTTAAAGCGTAGTCAATTAAAATACAAA
>Ga0181410_1000674_pt1 | contig 14960 bp, 22 predicted proteins | sample 33SPOviralmetaG_FD_130112 | JGI IMG/M metagenome (GOLD analysis project Ga0181410, IMG submission 130112) | Marine viral communities from the oligotrophic San Pedro Time Series (SPOT) site, San Pedro Channel, CA, USA - 33 SPOT_SRF_2012-06-20 | ecosystem: Environmental > Aquatic > Marine > Strait...
CACGACCTGCCCACGATGGTAATTCTAAGTTCGTATCTCAGGATGTTTACGACAGTGTCGAGGCATTAAAGGCAGCTCTTTTAGAGACTTTTGCCTCAGGTAATAACATAGTAAAGTTTGCACCTCAAAATGCCGATGATGTCGAAACTGCTGAAGTTTGTAGTAAGTACACCGACTATGTGATGTTTAGACAAAACGATACTTTTGAAGTTATGAACTCAGCTATTCACGATGGATTAACTGCTAGAGTTGGTGTTGCTAAAGTCTTTTGGGATGAGAAAGACGAAGTTATTGAAGAAGAATTTACTGATGTAAACCAAGATGAGCTAGACATGCTGCTTGCACAGGATGACGTTGAGTTAGGCGATAGCACAACCAACGAAGTTGGCTTAATCTCAGGTACTGTTCTAATGACAAGAGATGCCTCACAGGTAACTATTCAGTCTTTAGCTCCTGAGGAATTTATTATTGAACCACAGGCAAGATCATTAGAAGAAGTAAACTTTGTAGCTCATAGAACTCGTAAGACCTTAACTGAGTTAAGAGAAATGGGTTACTCAGAAGAATTATTAAAAGATATTGGCTCAGATCATGAAGATGTTGAGTTAGAGACAGACCCTGAGATACTTGCAAGATTTGAAAGTATTGGTGCAAGTCGTGGTACCGATAGTAAGGGTTATCAAGACCAAGTTCGTGATATCATGGTATATGAATGTTACATGATGTTAGACAAAGAAGGCACAGGAATTGCCTATCTTTATAAAGTTTGTAAGGCAGGTAATGTAATACTTGAGTGTGTTGAAGTTGATAGAAAACCTTTTATTGTATTCACACCATTACCTATACCTCATGCTTTTTATGGCTCTAACTTTGCATCTAAGGTTATAGCAACACAAAATGCTAGAACTATATTAACTAGATCAATTTTAGATCATGCAGTTATTACTAACAATCCAAGGTACATGGTCGTTAAAGGTGGTCTAACTAATCCAAGAGAACTTATAGATAACCGTGTTGGTGGTTTGGTAAACGTATCAAGACCTGATGCAATATCACCTATGCCTCAGGCACCTCTAAATCCATTTATCTTTCAAACTTTACAGATGCTTGATGAAGATAAAGAAGATACCACAGGTGTCTCAAAATTATCCCAAGGCTTAAATAAGGATGCCATAAGCAAACAAAACTCAGCAGCAATGGTTGAACAGTTAGCCACAATGTCTCAGCAAAGGCAAAAGATTATAGCTCGTAACTTTGCTAACCAATTCCTTAAGCCTTTATTCCATGAAGTTTATAGACTTGTTGTCGAGAATGAACAGTACGAAAAGGTTGTCGATATAGCAGGTAACTTTGTCGAAATAGACCCTACTAGTTGGAAAGAAAAAAGAGATGTAATGGTCGAGTTAAAACTTGGTTACGGTGAACAGGAAAGAGATGCAGCTAAGTTTATGCAACTCCATACCCTATTCTCACAAGACCCAAACTTGCAACCAATGTATCAATTACCAAATAGATTTGCGATGATGAAAGAGGCATTGCAGAAACAAGGCATTTTAAATGTCGAAGAGTTCTTAACACCGCCTGATCAATTACCTGAACCTCAACCTGATCCAATGCAACAAATGCAAACTCAAATGGCTCAGAAACAACTTGAGTTACAGGAACGTCAACAACAACTATCCGAGATGAAAACACAAATGGATGGTCAAATGAAACAAATGAAATTAGAGCTTGATAAGATGAAGGCCGAGAGTTCACATTCTCTATCCTCAGATAATCAAGATTTAAAAGAGCAACAATTTGCTCACAAGAAGTACATAGATGAAGCTGAATTAGAGGTTCTAAAAGCAGCAGAAGATGTACGAGGAATAGCCTCCCCTACAGGGTAATATCGTATACCAAGATTTTACCATATCTCAGTGAGGCTTAAATCACGTTTAACAACCATTTTAGGAGAGTAAAATGACTAAAGAAGAGACCCTAATCACCCTCGGTGACGAGGCTGAACAACTTGTTAATTCAGATGTTTTTAACAAGACAATTAACAGAATGGTCGAAGGAAGTTTCCAAGCATTTGTAAATTCAAAGCCTGAAGAAACAAAAGCACGAGACAAATCTTATGACCATTATCGAGCTTTGGTAGACATCGTTAATACCCTGAGACAAGACGTTCAGGTTAGAGATGAGATCATAGCAAAGAACGAAAAAGACAACAACAGTCAAGAGGAATAGTATTATCATGAGTGACGTACAACCCCAAAATAATGAAACTACAAACGAATCTAAAATATTGTCACCTGACGATATTGAAGGTGCCATTCTTGCACGATGGGAAGACGCTGAAAAAGAGCCATCAGACCCTGAGACAGAGAATGAACCTGAAGCCGTCCAAGAAGAAGAAGAGACTGATGACGGCCTACAGGACGAGGCAGACGAAGACGAGGTCGAAGAAGATCAAGAGACAGACCCTGATGAAACTGAAACTGAAGATGAGGATGAAGACGATGATGTTGAAAACGAAGACACTGTTCTTAGTGACGATGCTCAAGTTGAAATTCAAGTTGATGGTGAAACAGTTCAGGCATCTGTTAAAGACCTTAAGCGACTTTATGGTCAAGAGGCTGCTCTCACAAGAAAGTCTCAGGAAGTGGCAACTCAACGTAAAAACGCAGATGATGCTATTTCTAAGTCTAATGTCGTTCTCCAAAAGATGTTGGAGAAAGCTCAAGCTAAGTTTAAGCCATATCAAGAAGTCGACATGTTGGTCGCAAGTAAGACCATGTCTACAGAAGATTTCGCTCAACTTCGCAAAGAGTATAAGGCAGTTGAAGAAGAATATAAGTTCTTAAGCGAAGAAGCTGATGTCTATTATAAAGACCTACAAAACCAACAACAAACTCAATTACAGTCTGCAGCTAAAGAGTGTGTAAAGGTTTTACAGGACGAAGTTCCTAATTGGAGCAACCAACTTTATAACGATATCCGTGGATATGCTATTTCCATAGGTCTACCTGAAAACGAGGTTAATAGATATGTCGATCCTAAAGTGATCCAACTTATCAACAAGGCTCGTCTTTATGACCAAGGTAAAAAAGTAGCAACGACTAAGAAAAAGAACCCTACTTCAACAAAAGTCCTTAGATCAAAAAAGGCACCTGCTACAACTAAGACGAGAAAAGCTGAACAGATTAAGCAAGCTACTCGTTCTTTAGCTAATGCAGGTACAGACTTAGATGATATCTCAAATGTTATTTTATCACGTTGGGAAACCTAATTTTACAACCATCTCTAACTAGAAAAGGAATAAATAGATGGCAGTTTTCGGAAGTTACAATCAAGTAGGAATCGCGGAAGACGTTTCTGAAATCATAAGTACCATTACACCAAGTGATGTACCTTTTACCTCTCTCATTAAAAGTGAGAAAGTACATAATCGTACATTTGAGTATATGGAAGATACCCTAGCAGCAGGTGCTGATAACAAAGCCGTTGAGGGTGCAGCCTTCTCAGCAGGTACTCAGTCACCTACAACTTTAAGAAGTGGTACAACCCAAATCCTTACTAAGGTATTTGAGGTAAGTGCAACTGCCGATGCCGTTAAAACATACGGCAGGGCTAAGGAGACTTCTTATCAACTAGCTAAGGTGCTTAAGGAAATTAAGAAAGACCTAGAATTTGCATATGTTGGGCATGATAATGCTGCAGCTACAGGTTCAAGTTCTGCAGCTAGAGAAATGGCCTCAGCATCACAGTTGATTACAAACTCAACTGATGCAGGTTCTAACTCTACTGATCCATTAACTGAGGCTAAATTCTTAGTTGCTGCTCAGGCTGCTTATGCAGCAGGTTCGGAACCAAATACTCTAATGGTAAAACCTGCTGATTCCTTAATCGTTTCAGCGATGACAGGTGCCTCAGGAAGATATAGAAACTTCAATGACAACACGAAGACACTCGTGAACGTGATTGAGCTATATATTAGTCCTTTCGGCGAGTACAAGGTTGTGCTTAACAGGCACCAATTAGCTACACATGCATTCTTAATTGACCCTGCAATGTGGAGATCAATTGTTCTAAGACCTTTCAGCAGAACTTTGTTAGGTAAGACCTCTGACGGTGACACACATGCCGTTGTCGGAGAATACAGTCTTAAGCATATGAACTTTGGTGCAGACCATATGATCACAGGCTTGTCCTAATAACTAATTGCATGAGGGTGAGTAGTTTTTGCTCTCCTTGGCTACAAACCCTCATGCATTTCTATTTAAGGAGATAATATGATTTACGATAAAGACCAACAAGGTAATAAGATTATTGGAAGTAACAATAAAGTGGTTACCCAAGTAGGTGACTCTGCCATTCACTTTAGTCAAGACATTCCTCAGTGGCACTTAGATAACCTTAAAGACCAACGTCACAATAGCTCACAGACAAAAGAAGGTGACTTCATGAAAGTTGCATCAATACCTGTAGCAGTTGTTGAAAAATGGAAACGTGAGGGTTTTGATATTCTCAGTGATAGAAACATCACAGGTAAACAAATAGTCAACAAACTTAAGAGTGAAAACTTAGATGCATTCTTAACAACAGAAAAGAGTTTATAAATGTCATTATATGCCAATATCAACAAACGAAAAGCTAACAAGTCGTCAAGACCAAAGTCAAAGTCAACGATATCAGCCTCGGCTTATGCTGACATGAAATCAGGTTTTAAAAACAGTAAAAAGAATAAATCTAAGAAGACAACTAAAATTACTTAAAAGGATAAGATATGAACTATGGTGATTTGAAGACCCATTTTAATGATTTACTTAACCGATCCGACATCACCACATCTTTGACAGAAACTTTTATTAATCAGGGATTAGGTAGAATACAACGACAACTACGAACTCCAATGCAAGAAAAGATGTTTGAGTATGTGTTGTCGTCACAGACAGGTTATATAACACTACCTAACGACTTCATTGAGATTGTTAGTATTTACTATAAAGACACCGAACTCACTAGAGTTCCCATGAGTAAATTCAGAACTTTAAATGCTAACAACTTCAGTGGTAATACCACCCACTTTACGAGACAACAGGAAAAGATATACCTGTACCCTCAACCAAGTGGAGACACTGTTTACCTATATTACTATGGTGAGTTTGATGCGATGACACAGGACAGTGATGAAAACATCATTGCACAAGTTGCACCTGACCTATTGATATATGCAGGTCTTACTTATGCTGCTGACTACTACTTAGACAGTCGATCAGAAGTCTTTGAGACTAAGTTTAAACAATTCCTCGTTGAAGTCCAAGAGCAAGCCAACGATGCTGAGATTAACGGTGGTGTCCAAAGAATACAACCAACATACACCTTTTCTGAATAGGATATAACCATGTCATCAAAATCATCGTTCTTTAGTTCACAGGGTACAACATCAACTCTACAATCTAGCTTTGAGTTATCAATACAAGCAGCATTGAATGCTCAAACGGCAGCAGAGGCAGCTAAGGGAGCAGCAGAAACTGCTAGTTCAACAAGTGCATTACATGTATCTGATGCTCAGAAGTTTGCTAATAATGATATAGGTGTGCCATTTACATTGTCGTCAGTTAACGGCTCAACTAGTGGTAACTACTCAGCCAAGCATTGGGCAAACCAATCAACTGTCATTGCAAATAATGGCGTTACAGATATTAACAATGCAACTCTTACAGGTCTGAATAGTATAAATGGTTATGTTAACAATTCCACTACTGCATTAAACAATACAGTTACTGCAGGTACAACAACCCTAGCAGGTAATGTTACAACAGGAACAAACACCTTAGCAGCTAACACAGTAACAGGAACGAACACCTTATCAGCTACTACTGCGACAGGAACGACCACTCTTAATGGTATAGTAACCTCAGGTTCAACTACTTTAAACGGTATAGTAACTACAGGAACTTCAACTCTAACAAGTACAACGGCAACCGTTATTACAGACACAATCCATTCAAAGGCAGACGTTATATGGCTATTATCATAATGAAATCAAAAGGTATCAATAATGACTATTTTATATAAAAGTGTTAGAAATAATTTTATCGCAAACAGTGATGCAACTTTATACACAGTACCTTCAAATACAGTAACTTATTTATTAGGTATATTATTGTCTAATCCTACAGGTATAACTTTTAGTAATCCTAATACAATAGGTACACTAAGTATGAAACTAGGAGGGTTTTTCCTTTTTAGTAAAATGCGAATACCACACCTATCAAGTCACGAAGTCTTAAATGGTCAAAAGATTATGTTAACGGCAGGTGAAACGATTATTACTAGTGGCAATGATATACCTCAGTTTGCTAATAGATTAGATTTAGCCGTGTCTTTAATGGAGGTAAGTTAAATGTCAGTAATTAATAGAACATTTAAAAATAATAGTACAGGTATGATAATTTTGTATACGGTACCAAGTGGTAAAACGGCAGTTATTACAAGTATAAATCACTGTAATCACACTAATTCAACCAAAGATGTTTACAGTTATATTAAGGATACTACTACAAACACAAATGAATATACGATCATTGATATTGCAGAATTAACACCAAATACCTCACTAGAACTTATAGGCAGTGGGCAGAAAATAGTTTTAAATGAAAGTGATGCACTCACAGTTTTAAAATTATCAAATGCACATGTCGATACAATAGTTACATTAATGGAGATAGACTAATATGCCAAATTTAACCAATACTATAAATGGGATAAGCAGAGGTTTTACAGGTCAAACTAAAACATCACTTGTAGACGAGCAGATTTTCTCCTCAGGAGGCACTTGGAATAAACCACAAAACAACGGCCTTCTAACATATATGTTCTGTCTAGGTGGTGGTGGAGGTGGTGCCTCAGGATCAGGATATACAATAAGAACTGCAGGTGGTGGGGGTTCAGGAGGTGGAGCCGATTTACAGATGTTTTTAACTGCTAGTTTACCCGATCAGTTAAACGTCACTGTTGGTGCAGGTGGCACAGGTGGTGTAAAAACTCCTATTGATAACACAGTAGGTGTATCAGGTAATCAAGGTGGTATATCTAATATATCAAGTGGAACTTTAGCAGGTGGTGATTTAATAGTATATTCTCAGGGAGATGGAGGTAGAGGTGCAGGTCAAGGATCAAACTATTCATTCGGAGGGCATACACACAACCGAGGCATATTTCAATCTCAAGTAGTTTATCAAGGTCATAATGATTATTACACAGGTTTTGGTGCAGGTGGCCACGGTTTTTATGGCGTGTCAGGTGTTGCAGGAAGTATAGGACAAGCAGGTGGAGGTGGTGCAGGTACTGCTTATTATAGTGGATCAAACACTCTGTCAGGTGCAGGTGGTAGAGGCTCAGTGTTTTTCCACGGTATAAAAGTACCTGATAATCCAAGCACTAATTACAAACCAAACACACCTTTATCCCATGCAGGTGGTTTAAGACCCCCTTATCAGGCGAGTAGTAGTTTAGGTGGTTATAGTCACCCTGTTTATCCTAATAACAGGTCATACTTTGCTCCTGAGGACGGTGCAAGAGCTGCAGGTAATTTTACAAACGGATATGTGTACTTCACTTATGGAGGTGGTGGTGGTGCTTTAGGATATGCTGAATCTCAAGATGGAGGTAACGGTGCTAACCGTGACTTTGGTGGTGACGGTGGTGGAGGTGGAGTGGGAATACAAATCTTTACTAATAGTAACCCTACTAGAGCAGGTAACGGTGGTAATGGTGGTTACCCTGCAGGTGGTGGTGGAGGAGGAGGTTCATATGTTACTCCACATGGTAATAGGGCAAGTAGCCCTTTTACTTACCCTGCAGGTAACGGTGGTAACGGTGCAGCAGGTAAAGTATGGATTTGGACTGTAGGAGCAACATCATGACTAGTATTGAAGATTTATTAAGCCTTACCTCAACTCCTGTACAAAGTGGCTCGACAGGAACTAATACAACGACACAAGCTATTATTGAAGACGGTGTTGTAACCAATATTGTTATAGTTGATGTAGACAACCCCCCTACTGCTTTTGAAGGTGAGACATATGTAACGATTACATCACCTGATGTAGGTGTTGGATGGACATGGAACGGTACTGCTTTTGTTGCACCTACCATAACTGCCCCAACTGATGAACAGATTAAATTTGCAAACAAGGAAAGAGCTAAGGAACTTCTCAGTGAAAGTGATTGGACTGCAACTTCAGATGTACAAAATCAATTAACCACAGAAAGTGCTGCAGCTTGGATAACTTATAGAACTATGCTCCGTACCTATCTAGGTGACGGATTAACTGAGCAAATAACTTATGATGTACCTGTAACAGAATGGAAAAGTTAATATATGAAAATGGCAATAAAACCTGAGTTACAAGTACAAATGGAACTAGATGCCCATGAAAAAGAATGTGCAATTAGATACCAAGCCGTCAATGACAAACTAAGTGCCTTAGACAAGCGACTATGGAGAATGGAGGCTATGTCTATGTGTAGCACCTTTGCCATAGTAGCTGCAGTAGTAGCAATAGTAATGAAGTAGGAGTACCACCCACATACATGATAGACCCCATCACTGCATTTTCAGCAATTAAAGTGGCACACTCGAGTCTGATGCATGGGATAAAAATGGGAAGAGATTTTGCATCAATGGCAGGTTCGATTGCGAAACTAGCCAAAGGCGAGGCTGAACTTAGTGTAGCTAAAGAAAAGAAACAGAACTCACTATTTGGTAATGTGGTCGGTAATGCCATAGACAAGCACTTTCAAGAAGAGGAACGTAAAAGGCTATTTGACGAGCTACGTTCAATGGTACTTTTATATGGAGATAACGGTCAGGCACAATGGGAACGTCTAGCAGCTACCATAGCTTCTGCCAAAGCAGAACACAAAAGACAACTTAAAGAACAAGCCAAGATAGACTACAGAAACAAACTAATAACCACTGTTTCAGGAACTATACTTATAGGCTTTGCAGTCATCTATTATTTAGCAATGTATTTAAAAGGGAGAGTGTAAATGGACATTCAACGACTACGTCAAACAATAACTAAACACGAAGGTATAGAGCTTATGCCTTACCGTTGCACAAGTGATAAACTTACAATTGGAGTAGGTCGTAACATAGAAGACCGTGGTATATCCCATGAAACTGCAATGCAAATGTTAGACGAGGACATCGACATATGCATCAACGAGTTACAACAAACAGTTAGTTATTGGAACGACCTACCCTCACGAGTAAAAGAAGGACTTATTAACCTATGCTTTAACATGGGTATAAGCCGTCTTATGGCCTTTAAAAAGACTTTTGGTTTCCTCAGGGAGGGGATGTACGACAAGGCTGCTGACGAGCTACTAGAGAGCCGTTATGCAAACCAAGTAGGTCAAAGAGCTATAGACGTAGCTAACATGATCAGAGACGGAGCAAACGACTAATGGAAAACATGATACTGGATGCATGGAACGACCTGTCATATGTAGAGGGTGTTCTATTCACATTTTGGCTATTCATACTTTACTACGGTAAGTGTTGGATAGATGCGAGGTTTAAATAATGATTACAGCATTGATACCTGCAGTAACAGGGATACTAGATAAGTTTATACCTGATGCAGACACTAAACAGAAGTTGAGCCATGAGATATCAGTCATGGCCGATAAACATGCTCAGGAGATAGCTCTTGCTCAGATAAAGGTTAATGAGGCTGAGGCCAAGGGTAATTGGTTTCAATCCTCGTGGAGACCTGCAACGGCTTGGGTCTGTGTACTTGGTTTTTTTGTGAACTTCCTCGTTTCTCCACTATGTGCAGGGTTTGGTATCGACATTCCTCAGGCTGACACCTCAACCATGTTACCTGTTTTAATGGGTATGTTAGGCCTCGCAGGTATGAGGACGGCAGAACGTCTTAAGGATAAGGATAGGAAGTAATGGAAGTAGATTTAGTGATTCTTAGTTTGTTCCTTCAGACACTCACTGTAATAGGTGTATTCGTAAATACAGGTATAAATATAGTATATCGTATGAAAAAGTAATTATTAGCTGAAACACTGATCAGGCTTAGGTTTGATCGGTGTTTTTTCGACAAGTGTCCACCCTTATACAAAATAAATGCATTAGGGGTCTTGATTATTGACGAAAGATCGATTAGTTTAATCATGTGAACTGCTTTTTGGGTTAACAACGGATTTACAGTCTGCTGCCTTTAACCACTCGGCCACCCCACCTAGGGTTTCTCCTAGTTAATCTCAGGGGGTCTTTTAAAACAAAATCACAGTTCTCGCAAGTACAATTTAACTTAGCAAAGGAGAACGATATGCTAAACCAAGTAAAGCAAGACCCTAAGACTAACGAAACTATAGTTCCTGATCTTTATGAGGAATTAGTTCAAGACATTGAGTATGCAGTATCAAGTCTTATAAGAAAGATGATACTTGAGGCTCAAGCTAAGGGTGACACACATCCAATCGGTCTTAAGTTCAAAGCTGATGGCAATGACTATGATATTGTCATTAGTAATTGTGTTCTTAAAAACGGATTTAATAGTTCAATAGAACAAGTCCTTAACCACTTAGATGACCAAGCCTCATACTAACATTTACTTTGGGGGATTAAGTTCCCCCAAACTTAAGGAGAACAAAATGACTACTGCAAGACAAATGATCAAGAAAGCCACTAAAGTATATGTAGGCTCACCTCAATCAAAAACATGGGTTAATGTTACTAAGGCTAGTCTCTCAAGATCAGTCCAAGGTAAAACTTTAGACCCTGCTAACTTTGCACTTAGACTAATAGATGGAACTAAGTACTTATACGTCAACCTTGGTGTTACATGGGAGGTAAACTAATGACTAAATTTGATTATCTTAAAAACGGTAAAGACCTTCTAGCTAAAGCTCAGGAGGTCGGCTCTTTTCCATCTAAGGCACAACAAAAAGAATGTCTAGAAGGTTTTAGCAGGTCTTACGAGCAACACGTTAGCAGTGTTAAGAATTACCGTAAGGGTAAGGAGCTAGGTTATTTCTATGGTGACGTACCTAGCAATTTACATCAGGTTAGAGGTAAGCATGGAGACATACTTGTAGCCTTTGACATCGACACCAACTTCGTCAACGAACTAACACTATATAGACAACAAGCTAAGGAGCTAACTGTTGTTAAGCCAACTAAGGTTGTTAAGCAGGTTGTTGCTACTGACAGACAAGCTACTCACCTTGGTACTTGCCAAGTATGTGGTTCTGTACACAAGGTCGATAGAATTTCAGGTAAGTTAGCATCACATGGCTACCATAAAACTTGGGGTACACACATGAGTGAGTGTAGAGGTTCAAGACAACTACCATACGAAATTAGCAACACCTACCTATTAGACTTTGGTATTTTGTTAGAGGATAGACTGTCAGCAATTAAAGATAGTTTAGCAATCAATGATACTCATATTGCAACTCCTCGACAACTTAAGTCAGAGTATAATGAGATTGTTAATCATGTCATTCCTAGAATAAAAGCTAGGTTTCAGAAATGGTCTAAGAAAGACCTAACTCCAATAGAAGGAGTTGTATAATGGTTAAAACTAAACCTACATCTAAGTCTTGGTCTACGGCCAAGCTATTTCATGTTTACTTCAAGGAAATAAGGCTACCTGTGTGTGGCCTTAGATTTGCTTGGGCAGTCGAGGGTTATAAATGGGTCAGGGTCTGTATCCCATTCCACGACATAAAATTCAAAGTAAGACGATCTGTATGGGATAAAATGGACGTTCAATTAACTGATGCAACTAAGTGGGGAGCAAACTAATGCAAACATTTAAGCAGTTCTTCATGTCTAATGCCGATGAATTATGGAGTGGTCGTCACAGAGACCAAACCGTGAATAAACTCATGATGTTTAGCAACTATAAACACTATGGTTCTAAGGCCTTAGACGACTTCTCAGCGATGGAAATCTCAGACTTCCTATCCTTCATTAAGGTCAACAGAAGGCTCTCAGAGACGACTATAAACCGATACAAGGCTGCTATAAAGGCAGTCTTTAGTTATGCCATCGATCTAGAGCTGATAACCTCAGCTCCTAAGATCAAAATGAAGGCTGAGAACAACGGTAGACCGAGGGCATTTACACCTGACGAGCTAGTGAAGATAAAGGCATTCTTCAGTAAGTCTAAGCAACCTAAGATTCAGTACTTGGTGACACTATCCGAGCAAACAGGAATGAGACTTGGTGAGTTACTTGAGATAGGCACAACTGCCTTTGTATCTGCTGATGAACAGTGGCTTAAGTTAGTTGACACCAAGAACGGTGATGACCGTGAGGTGCCTTTAACATCCACCACCTTAGACTGTATTAAGAAGGTAGGTGTCGTTAAGGATTGGTTCAGCCACAGAACCTTCTACGACTTATGGGATGAGTGCAGGTTTAGGATTGCACCTAGAGATAAGAACTTCGTGTTTCATGTCCTGAGACATACTTGTGCATCCAAGTTAGCAAATGACTTCCAAGTTAATACTTTAGTCATTGCTGATATGTTGGGTCATAGGTCTATCAAGACGACACAGAAATACGTCCACGTTAATCAAAATACTAAACAGTCTGTTGCTAAGTTGTTAGCACAGTAAAAACATAGGAGAATCAATATGTCAGGTAGACCAAAAAGAAGTCAGCATTATGTTAGCAAGAAGGTGTTTTTAGAGCAGAAGGATTGGGAGTTTCTTGGCCGTGAGGCTCATAAGCTCTCAAGAATCACAGGTCAGCAGATATCAATGGCTCATCTGATTAGAATGGCAGTATCTCAGCAGTTTAAAAGTAGAAATAGTGCTTAGTTGAGTGACGTTGCTTTTATGCTATCAATATATTTAACATGTTTAGAATTAGGAGAAATTAATGGATAGAATAGTAGAATTATACAAAAATAAATACAAAGAATATGCACTTGCAATTATGGATATTGAGATAAGCCTTCACCAAGCTAGAGTTAATAGAATAGCTCTAAGTAAAATAGGTGCTTACTTTAACTCAAGCCAAAATAGAAACACATTCGCTAGAATTATGGTTAAGGCATATATGACTGAAAAACCATATACAATTACTGAGATATGTGAATTGCTTAATGCTAACAGAAGTAGTGTAAGTGTTATGGTGGATGAGTGTGAAAAAGAAGGTTGGATTACTATTCTTAGGAATAAAAACAAAGCGATGTGTATGGGTACTGAAGGTCTTTATGATCAGATGATGAAATATGTGTATTGGAGAAAGAAAAACTCTAAGTCAATAATAGGTGATCATTACAAGGCTATAGATCAATTAGAAAGCGTATTAAAACATGTCGGTGTTGACATACCTGACATGACTTTTGGAGAGAAGGAGACAGATGATGACAATAGTATCAAATAACCCACTAGGGATACAACAACGGATGGATCAAAAGACAGGTCAGGCAAAGGTTTGGACTACCAACGGTCTTAAGTAAAATTATGTTTATACGACAAGTGTCCACCCATTAGAGAACTTTGGGTGAAAAGGAGAATTAAGTGAGTACAATTAGAGAACTACAACGAGAAAGACAGATGATCACAGAAGGCCGTGATCGTTATGTTAAAAGATCAGAGAAAATAACAACCACCTCAATACAAAATAACCCTCAGAAACTTATATCAGAAGTTCAATCTTTAGTTGCTAAAGACCTTAAGGCAACTATAGATAGCCAATCTGCTAAAGGTCGTGGAATGGGTAAAACAGGTCATTACTTTCTATGGTATAAAGACCTTAAAGATGTTGATGTCGATATTATCTCATATGTCGGTTTAGTGTCGATGTTTGATGCAGTAGGTCGTAATCAAACACTTACTAGAGCAGTCTCAACCATAGGTCAAAAGATTGAGATGGAAGTCTTTAACATAAAGTTAAAACAATTTAACAAGAAGTTAGCTAAAAGAATTGAAACTAAAGTCACTCAAGATCACTCAAGTGAACGTCACAGAATTAAAGCTGCAAAGTCTATAGCGACTAAAGCAGGTTTTGAGTATGAGAAATGGGATGACAAGAGAAGGGTTATAGTCGGTACACCTATTATCAATTCTATACTCAGGGTCTCAGGGATATTTGACGTTTGGCAAACAACTATAAAAAACAAGACACTGAAGAAGATAGGTTTATTACCTGAGGCATCCTTAAGATTATCCGAGCTAGACTTCGATGAAAGTTGGTCAAGTCCACTGTTTGCACCTATGACAGTTAAACCTAGAGATTGGACTTCCTTTGATACAGGTTGCTACATTGACGAGGCTCTTTCTCAGCAGGTGAAACTAGTCAAAGGATACGTTCCTAATGCCCATATAAAGGCCTTAGAGCATGGGTTTGAGAAGGGTTCTATACAACCTAGCATAGATGCTTTAAATGCCGTTCAGAGGACTCCTATGAGGCTTAATGAAACTATAGTTGAGGCAGTCGAATGGTGTTGGCTTAATGATAAATCTATGGGCAAGTTTCCGACTAGGGCATACATCGAAAAACCTGAGAAAGTTGACGACTTCGATAGCCTTACTGATGAACAGAAAAAGGGTATCAGACTTAAGAATAAGAATATTGTCGTTAAAAACAGACAGATTGACGGTCAGAGGTCAGTCATGGTTCAAGACCTTAAAGTTGCCAAGGAGCTAATGGAGTACGACCAATTCTATTTACCTCATAACTTCTGTCACCGTGGACGTATCTATCCGATACCTCACTTCTCACATCATAGAGATGAACACATAAAGGCTATGTTTGAGTTTGCCAATGAAAAGAAGGTCGATGACAAGGCATTTTATTGGATAGCTATACAAGTGGCAAACACAGGTGATTTTGATAAGGTATCTAAGAAACCTATGTTAGATAGGATAAAGTGGGTCAATGATAATGCTGAAAAGATTATTGAGGTTGCTCAGGACTATAAGTC
>Ga0181410_1000678_pt1 | contig 14902 bp, 15 predicted proteins | sample 33SPOviralmetaG_FD_130112 | JGI IMG/M metagenome (GOLD analysis project Ga0181410, IMG submission 130112) | Marine viral communities from the oligotrophic San Pedro Time Series (SPOT) site, San Pedro Channel, CA, USA - 33 SPOT_SRF_2012-06-20 | ecosystem: Environmental > Aquatic > Marine > Strait...
ATGGTATTGCCCCACGCTTTAGGAATTGTAGTATATCGTTTTATTGCTCCGTCTATTTGTATTGCTTTCATATCTATTGAGGTTGTGCAACTGCGTAAGTGCCTATTGCAAAGAAAAAATTAGGTGTTGAATCGTCATCTGTACACATTACTTGAATAATGTTTGTAGTTGTAGTGTCATAACTTTGTGAACCTACTTTATTAAATACAGGTGTTCCTGTTGTAGTTCCAAGTGTAACAGCGTGAGCACCACTTATAATTAAATCAATTACTTGACCAATCTTATAATTAGAAAAATTTAAGGTATGTGCTCCACCCATTGTTATAGGAAAAGATGCGTGTGCTGACCAATCTATTGTAGTTGCTCCTGAAGTTGTTACAGCAGCAGCAGTTGTTGTGTATCTTGCTTCTAACTTATCGTGTGTAACATTATCGTTTAGAATCTTTGCTGTAGTAACTGCATCTGCTGCAATAGTTAAAGCACCTGAACCTGTTACATCTCCTGTATGGGTTGCATTAGTTACCTTAGCTGTATTAGCTGCTATTTCTGAATTTATTGAATTAGCAAGTTTATCCGCTGTAACTGCATCGTCTGCAATTTTAGCTGTTGATATTCCTGCATCAGCCAAAGAAATAGTTACTGCACCTGTTGCTGAATCTCTTGCTATTGGTGCTGTTGCTGTTATTGAGTTAACGTCACTAGCATCATCCGTGTACAGTTCATCAAAATTTGAGTTAACTTTTATAAAAGCGTCACGTATTTTATCACCTGTATTGTCGTTAGGTGCCGAACCTACTCCGATTGTTTGTTTAGCCATAATTAATTATTTTTATATTTGTGTTGCATCTGCTCTATATTTATCTGTACTTGCTCTAAACGCAGTACCTGAAATTTCTGTTAAATCTGCTGTTAACTCGAAAGTACCCCAACAACTTGGTGCTGAAATGTCCGGAATAAAATTAGTTGAATAAGCTGTATCATTACCAAAGCCTTTATCGGTAATCATATCACAGTATATTTTCCCCCAATTTATATTATTTGCCATTTATTTTTTTATTTATTTTCCTTAAGTAAAGTTCTAATTTAATTATGTTTTTACTTTTCGGTTTATATTTATTTTTTAAAGTACCCATCCGTTAAATAAGCTGTCTTTTGAAGGATGAACATCCTCATTGTTATTTGTATTGTACTCAGGAAAACTGCTTATATTATATGTAACGTAATCTATCATCCTTCTTGTATAATATTCTGCAAATTCTCTTTCCTTGTTTACTAAATAATCTACTTCATTTTTACTTACACTTTCTGCATTTTCACTAACGTGTTTAAATACTCCTCCATTTTTAATTTGATAAGCAGCAAAAGGCAAGTAATCTATCATTGCATAATGAATTAACATTGGCTGCAAATATGTGTTTGTTAAAGTTAAGTAAGCACCTGCTAAATTTCCTGCTATTATATGACCACTTATTTTGTTATATAAATCTGTACCTATATAATTTTTTATATGTATTTCCTGTGCAATCTTGATAAATTGTATAAACTTATCCGTGTCCACATTACCGTCTAAAATAGTGTTTTTAACTAAGTCTGTTCTTGATATGAATAGTGCTGTTGCCATTAATCAAATGCTTTATCCTGTTTAGTTTTAAAATCCTTTGGTTCTAAGAATCCTCTGTGTTTTTGATCTCTTGTTCTCTTTGCTACTCTAGAATCGTTTTTAGATGGTTTTAAGCCGTCCTTTTTAGCTTTGTTAACACTTACCTCACTATTAGGGTTTTTAACGTCAGGAACAACGTCTATTGCCATATAAGTCTTACGCATCCAAAAATGCCTACACGATCCTCCTCCTTTGTAGAGCCAAATATCATAAGTGTCTGCTCCTTCAGGACCCCAACCTTTATTAACAGGAACATCTTTCATTTTTATTATATCTTCTTTCCTGTATAATTTAGCAGCTTTTACCATTTCAGTGCAAAAAGGTCTACTTTCTGAGTCAGATTCTAATGGAGCGTATTGATAACGAACTTTAAAGTTTTTGTCTCCTACTTTTTTGTCTTGTTCACTTTTTGAGTTTGGTCTTGCTACCCCTGTTGAAGTTTCTGCTAAACCTATCATTTTATCTAATGTTTCTTCCTGATCGTAATTAACTTCCCTTTCATCAACTAAAATCCAATTTTCTAAATCTTCATTCTCTCCTAGTTCTATTAAAGCATTACCAACATCTACACTAGCTTCAAAGTGTTTAGACATATCAGTTTTTATATGTTCTTTACAAGGCATAAACCAAAGCTTACCTTCGTATTCGTGTTCGTGATAACCTTCACAACCAATATTTTTAGCTGATTGTATAGCCATTTCTTTTGTTGAGTAGGCTAATCTATCGTCTATAATTGCAAAGTCTTTGTCTACAACTTGATTTTTAAGTTCAATTCCTGTTTCTTCTTCTTTTTGTTCATCGGAAATGTTTTGGTCATCAATTATGTCCTCATTAAATTCTAAAGGTTGTAATGTTTCAAAATAAAGATCTAAGCTAATTCCATTAAATCCTAAAATTTTGTTAAAGCTATCAATTAAAAGTTCCTGAAAAGGTTTAATTACTACATTGTTGTTTAGTATTGATGCTGTTTTTAATTCCTCTGCATTGTTTCCTAATCCTGTGTTGTCTTTTATTCCAAATAACATAGGTGAAACTACTCTGTGACTAACTAAAATCTTTTTAGAAGATTCATCTGACAAAAACTGATACTGATTATGTGCATCACTTAATTGTACAGGTTCTAAAGTCGCACCAGATTCCGTATTGTCGTTAAAAGATAAGATAAACTTACCTGCAGCCGAGCTTCCACTGAACTTGTCATATATTCTACGTTCTATTAATTCTCTTTCCTCTTCATTAGGGATTCCATTGTTAAAATTTATAAGCATTGACGGAGCTAGACTATTCTTAATATTATTTAAGTGGTAGTTGCTTATTTCTTCTTCAAGCTCTGCGTATTGAAGCCCCCCTTGATAATCCACAGGCGAATAGTAATAAAATCCTGCTCTGTAAGGTTTAACGCAAAGTATTTCTATTGGTTGTTTAGAAGTTCCAAATGCAGGGATTCTTTGTGGTTGTTCGCTTGGTTTTATATTTAACCAATCAGCGTGGTAATAAAATGCTTCTACTTCTCCGCTATCTTCATTAACTTTTTCTGCTCTTATTGTTTCAATAGGTAAGTGTTCTACTTGTGCAATTTTAGTTCTGTCTTTAGAATAAATTACTTGTATAGCACATTGACCCATTAACTTAAGATCGTAGCAAAATTTTCTAACTGTATCTTTTTTAAATAAAGAAACCATTTGTGCGTACTCATCAGGCTTTCTACTTGAGTCGGTAGCATTTAAACCCTTTCCAAATATCATTTCAGAAAGTCCGTTAACTATTGCGTTATTGGTAGGACTTCCATTATATCTGTCAATTAAGTACTGATAATAATCGTTATCTAAACCGTAAGAAATCCACTCTTTATTTCTAACTTCTTTTATTTCAGGTGAAGTGTAATTACTTAAATTTACTATTCCGAATTTTTTCATAAAATTATAAAGTCATTATCATACGTAGTATCTGAAGTATAAATTCCGCTATTTACTGTGTACTCTTGGTCTTGTGTCTGATCTATTCCCTGATCAGTACAAAATATTTTATCTTTGTATATTACTGAGCCATCTGTTTTTTTTAGTATCATATCATAATACCTACCTTCTACTAAAACAGGACTAAAAGTGTTAGATACCTGCAAGTGATTAACGCTTATTGTTTGTGTTAATCCTGTATATGTTTTGCTGTCATTAGTTGAATCATCCCTAATTGTTAATGTAGCGTTAGTAACATATTCTCTAGGAATAACTTTAAAGGTTTGTGCATTTGCACTTGTAGTTAAAACTTTCATATTTATATAACGAAAGTAATAATTAATATTGCATAAAAAAAGGGTAACATTACTGCTACCCCTTAAAAACAAATGAAAAAAAGTTTTATGAATTTGTACCTACTGTAACTGTTACAGATGCACTTCCCATTCCTGCATAAGGATCTGCTGCAGTAGGAGCATCTACGAAGTTAGCAGGTAAAATTTCCTGCCCAGTGAACGTAAGAGTGTAACCTGAAAGATCACCCATTGCACCCCCTGTTACGATAGTCCCCCCAGAAACATCAGCACCGTGTTCTAATCCCATAACCATCACATTACCGTTATAATCCTCAACTGCAATATGTGGACGTCCGTAAGCTAAAAGCTTAAGTTCAGAATTGTCTTCCTTACTTAATTTTTTTAACGTAAGATTAAGAGTCTGTTCAAAAAACACTGTTCCATTTTCTCTAGAAGCAGTCACAGTTTGTTCAAAAGTAGAATTTCCTTTGAGTCCGTATTTAAAAGCAGTAAATGTACCTGACATATCAGTAATTACGTCTGCTGTTTGAGTAACAGTTCCGAAATCTCCGTGGTCGGTAAAGTAGACAGCCTTAAGCCCCCCTACCACATCTTTACAGGGTTCTTTACGCCCCCTAGTTAAATCACAAGCCATATCTATTTTTTTTAATTAAAAAAGGGCAGGTAGGCTCTTATTGGCTCACCCACCCTAATTTATTGGTTAATTATTACGAGTAAAGAACTATGTCTCCACCTATTCCATACTGCACTCCTGCTGTGTAACGCATTACAACTCTCACGTTTTGACTTCCGTCAATGTCAGCCATATCAATTACTTTTACTTCGTTATGGTCTGCTAAAAGCCCTGTTCCAAAGAATAAGTTTGATTTTTCTGCAGCAACTGCTGTATTATTTGCAAGTCCATTCGCAGTAAACAAACGAATACCATCAAAACTTAATGTCCCATTAGTAAACCATTGAGTTCCTTGTGCATCAATACCTGAAGCACCTACATTAGTTGCAAATCCACCTAATGCTCTAACGTACGCTTTAGCAATATTTTGAGACACGTAGATAGCCATATCCTCGTTACCATACAAACTTGAAGGGATTACATCTACTATGGCACCAAGTTGTGCTATGACATTAGAAGAATCTACACCACCACCTACTGCTGCTACATCTGTTACATCTGCGTCTGCTGTTAGTAGTTCAGTAAATCCACCAAACTCTCCTGCATTAGCTGCTGCTCCTGCCCAAATAGTTTGCTCAGTCTTCTGTGCAACTTTCGCTGCAACGTGACCTAATAAAAAATCACTAAACTGAGGTGGAAGATTATCAAAAGAACTAAAACCCATTGATGCTGCTTCCCAATCTGAATGAAAGTCTTTTTTACAAAGTTGTAAATTCACCTGCAATTCCGTTGGCTGTAAAATTCTTTCGGTTAAGGTAACCTGAGACGTGGGATCAAAGTCACACGTAGCATCTTTTACTAGCGTATCAGAACTAATTTTTTTAATTACTTCTTTGTATTTTACATTAGGTTTAATAGTGATACCACCATTTTCTAAAGTATTTCCAGAGAGAAGCGCCGCGCTTATGTATTCTCCTGCGAACTCCCCGCTATATGTAGTTGTTATTGATGTTGTTGTTGCCATTATATATTATTTATAAATTTATTTATTATGCTTCAGATGCCCACACACCGTCTCCACCAGTTAAATACCAGTCAGTAAGTGCTACAGCTTTAAGTGTACACCAGTCACCTTTATTTGCAGTTGCTTTTGTGTTTATCCAATCTTTATTATCTACACCACCTGATGATATAGCTGCTACAGTTCCGTGAATTGCATCACTTGCAGCAGGTGAAAGTGTGATAATGTTGTTACCATCTGCACCTGTATTACGGAAAGTAAATTCCATTCCTAAAGTTTCTGTAGAAATTTCAGGTAAAGTAATTGTTAAAGCATCAGTAGATATGTTAAATTCACCACCCGCTTGATTTGCTGAGACGCTACCTGAAGTAGATATAGTTGTTTGCTTTGCTCTAGCTCTTAGTACGTCATTTGAAGTTGTTGAAGTTGTTGACATTTTTTTATTTATTTAAAATTTTATTCATTACAATATCTAAAGTACTGTTTGTTCTTTTTTGAGAGTAAAGTACTTTTTTAGTTTTTTTAGCTTCAGGATTATGTTTAATCGGATCTGCTGCAGGTTTAGAAAGTTCTTCTTTTAACTCTTCCATTTCTTCGTCTTTCATCTCCTTGTCCTTATCTCCATAATCACTCATTTCTTGTTTCATTGACATAACCATTTCTTTTAAAGCATCAAACTCGTCTCTAGTTGGGTATTTAGTTTCATCTAATTCCTCCTCAACTTCTTCCTCATCTACAGGCATTTCTTCTGCTTTTACTGAATTAATTACACCTTCGTTTAAAACTTCTAAAGTTCTTCCATCCTCAAGTTTATATTCTCCTTTTGGTAAGGCTACTTTTTCGTCTTCTGTAAGTATGAAAACATCGTTCCCGTTTTTGAAGTCAATAGACTCAAGAACAGTACCATTCTCTAATTTTAATTGTGCAAGGATCACCTGTGATTCAGTTTTAACTTCTTCAGATAATTCCACGCCCAATAGGTTTTTTATTTCTTTTAACATTGCTATTGGATTTTTCATATTAGTATTACGTTTTATATTATTTATTTTGCATTTTCAATTTAATTTGCTGCTATACAAGCATCACAATTATTGTAAGCCACTACTGAATTTATTTTTTGGTCTCCTGATGTTCTTGTATGTGTAACAGTATAACACCCACTATGATTAGCATTAGCAAAATTAAAATAGTAAACATTATTTACTGTTAATTCAACATTCTCTATATAAATTTCCTTTTGTGAACTATGTCCACATTTTTGTAATTTATAATAATAAGTTGTTGTTGTTTTTGTAACACTTCCTATTCCTTGAGCATAATAAGAACCATCACAGCATTTTCTTGAGTAACTACCATCTCTGCATAAACAACCTCTTTTGCTACTTCTAGGTGAAGCACTTCTGCCTTTATACATTCTACTCATTAGTTAATTTTTACACAGTTAGGAACTTTTTTACCATCTAGTATTTTATAGCCTATCATCTCGTAGCCATCCCAACAGGGATTCTCATCGTCTAAAATAGTTTTTAATTCATCTAATTCTTTTAATTTTGATCCAGACCACCTAAGTCCTGCTTTACCTCCCCACAAAAGATATGATATAGTGCCACACGCTTCATTATCTCCGTCGTTGTAATACTCCTGTGCTCGTGATAAATAACTAAACATTCTTTTAATAGTTGAAAGAGTTAATGATTTACCTTGGGATAATTGTTTAGCTCTTACTTTTCCAACTTGAGTAGCACATTTATTATTTACTTTGTCATTTAATTCTATTCCTCTTTTAGCATTGTTTTTAACTGCATCAGGATAATCTGCATAAGACTCTAACTCTTCTTCTCTTAGCATTTGTTTTACTTCTTCAATTATAAACTCTGCTTCCTCAATTTCACTTAACTCATCTTTTACTCCTTTTTCTTGTGGTGTCTCTAATCGATCTGCAAAATAACCTTCAATACTAAAACCTTTAACTAATCCTGTAGAAACATAATTATCCCAAACCTCGTCATTATCTACTTTAACTGTTCCCATCCAAGTTCCTAAAGGGACATCCATTCCGTACTTAACTGACTTATCGTGTACTTTATCTTCTTTTATCCAAGACTCTACTAAAGTTAATCCTTGTATGTTCATTTGATGTTCTAAAGTGCTGTTCTTTTGATTACCACTTTTAAGATATTTTTGTGAAGCTTTTAAAACAGTATCACGACTAAAATAAATATAATATTCCTCTTCTCCACTTCTCCTATAAATAGGCTTGTTTGGAATTAAAAGAGGGCCCATTAATATCTTTTTTTCTGAGTTTACTTCAGCTAGTTTAATTTCTTTTTGATCTTTGAGAGCAATGAAATCCTCCTCTATTGCTGGGTTTTCAACGATACTAATAGCTTCAACACCATTAAACTCATCGTTTTCGTCAATTATTAATTCTACTATTTTCATCCAATTGTACTTTCGTTAATTATATTACGTTCTAATGCTTGTGCATTTGTTATTTCATTACTTACAACAAAAGCTTTTAGTGGTTTTTCTTCTTGTTGTCCTATCACTTGAGCAAGTTGATTTTCAGGTGCTGATCCAACTACGTTAAATGATGGTGGTGCTGCTCCTCCTCTCGGACCTTGAACACTTCCTTTAGATGGCGCTCCTCCTTTTCCTAAAGCCTGAAGTCCTTTTGCAGTTGCTGCTATATTAGATGCTATTCCTATTCCTGCACTAATATTATTAGCTGCTACTAAAGCCGAAGCTGCTGCGACAGATGTTCCTCCTGATGGAATTGCTAGTGCTGCTCCTTGTGCTATTGTTGCAACATTAGATGCTTGAGTTTCAATTACTGTTTTAGCAATACCTGCTGCACTTTGTCCAATTAATGCTGCTGCTTGTAAAGCTTTGTTTTTTCCTGCAAGTTGTCCCAACAAAGCAAATCCTTTTCCAATATTGTCTACATTTTGTAATCTTATTTCTTGTTCAGCCTCTGCGACTGCCTGCATTGCTTCGATTTCTTTTTCGCCATCTGTTTTTCTTGCTTTATCTTTTTCCTCTAGATAAAAATCTCTAACTTGTTGTTTGGCTTCTTCACTTGCGTTTAATGCTTCTAATTCTGCTAATTGGTTTGCTTCTTCTAATTCTACTTTCTGTAATTCAGATACAGCATCCCTTTCTAATTCTTTTTGATCAAATTCATTTTTAATGTCTTCTAATGATTGTAGCCTGTCATTTTCTATTTTAAGAGCGTCTGCTCTTTCTTTTTCTTCTTCTTTCTTCTTTTTCCTTAAAAGCATTTGCCTTTGGTTCTCTACCTCTCTTTGTCTGTTCGTTTTCTTTGCTTGTAATTCAAATAACTTTGCTTCTAATTTTGCTTGTTCATCTAAATCTTCTGTTCTAGCTAAAGAAGTCATTTCATTTTCTTTCTTTTTAGCTTCAAATCTTAATCTAGCTGCTTCTATTTCTTTATTAGTAATTCCATCTTCAATAGAAATGGCTTTTTCTAAAAATCCTATCCTTTCTTCAGCATTAAATTTTTCTGTGTTATATGCTTTAGTTCTTAATTCATTAACTTTTGTATTAGCCTTTTGTCTTTCAACCATTAACTTTCTATCAATCTTATCTGCTTTTGCTATTGCATCTGAAAGTTCTCCTGCTAGTTTTACATCTTCTTTTATATCTTCACTAAAGTTGCTTATCTTTTCGCTAACTGTGTCAAAAGTATCTCCTAATGCATCTCCAACTTCACTTAAACTTCCTTTCCCTGTTATAAATTTACCTACTGCTGAAAAAGTATTTAAAATTCCGTTTCCTAATTGAGAGAATAATTCTACTGTATTTGCAATTACTGCTTTAGCTTGATTGAGAGCTTTAGTTAATTTATTTTGTCCTTCTTCACTTGCTGTGAATGCCGCTACTAATGAACCTAATGCTACAACTAATGCACCTACTCCTGTACCAATCAAAGCTACCTTAAACAGCTTCATTCCACCTGTTGCTGCTCTTAGCCCTGATACTAATCCCGTAAACCTACTAAACAATCCTCCAGTGGCTTGATCCAATATACCTGTACCTCCTATTGTTTTAGTCAGTCCTTTAGAAACTTCATTATGTGCTTTAGCTTGTTCTTTTAATTTTGTATTAGCTACAGTTAAAGTTTTATTGGCTCTTTGTCTTTGTTTTACATTTTGTTTTAATGCTTCTTTTTCTTGCTTAAGGTTAGCTTTAGTTTTAGCAATTACTTTATTAAGTTGTTTTCTTTTAGCTAAGTCTTTTCCACTTGCTCCTGTTACTTCTGATAATTCTTTTTCTAAATCATTTAACCCTCTCTGTAAATCAGAAACTCCACCCTCTAACTCTTCAATACTATCGTCTAAATTCTGAACAGCATTTATTGCTTCTTTAGCATTTAATTTTATATCAATTATTTTTTCTGCCATAACTCTTGTTTTAACATTTGGTATCCTTCTTTGACTGTTTCAGGAAATTTATTTTTACCTAAAGCAATTTTAATAAACTCTCCAGATATTTTTTTTTCTTTTACTAATTCTAATAATTTCAAAATACTTTCCATATTTTTTTTATTTAAGATGTGCTTTGTAAATCGTGTCCTGTAGGTGATAAACTAACAAGAGCGTTATAGTCCCCTGTAACCGTTCCGCCTTTTATAAATATCCTTGGGAATCCGCTTACTAACATATATTTAATTTGCGCACCGCTTGTATTAGTCATTGTAAATTTATTAGCATCCGATAGGTTTTGGTTTATTGTTTTCCAAGTATGTGAAATAGGATAATAAGTATCTACTATTGGATTGGCTTCGTCTGTAAACCAAGTAACTAATTTTTTAAATTCACCTTCTATTGTATTTGGGTCAAAATTACCTGCACTAGTTATTACAAAACCTCTATCTGTAGCTGATCCACTTGGTGTATTATAACCGTTTCCTGCTCCTAAATCCTCACCACCATATTGTGGGAATGCAGAGAAAATTAATTGAAATTGGAAGTTTCCTGTTATATTACTTGCTCCAACGTATCCTGTAGTTCCACCTATTCCTATTAGGTTTTGACCACTTGCGTTATTATAAGGAGTATTATATGGTTGTACATTTATAACTGATTTTATTGGAGACATTGCATCTGCCCTTTGTACTGTGTCAACTAATAGTGTTGCAGGGTTAAATTGATAATCACCAGTTGATGCATAGAAAACATAAAAATAAGTTTTAACTTGTGTTAAATTACTTAATGTATGATATATATTTTTTGGTAAAACTGGATTAACAGGATAGTTTGGAATATGATTTACGTGCGTCCAATAAGGAGTACCATTTGGTATAATTTTACCTATAGGCACGTGAGTTACACCTGCTGTTGTTCTTAGTATGTCTAGGTCTTTAGGCGAATTAGGTGAAAAATTAGGGCTTCTTTGTAATTTACTAATATCATCAGAATATAAAAAACCATATTCAAATATTTGTGCTTTAATTCCAAACATTGTACCGTTTTCTATTACTTGATAACCAAAGTTTACAGAAGTACTAGTTGACGGAATCTCATCTTGAGCATCTAATTCTTTAATTGTAGGTGCTGAAATAGAAGCCGAACCTCCATCAATAGGTGAATCATTATCAGTATAATCTGAATCAATATCGTCTGGGATTGGTGTATTTATATCAGGTAGTGGGAAATCAAGATCACAACCTAATGATGCTCTTAAACTTATATTATCTGCGCTATAATTTGCAGTATCAACAGTTAGACAATTCTTAGCTACTGCAACTAAAGTAGTAAAGTTAGGTTCTACAAATATATTATTAAGTTCTATTGTACTTAAATTAGTTTCAAAATTTGTGCTTATTTTGTTAATTCTAAATATATCATCAAATACTATAATTTTGTCAGCTAGGTTTAATTTTATTGTTACTTCTATTGGTAAATATGCTTTTACAATACTTAGCCTTTTACGTTTATCAAACATATCCTGTACATACTCTTTGTAATATGTTTCAAAAAGTGTTCTAGTATTTACCTGCCTTGAATACTCGTCATACTCTGCGCTAAAGTTTAAATTTTGGTATTCATTAGAACCAAATATATTCAAAATACCATTTGAGTTTAAAGGAATGTACGCACCGTTTATAGTTTCTCTAGTTCCTAAATCTAGTGTTAAAACTGATATACTAGAAATTGATTTTGATGCATAAAATATTAAAGGTTCTCCTAAAAATGGTTCTTGGTCTTTGTCTACTGAATACCCATATTGTACTTGGCTATTGCTTTTTTCTTCATTACCTGCGCTGTTTGTTGTAGTTTGTATTACACCGTTGTCTGTCACAAAAAGATGTTCAAATTTAAAATGTTCAAAAGGTAATTCTACTTTATATAATTCACCATCATATTTATCGTCAGCGTAATCTAAACGCCCCCATTCTTTGCCTGATAGTTCTTTGTGGTTTTTTGCTAAAAAAGAATCATTACCTGTATATCTAAATACTATCTCTTTAAATGGTAATATACTTTCTACTGTTTTTTCTTTTTTGTCTAAGTGCTTTGTAATATCCCAAACTTGTGTGCTTGAATTATAAAAATCGTCTAACGGTTGAACAACTAAAGTGCCATTAGTTTTTTGAAAAGCTGTAAGGTTAAACATTTTAAACAATCCTGTAATAAAATCAATAACTTTTATATCAGGTAAAATTGAAGCTATTGTAATATCTTTATTTGCTCCCGCGCTTGCGGTTGCGTTCCTTACTGTAATTTGAAAGTCTTTAGTTAAAAAACCGTTCTTTTTAACCTCTACGCTAAAGTCTACCGAATAAGTTGAAACAGCTATACTTTCTATAAAATAAGTGTACGTACCATTTGGTATTAAAATATTATGATCCTTGTTTTTAAAGCTAGAAGAAATTATACCGTTTGTAGTTGTACCGGTTAAATTATCAAATCTTTTAAAATCTACACCATCTTTTTTTATAACTAAATTATAAGCAGCTGTTCCGCTTGGTCTTACCGTAACTCTTAAAACTCTTTCTGACGTATTTTCATTGTAGGTATTTACAAACGTTTTATCCGTTACCCCTGTAATTTTTCCTTTATCACCTATAATATCACTAAAGCCTGTGATTTGATATTGCGCATCTTGATCTTGAAATAAACCGCCTTCTTTATTGTGTAGCCATAAATACAAATTGTAAAAGTCAAAATTAATTTGACTAAAAAAGTCATCACTAAATTTTAAATTATATCCCGGTTGGTTTTCTATTGCTTTAATTATAGCGTATAATCTTATTGCAGGTTTTAACTCGCTTTTTGGTAACCCATAACTTGTAGAAGTACCTGCTGTAGTATTAATATTATATATTTTATTAGGAGCATCGTTAGTTTTTGTTTTGTCGAATATAATTCTACTAGTATGTGTAATCAAAGGAAAAATTATAGCTTCGTCTATTGTACCACCAAAAAAGTTTACGTCTAATCCATTGGACATATAACTACTTATATTGGCATCTGTATATTCAAAATTAAATAAGTCTAGTTGAGATAGATTAGCTAGTTTATCTTCCCCTAGTATATCTTTAAAACTTACTATGTTTCCAAAAAAAGTAACCTTATAGGAATGTGGTTCGTTATTTTTTAAAGCTACGCCTTCAAACTTTATTTTACCTTCTTTAAAAGGTTTATAGTTTAAGAATAATTCTGCTGATTTTTTCTTACGTGCGTCATACGGTTCAAAGTCTCCTGTTTTTTCATTATATGTTTTTATATGAAAATTATAAAAGTGTTTGAATATTTTATTGTTATCCTTTGAGGCAGGTACATTAAACGTTCTAGTAAAGTCTGTAAATATTTTACTAATGTCTTTTATATCTTGTATTGACTGGGTAAGAGTAATACTTTCATCCTTGTATAATTCTACTTGCTGACCTTCTATAAATAACTGGAGTTGTAACATTAACGTACATTGTTTATTTTATCAAAAGCAAAGTCAAATTCTACTGTATAATTTATTAACTTATCATTAAGCGAGGTTTTGTATTGTAGTGTTTTAGTCTTAGGTATTATAGGTAACGTTTTGCTCTCGTATCTAATCCATACATTTTCTGTAAAAAATAGTTCCTCTATTGTTTGATTCATATCCTCACTTATAAAACCTGTATTTAACGTTAAGCTGGTATTAGAATTAATATTATAGCGTTGCTTTTGTCCTTCGTAAGTTTTATACGAAGCTGTACTATTTGCTATTGTATTTCTTTTATAAGTTTCATCTGTTACGTTTGTATTTTCTATACTTTTCTTAAAAAAGTAAAGGTCTTGAAATGCTCCGTACTTATTAACGAAAGTGATTTTGTAAGGTGTAAATTTAGGCTCACAAATATTAGTAACTGTAATTGTTTTTTTAAGCGTAGTATCGTCTGTATCAAAAACTTGTATAGTGCTACTATTTTGTGGAATAGTAACGTATTGCATTTTTTGGTTAGTATTGCCGTTGTCAGTTATTTCAGTTGTTGTAGAATCTATAATAACTTTACCAACTCCTTCTGCAAATATTGGTAACTTGCCTATTGTGTTTTCAGGTATGTAAATATTATCTGCGCTAATTAAAGCGTGTCTTGAAAGTTCAGGGTTTGTACCATCTTCAAAATAACCATAGCCATCTGTTGCTATAAAATCAAATGTCTCAGGGTTGCTATATGTTAAAAGATTATCGTCTTGGTCATAATATTCTACAACTGCTCTTACAAATCTACAATGTGAAATGTAGTCGTTATCAAAAGTTAAATCTAAGTAATCTCTAACTAGTTCGCCTATTTCTAAAGTTATATTATTATGTGTATCAATTCTTGCTTTTTCAATTACATATTGTGAAGTTGCAGGTTGACTACTTATAGTACCTTCAAAAATATATAAATCTACTTTTACTCGTTTTAGTGCCATATTAAACTTGAATTATACCTGTTGTATCACAATTTTTACTTACTACTTGTAGAACAATTCCCTGATTGTCTATCTGATATATAATAAAATCTCCTTGGTTTGTTCCTACACTTACACTAGTTGTAAATACTGCATAAAATTTATTACCACCTGCAAAAGCGTTATCGTTTTCACATATTTGCGCTCCTACTACTCCAGTTCCTGATAAACTTGATGCTGTTGATTTAATTATAGTACCTGTAATATATGAGCCAATACAAAAGTCATCTGGATCATCCCTACCTACTGATCTTAGCAATTGTAAACTTCCACAAATAGAAGTTGTAGGAGGTTGGAATATAGTTCTTGAGCAGTCTATTGTAGCTGTTCCATTTGCACCATTATATCCACTAGGTATTAAAACTTGAAATAC